>Ga0209292_1004586_pt1 | contig 14506 bp, 11 predicted proteins | sample GOMGulsemesocosm_2_FD_184634 | JGI IMG/M metagenome (GOLD analysis project Ga0209292, IMG submission 184634) | Methane-oxidizing microbial communities from mesocosms in the Gulf of Mexico - GOM9C Gulf of Mexico (SPAdes) (version 2) | ecosystem: Environmental > Aquatic > Marine > Cold seeps... | reverse complement strand
ATGGACTAATCCCCTTTGATTATATAATGCAGTGCCTTGATCACTTCGCAAATAACAACGATGACATCGAGGCTATCTTGCCTTGGAAAATCAAACTTGACTAGGTGTACTTGGCCGGACGCTTACCAGATACTTGAGCGTTGCCCGTAATATAAAGGTGGTTTGGTTGATGTCCGTTACCATTACTCATAAGAACACTCCTTATATAAAATAATATGTTGTTAAAATTTCAAGACGAAATAAAGCAGCGGCTTAATAGCCGCGCTTTGTCTTTACAAAGTAGACGATGGGGTATTGTTACAGACTTCGAGAAATCGCTTGCGCTAGTTCGAATTCAGATACCGCTTTATTAGCAGTGTTACGCAGTTGGTTGTTGATACATTTAATGCCTTTAAGACCTATTCCTCCAGTTTTTTTAGTGCTGCTAAAATAAACATCCTTACCCGAAATAGAAATGTGATAAGACTTGTTGCCATTTTTTACAGTCGTTGCATAATCAGCCATAATAAAATCCTCGTTTAATTAAAATGAAGGTCTTATCAATTAAGCGCCTTCTATTAACTAAAACGGAGATATTTTAAATATAGTAAACAAAATATTTTCTATGCTAAATTTATTTGCGATACACCACAAAACATCCCCACCAATACGATGATGCGAAGGGTTTTGAATCCAATGGCATTAGCTCTCGATTAAGGATTGATTTACTCCAAAAGAACTGACTAAACTCTCCGACTTCTAAAAAGTCTTTAACACTCACAGGTGTAACCTGCGCGTGCAGTCGGGCGTTATACCACGCATTAAATTTGATGATTTGTCGGTTAAACCATGAAATGGTTGTCATGGGGTTAACCTCTCCTTCGTAAAATGACTTAAGCTGACTGAGCTCAAATTCGCCAGGATTGTGTTTTCGTATTAATTTCGCTAAATCTTGTAGCGTCATGTCCTGCATTCTTTGTTTGGCTAAATCAACACATGCGGTTAAGTCATTCGAAAAGGGTCTTTTGATTGTTTTACGCTGGATATCATAGAGCAGATGGTAAAATACGAACGATACCAACTGATTGACTTTCCACAACGGCGCAACAACTTCTTCTGCGCCTCTCGCTATCAATGTTGGTGCAAGCCCGACTGGCGATAATAAACTCTGCGCCGTCATACCGTGCATACCGCTTTCACAACTCGAAAAATAAATGCGTTTGGGAATATCACGACAATGACTAAAGCTCCACAGGGGCAAGGAATAATCTCCCGCTTGAATGGTTATATTACGCGGGTCCGTGTCGTTGTACTTTGCGTGGAGGTGAATATGACAATGTGAGGCCTTGGTCATGCCTTGAATAATATCAACTGGTGACACGTCACTAATAGTATTTAGGGTTTGGCGTTTAAACCAGTGTCGCCAATTTAAGGCACGAGAATAAGTACTAAAATAGCGATTAAAGGTTTGGTACTCACCATGACGAAAATACACTGATGGGTCTTCTTTATCGTAAATATAAAGCATGCCATGACTTGGGCGCTCATGACTTTTTTCCTCACTTCTAAAATGACTCAATGAAATGGTGCGGCTGATATGCACGTGAGTAGACGTTTCATCAGCATTGTCTCTTTGAAGTAGCCATTCCCATGGCAGGACCGACAAACGGCCTGAGATAAGTAAAATAACGGATTCAATACTGTCACCGTTAAAAACTTGCCATATCGTTGACAATAAAGCGTGGTTGTCTCTTTGCCAAAGGCGTCGTAGTGTCATGCAATGCGCTGAAAATGGCGATACGCCTTGATGTTCGTGACCTTCTTTCAGTAAATGAATAAGCGATGTTAACGTCTGGTTTTCGTCATCGTTCATTGGCTTGAATTGATGGTAGCTGGAGCTGCACTCACCCGTTAAACAGTTCTTACTGGTCAGGATGCTACAGATATCACCGTCACCAGTTTGATAGAGTTGAATGAACATTTCACCGGCGACTAACTTCTTCTCAGCTTGGTGTAAACTCGTCACGGTTGAAACATTCTTAGTGTTATTTTCTAATAGCGGTAACGTAAAACGCCCGTCGCGTCTGGCAGATTGCCACGCAGGCTCATGCTCTAAGTATCTTAACGTGCCATTATAACTCGCCACATAAGCTTTGAGCGCTAATGGCATATCTAACAGACTCCGTTTGCCATCTTCAGCGCCAATCATTAACGCCTGCGCCATCACTTGACCAGTGAGCGTTGACGTTTCTTTATCAGGGACAGCACTAGCAATGCAGTTAATCGTTAAACGGCTCAACTCAAGAGACAATGAGCGTGTAGCCACATCAATGTTTGGCTTATTTAGCTGTTCACTGTGGTGATTTAGCAGCATATTGGTTATATTAGTATCAACAACGTCAATTTGTTTGCTTTGCAGTAAGATATTTAGTGCCCGCTTATACCCCTCATTGTTTTTTTTGCCATCTGTTACGCAGCGAAGTATAAGCGCCTTAACATTATTTTTTATTACCGCAGATTCAATGTCTTCCTGTGTAACATTAGCCTTACTCATATCGTCAATACAAAGGACGCGCATAATAAGTTCAGCAACTTGCACACTTTCTATCGTTAACATATCTACTTTGCTAAGGACTTCCTCACCATCATATGAAAAGTCAGCCAATGACTGTTGTAATCTATTCATATCAACTGGTAACTTAGCTTGAGCCTTTGGGCTAAGTTCACTAACAAGCATCATCAAGCCAGCTAACTCAGGCGGCAACAAGCCACGCTCACGCACCTGCTTACCACTCTTCAGCATTTCTTTCTCTTGATTATTAAGGAGTAAATCAAGATACTTTGCTGCATTTTTACGCCCTTGAACCACACTAAAACCTAGTGATGAGTCCAGCTGCTCAAGCAGCGTTTGCAATGAAGATGATTGCTGAAGATAACGTTCTTGATTACCTAGATAAGTATAATAGAAATCAATCACTGTTGGCGATAAATTCGTTGATAGTAAGCTCGGGAATATTTGATAGTCAGTAAATAGCAAACTGACGAATCGATTCATGCCTTTGTAGGTGATGGCGTGACTTATTTCTTTCTTAATGGCATCGCTGCAATCAATTACTAATGGCTTAGAATACCCCACACGGTAAAGTGAGATAGAGAGTAAGTCGGTAATTTCATTATCAAATGACGGTTCCATGGGTAACATCTCAGCACAAAGCCGACTTACAAATGGAGCTAAAGAGTCACCTTCGGGGTTCCATTTTTGATAGGCATCGAGGAACTTAAAGGTAAGGACAAGTCTACTTTTGTCAAAGAATTTATGTTTGAGTGTTTGAGATATGTCATAAGGGAATAAAAGATCTGATAGCATCGTTTCAAATTCAATAGGCTTGCTATTGACCTCTGAAAACAATATGAATGGTATCGAAGGTCTCAAAACATCATCAATTATCCGAGTAAACAACCAAAGCGTATTATCTATATAACGCTGTAATATCTGCGGCTCAGCACATGAGGTTTTTCTAAGTAACAACCGAAGATGAGTAACAGGAGAATTGTTATGCTTGTAATCTTTTAGCGGTAAATAGGTTTCGACAGGTGTATTAGGTCGCCTAAATCGCGACCTAAGGAATATATTAATATGTAATAAAAGCCCAGAATATCTGTCACTTACGCTAGTGTTTAATTTATTAAGATCCAAACCTTGTCGTATTTCTTTGAGCCAATCATAAGCGTTCCTTTGGAAGTCTAGCTTATAGATAGAGCAATGCATCATTAAAATATTAATATGTTGTAATTTATCGAAATGCATTTCGATATTACTCAGTGATTCATCGTGCAAAAGTAACAATATTTTTGAATCAATTGATAATATTTGTAATGAATCAAGGAACAATTTATTCTGTCTAGAGCTTTGCGCTATACTCATATCATGATGAACATAATAGTGAATCATATTTTCAATTAGATCTACGCACAGCTCAATACCAGTTCGGTAGTTATTAATCGCGATAGGAATATCAACTAAATATTCAAGGTGTTCGAAATTATCATTTATAAAATTGAATAACCTTTTGATGGTTAGTTTCATACCTTCTGGAGCATTTAGCATCTGTTCAAACGGGATAAAACCGATACTTCCTAGCACAGTAACCAAAAGAGCGCGGTCTAATTTACTTATTTTTCTATTATCTATAGAAATTAGCGCATTGATTGCTTCTTCAGAAGTAGGCGTCCCCGACTTGTGCCCTTCAAGTCCAAATATCGTCCACCTTCCATGTTTTTTATTAATAAAAAGCAAATCGATACGATTATAACGACAGAGTAAAATAAGAAATTTTTCGTTTACTACGAAAGCATATTCGTTTGTTTGGTGATTAGTCTTCAATGCAGATATAATTACCAACTGTAGCGGCACTAAAAGATTTTGATTTACATTACTATCTAGAATCCTCTCTAGAATTTCCAAAACCCCTGACTTTCCTGAAAAATCATCTGCCTTAGGTAGAGTTGTAGTTTTGGAAAAAAAAACTCCTAACACCGCTAAATTCAAGCAAATATTTTCATATTCATGATCACTGACGTCTGGAGCAAGCCGATGTGGCCCTTTGAGAAAATCTAAATCCAAGTTATTCGCTTTCAAAGGCGCTATAGACAGTAAACGTTTGTAATCGCCGTTAAAGTCAAATACAGGTAATAGATTAAGTGGAATGAACTTATAAAAAATAAAAACGTAATTGGCTAACCACCGTGTTAGATGTTCATGGTTGATAATGACGGTTAATACTTTTATTATGTGTTGTTGTGTAACCCCCCTACTTTCACATATTTCAAATAGTTCGATAAGTTTTTTCTGTAAGTCATGTTGACGTAATTCTGGTTGATTACGAGATTCACAATAAACCTCAAACTGGCTAAAATAATCAATAGAATCACTTAATTCAGCCAAGTCTTCGAGCATAAATAAAGCGATGGAGTTTTCATCAAAGAACACGCTATTGTCTTTATTTTCCATTGTACTCCCTATTAACTATTCAATTAGCTGGAAATATTGATACCTAAGTGGTTATCTTCAATATCTAAACTGACCTCGAATATTGCTTCCTCATTAACGTCAGAAATATTTTGAAGAGATAACAACAATGTTTTACGTTCGGGTTGCCACGTACTCACAATGACATCTATTGTTTTAGTATTATGCTCACAGGTTACTGCATACTTACTAATGTCATGTTTTGACTTAATTAGTAGTTCAATACAATCACCGACAATTTCAGCATTTACAATTGCGCATTCTAGCCCTTTAGGGTAATTATGTTCATTTGACATTTGACCAGTAAATGCGAGTCGGTTTAATTCAAAAATTGAGTCCAATGTTTGCTTTGTAAATGTGATCTTATCTTTAATATAGGTTTTTACTCCTTCCATAATATCGACGGTATGACGACTCATGGTAGATTTAGTTTGTTGTTTTAGTTTAGTCAGATACAAAAACCGTTGAACTAGCATGTCTTTTAAAATTAAATATTCTTCGCTAGCTGTATAGTCTGGTTCTTCATTTGATTGGTGCTTCGCGATAACCTCTGCTATCTCAGACTCATTAAACACAAATTGTGTTTTCTCTTTTTCGCGTAAACTTATTTCAGTCGCCAGTTTTTTGGCAAACTCTTGCATAGGATTACTCATTACATGCTACCTCTTTAGTTAGTTAGAACATGAGAAAGCAACTTAATTTAATAGTGATTCCGTTGAAATCATCAATCAAACTATACATCTCATCACTTAGACAAACTCCATAGATGCTTATAGAATTACTCAATAATTTTATTTTTGGCAGACTTGCTTTCATAATACTTAGAAAACTTTGACCTTGCTCGGCCAAGAACCTGACTATAATTTTGTGGAGATAAAGCCTTTTCTCTTTTGACATTTAATATCCATATCACATCAACATCTGGCTCTCTAGGATATTTCCATGAGGCACATAAAACTTCTTTTTCAACAGGGGTTAATTGATATTTATTCGGGACATTATCAGCATTTTTTATAAAATCGGTCATATACTGCTGCCATTCATCTACTGAATACTCATATTCCATAGTAAATTTGTAGATTTCATTCCAAACCGTATTATCTGGCTGATTTTCATCGCTTAGCTGAACAGTTCTATTGGCTAAAAACTCGTTTTGCTTTAACTTTAGAAAATCCTGTATTTTATAGTCATATTTATAAAAAACGGTATTTGAAAACGTGCGAGAGCCACTTATGACCAGATATGAAGAGAAGTCTGTCATAATATCAATAAAGGCATTTCTAAATAATTCCCAAGCTTCTATCGTTGTATTATTTTTTGCCTTCACCCCAATTTCATTTAGAAAAAGATTTTTTTTGACGAGTAGATAAGTTTTATTATTAATTTTTTTATAAAGTTTGTTTGTTGCACTGACACTGTGCATTAGAAAAAAACGATCTGACAAATCGAGCAACTCTTCTTTAAGAACCTCGTGGCCTTGAAGTGATATCGTGTCAATATACTTTGTCGTGGCAATGGCAAGTAGGTCATTAAAATCTTTTTTATTACTAACACAATTTCTATAAATTATTTCTTCACAACTGTCATAATCAATCAGTGATGAAAGATATTTTTGTAGTTCTTTTTGCGGTTCAATCGATGAAAGAATTTGCTCACACGTAGTTGTCAAATTGTCATTTTTGGCTGCAATACGCCATTGTTCAAATTGATCTAACAATTTCTGTTCGGTCACTTGAGCAGTTAACCTGTCTAACTTTTCAAAATAATCACTCTTGGTATCTGTTAAGTTTTTTGCTTGTATTTCTGGCAACTCCTTTATTAACTCATTAGCAACATTCGATAAAAATTGAAACACAACAGCTATGCATTCATCAGTTGTTGCCCCTACCATAAGTTTTGATGTCACTTCTGTTGATTTACCCAAATACCAATTGAACATTTCAACTTTGATATGCTCAAATAGCTCATCTTTATGGGGTTGGTTAAATGCATAATATGCATTTGCCAATTTGTTTAAATACTTAGGTTTGATACGATCAAATATTTCCGTCTTACTAAATATTGGTAGCTTGTGCTGTAACTTATCTCTGAATAGTTCAGTGTTTACGGTCTCAACATTTAACACATCGGAAAGGTCTTTTTTAGTGACAAGTTCTTTAAACCATTTTTTCTTTAATGATTTTTCAACACTTGTTCCATCAGTCAGATAATGTTGTATTTTTAATTTAAACTGCTGTAGATACTTATCTAAGTGAGACTCTTGGAATAGCCCAATTAGTATTTTAAAGTCTTCAAAATTCGCTTCATTCCAATACTCTAGATCAAATGATTGCTTTGCCTCTAGCCTCAGTTCGAAAATAGCGTTATATGCTCTAACGAGTTCTATCAGCCAATTGGTATAACTTTTTAGTAAGTTTTGCTCGTCTTTATTTATATTTTCCGACTCGATAACGCTTGTAACATTATTTATCAGTTGTTCTAGCTCTTCTTTTTCTATATTAAAACTATTTGGTTCTGGATTAGTACGAGCCGAATTAATCAGTGTTTCAATTTTTAATATTGTTTCTTTAATAATTTTATAGTTCTGTTGTTTACTTATACTTTGGCGAGTAATAATGCGATACGGTGTTTTTGGAATGAAGAACCTTCGAAGCAATATCGCCGAAATAACATTATGTTCAAAATCATCACGATTTGAGAGGCGCGTTAACCCTTTAAATGCATCATAGTTCTCTGAGATAAATTGCTTAGAAAACCCTTCGACAACGCATTCTTTGTTAACGAAAGCATCAGTAATCCCCTGCTTTAATTCCATATGTACAAGACGCTGACTTTTGGACACGCTCAAATCCCCGAATTTTGAAATATTTCCCAAAATATCTTCAAACGCCTGTTTTACAATAGTCTGTTCGTTAGAGGTTAAGGCATTGTTTGAAGCTTCGAAGTTAATTAAAAGTTCATCCAACGCATACTTTGTTTCATGAAAGTCGGGATCAGCCTTGAAGTCAATGCAGCCATAGTAGCCGCTATTCTCTATTAACTCGTCAATGGTTTCAGTTAAACTGAGCTCACTGTCTAGAAGGTCAATTAAGGCTTCTTGGTATTGTGCTTCAGCGTGGAAACCGAATCGGTACATTTCATCTGCTATTAGACACCAGAGGTCAAAGTGGTCGCACAATATTTTGTTTTCATTACTGTCTTCCATCTCGATTAGCTTCTTACTATTCACAACCGCTCGGTCGAAAACCATGCACTCAAAGGTTTTATCAAATTTGTAAAATGGCGCTAAATCTTCGCCATAATTTCTAAGGTAATTAGCTATTACTCCGGAAATTTCACTATTCTCATGCCCTGCTAAGTACCCCATTATTTGGGCTAATTGAACATCGGTCAGTGCAGTAAAAATAGCACCATAATCATTTAATAAACGGCTAATAGAACTCACAATGTCTTGACTTATACTTGTCCAAAATCGCTCAGATTGGGAACTGTTATCATTAATAGGGTCTGAGCCTGTTTTAAAATAATTATCATCTTGGGATAACAAATATTTATGAATCTTACTTTTTCTGTCTTGACTAAGACCCTCTCCTTCCATCTGCTCAAAAATATCAATTTTTTTCAGCGATATTAAAGTTTTAATCGCTTTCTCGTTGAGTTGTTTATTAGTTTCTAACTGTGTTTCGAATTGCTTTTCTGTTATTTCAAGAGCTGTGTCTAATTCTTTAGATTTTTTTTCGTGTTTAGAAAATTTCACTTCTTGTTCTTCAGCTGATAACTTTGGATTTAATTTAGGGTTTGAGTCAATATGCTGTTCAATTTCACGTCTAAGTGCGTTGGTTTGTTCCTCTAACCATGAAATGTCCAGCTCTTTAGCAATACTATTATCTATTAATTTTTCCGTAATCAGATAGTCAAGTAACCGTTGATAAGAATTGACTTCTTCAATCTCATTAAATATTTTATATTCATACGGTTTTGCATTGTTATTTTTAAATTCCTCTAAATTCAGTTCAGTCTTGCCTAGCTTATCTTTAAATTTATTTAATGCTTCCAATACTTGGAGTATGCGATGCTTATATTCAGCCTCAAGCTTTGCATTTTTGACTTCAATAAAGGCATCAAATATTTTTTCACGAAGAGGTTTGGGTATTATATGTTCATCAAGCTCCTTTTCTTGTTCATCTACTATAATTTGTAGCCTATGATGCGTAACACTTAAATTAGTATATCGCTCTAGAATGATTGAGGTGAGTGCTGAGGGATCTTTAACTAGCACCGATTTAGCTCTTAGCTCTTTCGCGGCAGCCAATATACAGTGCAAGCTCACTTCTTCTACTTCAGAACGGTACGGCCCCCGTAAACCATTAATAATGTCGCTAACAATTTTTACCATTTTTAACATACAAAACATCCTTAAATATCAATTTTTAGCTTTCGTTAACTTATTAGTTAACCAAAGCTTTAGATCACTTAATGATAGTTAGTGAACTTGTGCTTTTCATTTTTGTTGGTTGAATATTAATCGCATCTTGAGTGAAATTTTGCAATGCTTTGACTGAATTTTTCTTTTCGTTAAGTAAAAACTTTATTTGATACTCACTAGCCCTTACGAAGAACATGTGGATGATTAGTGGCATTAACTCTAAAACGATAAGAACTAATTTAATGATTACGCTAAAAAAAACCGCAGACTTCCCAACGTTTTCATCTTGATAAAGGCTAATCAGGGCCATGTGGTAATCTAATGGGCCTGGCTCATTCAATTTAATGATCTGGTCAGATTTAGATGATTTATAGTCGTGAACTAACTTAATCACATTGATATGTTGCGCATTATTATAGCTAGTTCTGGCGACGCTAAGGCGTGCTTCTAACATTTCTAGATTGGTGTTGAGCGTCGATAGTGTCTGCTGAAATTTAGCAATGACTTGCTCAATATTGAGCACTCTTGCTTTATGAGCTTCACAAATATTGACACAACCACCGTTTAGTTTTTCTTCATAAATAGCGCCATTATTCTCTGCTTCTACTTGAATATAGCGTTTTTGAATGAGTTGCTCGATCGAACCTTTTTTATTATTCAAGCTTGCGATTGATTTATTCAGCTTATTTATCTCATCACTACTTTTTTCCATCATTTTAATACGTTCAAGTTCTTTCTTTACGCCATATTGCGCCACATCAACGGTGACATGCTGATTAGCAGTAATAGTCTGTTGCTCAATTATCCTCGTTAGATAAGTTTTCTCAAAAGTCAGTTCAACAGCAGTGCCTAAAAATATTGCAAAGACAAGTGAAATAAGTAAACGAATTACACTTAGAAATACTTTTTGGCTTTTGTGGGATAAATTGTGGCTAATAACACTGGAGTCGATTTTCAAGTCGGAGGCAATGGCGAATTTATCAAGAGTGTATATCGACAACGCCATCAACGCACTACATACAAAAGCAACTACACTGCTGCCAAAAAAGAAATTAAATGCATGCATGCCTAGCCCAAAAATAATAACCATTTGTATAAAAAGAGAAAACAACTTGGTGTACATCAAATTAAATTCATGTCTGCTACAGGTCTTTAGCACGTCGTAGTCAGTAAGTGTCAGCGCACATGCTAGCTCATGGATACGATGATTCATAAAACACCTCTATTTGGTTTTTGGAGTGTGTGGTGCGGCTAAAACAACTAAGTATGCTTTAGAGTTGAAACGGAATAATGGAAATTGATATCGATTGTTTATGCTCAGATCCGTCTAGGCAATATGCTATTAACGTTAAGGTTGAATTTTCGATGGGGGTTAGGGTTAAGCTTCCGGCGAGCGTATCAATGGCGTGATACTCGATTTCGTTCAATACTATTTTGGCGTGTTCGATCGCTCCCAATAGTCGCCATTTAACCTCAATGCACTGTCCCAACTCTATTTCGGTTTTAGTCGTTTCAAATTCAATTTCAATAGGTAATGACGTTACATTAATGAGTAAATTTTTATGCACTTCGCCACCATCACCAACTGCTGTTAGCGTCATTGGAAATTCGCCGACTTGATTCATTTTAATTGAGATATGTCCATTCACTGCTAAATATTCTTCACCATCTGCCCATTTTAGTATGACTTCGTTAGAAAACTGACTTTGCCATCTCACTTCTACCTTTTGCTGAATATCGACATTTCTGGAATAGACGATATTAGTCAGTTCTGGTATTGGCTCCTTGATGGTTAGACTGCGACTTAGCTCCGAAAACGCTCTTTCAGACACCTCTTCATGAATAGAGAATGATTGTAACCTAAAGTTATGATCTCCAAGGTCAAGCTGATTTAGCGTTAAGGTACCCTCAGGCGCTGGTAATTCTATTTCAAACATACTTGGTTCTCCATAGTCAACAATCAACTTAGCGCGTGTTGCGTCAGCCGTTAGCCATTCGACTGTAACCTCATCGTTAAGGTTTATGGAGCGTTGTCCTTTGCAAATATTAAACGACGTGATTTGAGGCACTACCACTTCTGGAGTAACGCTCACAATAGCCGATTGTGTTTGTTCGCAGACCATCTGCACTTCAAATTGCTGCTCAACCAAAATATCAATCACCATTTGCCCATGCGGCGCAAGAGAGTCATATTTAACAACGCCATTGACTAACAGAGACATGTTCACATTGCATTCTGATTCGCTGTCAATACACCAGCTGACCTCTATTGATTGTCCTATAATAGGCGCTTCATCTGAGACATTTAGTTCAATATTAAAAACACAATCGAGTGATCCTCTCAAGCTCGCAGCTTGCAGAATTCTCCGTGCTGTTTCATTCATTGTTCTAGCCATAAATCCTCCAAGCTCTAGTTGGCCTTGTTATGCGTCACCATCAAGGTTCACTAATTTCTTTGCCTCAAGTAATAATTTTGAGGTTGAGTTTCGGTGTCTGTCTATACCTGAAATGGTGGCCAAACCTGCAATACCAATCATGCTATTTCCGCAGTGGCTGCAATATGGGTGGGGCTGCTCATCGAAATTACTATGATCTAGTCGAGATAACGAAAAATCTTGATATTGGCTTGTAACTATTTTGGCCGATGGAATATATCCCGAATAAAGATTTAACAATTCCATCAACAGCATACTTGAAGCCCCCATATTGAGGGCGTAGATTGACGCTGTAGGTACTTCCGTTTGATCACTTAAATAGCCTCGACCACGGTATAATCCTTCCATATAGTGGTCTGATAATGCATGGTTAATCTCTGTACGATTAAGTAATTCAAGTTGAGTACACTCCATGCAAGACGTGACCGACGGAATTGATATAAACAAACGCTGCTTGAAATCAACTTTGTCTTGATCCTGATTGAAGATTCTTGTTGCTATATCCATATATGGAACCATATTGGCACAACTTATTTGGTTAATGACATAACGCGGTAAATCGTTGTCTACCGCTCCAATGATAAGATCACACCGTTTCAATGCATCTAACGCCGGTTGAGAGTTTACTTTTTCTGTTACCGCTTTAATATCTGTACTAGGTAGCATTTGTTTCAGGTGCTTTGCTAGCGTTGTGGCCTTTAGCTCGCCGCAATCGCTATGTTTGATACCTTGTAAGCGATTTAAATTTGTTGGCTCAATGACATCGTCATCTATTATGGTTACTGATTTTATTCCTAATCGGATTAAACCTTCAGACACGATACTACCAAGCCCCCCGGCCCCAACTAATCCAATATGCAACCGCGATAAGTTAGTTTGTAGATTGGTGCCCACAACGTCTTGTTGACGACTAAAGTATTCGACTGATTCACTAACGCCCTCGTCAGCGTTATTTGGCGTGATCAATTTTAATTGACTAGACAGCAATTGTATTTGATCAACTGGCGTGAATAGCTTCGCCTGAAGCGTATCCGTTAAGCGGGCGGCAACTGTGTTTTGATCGAAAACTATTGAAAGGTTTAGTATGTTAGTGGTATTTTCATTCCTATCTTCAAGCACCGCCCTGATAAATTTATCTTGCTGGATGTCATCCTTATCATCGGTCGAAGAAAAGTTTGTTCCAGACTGGGAAAACCAGTGGTCGTGTATATTCACCAACACATCAAAGTCAGATGCTTTAAAGCTTGCATAAATGGCTCGTTGAACATCCCTATGTAAAACAACTGCCGTTCCATTTTGCCGTTTGAAACAATTGTCACTAAGTAAGTATGGGATTTGCGGTGGGATGATAATAGTCTTGTCGCCCGCATCATTTAAAACCGTCCGTCCAAACAAAAAGCTCAATCGCTCAACATTATTGGCTAAGTGATATTCTCTCACTTCATCCCACAGCGTTTTTTCGATTCTCATTTTAATCATGATTTTTCCCCTTCGAGCAACGCAGAAAAAATACTTAGCAATTTATAAATGTTATCGCCAAAGTCGAGGTCGAAATGCCACTTGAAATCTTGGTAATGTACACAAATCCAACTATAACCATCGATATCTTCTGCTTCCGACACCATCGCATCTGAATAAGTGTGACCAAATTTATTTTGAAGCTGATCTAATAGATGCTCATTCTTACTGTTTTTAAGAACATGCATCCCCTGAGGCGGCGCTTGAGGGTAACCAGTGGTGATCAACACTAGGTCTATCGAATCTGGGTGATATTTATCTGGTAAAGGAAAATTTCTAACGATGATAAATTCACCATTAGCTTCGATTCTAATCGTTCTTTTACCGTTAGCGCAGGGGGTAAACTGGTCTAGAAAAAACTGAACTTTCTGGATGTCAGCCTCAAGCAAACTTAGTTTTCGGGATATAGACATTACAATGCTCCTTGATTAAATAGGGTTAGGCGCATTTCTGCGCCATCATAACGCTAGCCTTTATTGATTTCTACGATATTGGTATCAAAGTGATCTGGGATTGGAGTTTGAGAGAAGTCAGCTCTGTCGATAAATTTTCCGTCGCCAGTTGTAACCGAGGTTACATGCGAGGGAACTACATCATTTATCGAGTTACCACTTAATTCTCTAAAGCTGCCATTTACCAGTACGGGTTTACGAATAGCCATAATTTTTCTCCTGAAAAAGAATAAAGCAGTATGAGCAAACGCTCATACTGCTTTGATTTAACGTTTTAAAACGCGATTAACATTATCCTTGGTTTTGTTTTTAAGCTTAGAGACCGCATCAGCGTCATGCTCTCGAGGTCGTTGATTACCTTTATTAGGCGCGGCTTCGCCGATATTTCTACCCTGCCGATCATTCATAGTTTTTCTCCTAGTTGGTTAGTAAAAGTGAATATCCATGTATTAGTATTACGCTGCCGAAAGACACGGTTGCCCATTGCTAATCGTAGAATTCACTTGGGATGTTTTATTAAAGACGCGTAACTAGTGTTACGTAAGCGTCTGCCAAACCACACCTTCACTTAGCAACGCCCAATCGTTAGATTGCTTCAATCATTAATTTTGAGCAATCATCATGAGCAATAAACAAAAATATGACTGGCCAGCGCTTATCACACAGC
>Ga0209292_1004579_pt1 | contig 14515 bp, 9 predicted proteins | sample GOMGulsemesocosm_2_FD_184634 | JGI IMG/M metagenome (GOLD analysis project Ga0209292, IMG submission 184634) | Methane-oxidizing microbial communities from mesocosms in the Gulf of Mexico - GOM9C Gulf of Mexico (SPAdes) (version 2) | ecosystem: Environmental > Aquatic > Marine > Cold seeps... | reverse complement strand
CGATGTTGTCGGGCTGCGCAAGGCGATGGATCGTGCCGGGCATGATGCACTTTTACTATGTGATTGCATTGCGTCTATGGGTTGTGACCGCTTCGAGATGGATGCTTGGGGTGTTGATGTTGCCGTGACTGCCAGCCAAAAGGGTTTGATGGTGCCGCCCGGGGTTGGGCTCGTTTTTTTCAATGACCGTGCTGCGGAACGCCAAAAGACCTTGAAGCGGATCTCCCCCTATTGGAATTGGGCTCCACGGGCCAACCCTGAAGGATTTTATCAGTATTTTAACGGCACGGCCCCCACGCATCACTTGCTGGGTTTGCGAGAAGCTTTGAACATGATTATCCATGAGGAAGGCATTGAAAACACGTGGAAACGTCATGAACGCCTTGCCCGTGCGGTTTGGGCGGCATGTGACGCTTGGGCCATAGGCGGCCCGTTGCAAATGCACGTGCCCAACGCCTGTGATCGTGGTCATGCGGTGACGGGCGTCAGCGTTGGCATGCCAACCGGCACGGCCTTACGCGACTGGTTAAGTGAGAACCTTGGTGTGACGCTGGGCATTGGCCTTGGCATAGTGCCTGCCGGTGATCCGGAATGGCACGGGCATTTTCGTATCGGGCATATGGGGCATGTGAATGCGCATATGGTGCTGGGCACGCTTGGGGCGATAGATGCTGGGTTGAAGGCTTTGCGTATTCCACATGGTGATGGCGCGTTGGCCGCTGCCAGTTTGGTTTGCGCGGGAAGCCTCTGAGAGGTCAACCGTTTCGGACTATCTCTAGGGCTGCGGGTAAGGCCTGTTCAAAAAGCGTTAGATCGGCTTCTGGCCCGGCAGAAACCCGAATGCAGCGGTTTTGTGGCGTGGCGAATGGCATGCGGATAAATATTCCGCGCGCGCCAAGTTCGGCGACAACCTTTGCGGCAAAACTGGCATCTTCTCCGCAATCAATCGCTACGAAATTCGTGGCAGAGGGCAGGGCGCTCAGCCCGTTTTGCGCGGCGATTTCTGCGATGCGCATGCGTGCTTGCGCGACGTTTTTCAGAGTTTGATCTAGATAGGCTTGGTCTTGTAAAGCGGCCAACGCTCCGGATTGCGCGGTGCGGTTCATGCCAAAATGATTGCGTATTTTGTTGAAGGCCATGATGATTTCTGAAGTGGAAATCCCGTAACCAACACGCGCACCAGCCATGCCGTAAGCTTTTGAAAAGGTGCGAAAACGAATGACACGCGGGTCAGAGATGTTGATCGGAGGGGCAGTGCCTTCTGGTGCGAATTCAATATAGGCCTCGTCCAAAACCAATAGGCAGCCTTCAGGAACGGCTTCTATCATTGTCTGGATGGTCGCGGCCGAATGCCAGCTGCCCATTGGGTTATCAGGATTGGCGATATAGATCAGCTTTGCGCCAACTTCCCGCGCTTTTTCGATCAAGGCCAAGGGATCTTCTTGGTCGCCAATGTAGGGCACTTTATGCATGACGCCACCAAAGCCCGCGACGTGATAATTGAACGTCGGATATGCGCCCTCTGATGTCACGACTGCATCGCCTGCGCCAATAAATAGGCGCACCAGATAGCCCAATAATCCATCAATGCCTTCGCCGATCATGATGTTTTCGGCTGGAATTTTGTGATGTGCAGATAGGGCTTGGCGAAGGTCGTGACTTTCAGGATCAGCGTATTTCCAGATCTCGCTTGCCTCAGCCTTCATTGCAGCAATCGCAAGAGGCGAGGGGCCAAAACCCAACTCATTCGCGCCAAGGCGGGCATCAAAACCTGCGCCGCGCGCGCGTTCCTGGGCTTCGGGGCCAACGAAGGGCACAGAGGCGGGCAAAGTGGCAGCAAGAGGCGTGAGGCGGGCATCGGTTTTATCTGTCATGCGATCAGATAACCCCGGTGTGTGGTTCGGGGCAAGGGTTGAAAATTCGAAAACCGCGATGGAGTGAGAGGTGTTTGCAACAGATTTGGGGTGCCACGTGCTGTCAACGTGGCGGGGGCCAGCCCCCGCACCCCCGGAGTATTTCCGGCAAGATGAAGGGGCTGGCAATTTTCATTTGCGGCGCGTGGTTAGCCGATTTCGCGCAGACGGGTGAGAGCGGTGTTGATGGTTGCCTCTTCCTCTTCGCGCAGGGCGAGGTTTTCGCGAGTTTCCGCAACCACTTCGGCTGGGGCACTGTCGGCGAACTTCGGGTTTTTCAAGCGGCCACGTAGCCCCCCAAGTTCCTTCGCCAGTTTGCCGAGACCCTTTTCCAGACGGGCAATTTCAGCGTCAATATCGATGATATCCGCCAGCGGTAGGGCGAATGTGCCGCCATCTACAGGGATCGGGCTTGCGCCTTTGGGCAGATCGGCCATCTCGGTGATACTGTCGATACGGGCAAGCTTTTTGATCATCACCTCATTGTTCGCCAGCGCTGTACGGCCTTTGTCATCAAGGGTTTGCAGGATCACGGGGATCTTCAGGCCGGCGTTCACGCGCATCTGCGCTCGTGCGGAGCGTATGCCATCAATCAGCGCAATCACCCAGTTCATTTCACGATCCGCGTCCGTGTCGATCATGTCCAGCGTGGTTTCTGGCCAATCAGCAACGATCAGGGATTTGGCGCGTGTCGCGGTCAGCCCCCAAAGTTCTTCTGTGATGAAGGGCATGACAGGGTGCAGCATGATCATTGCTTGATCCAAGGTCCAGGCGAGCGTCGCTTTGGTTTCCGCGATCAGGGCCGCATCATCGCCGCCCAACAGCGGTTTTGAGAACTCGATATACCAGTCACAAACCTTGCCGCGGGTGAAGGCGTAAAGGGCTTGGGCTGCGTCGTTGAATCGGAAACTCTCAAAGGCTGAATCGACCTCTTCGCGTACGCGCGCTACCTCGCCGATGATCCATTTGTTCACCGATGCGGTGGCTTTTGGTGGCGTGGCCGACGGGATATAATCGGCGTAGGCTTCCACATGGGTCAGCGCGAAGGAGACCGAGTTCCACAGTTTTGTGCCAAAGTTACGGTAGCCTTGGATGCGGGCTGTGTCCATTTTCAACGTGCCACCAAGACTGGCCATCGCGGCAGAGGCAAAGCGCAGGGCGTCAGCGCCAAATTCGTCAATCAGATCAAGCGGATCAATGACGTTGCCAACGGATTTCGACATCTTCTTGCCGCGGGCATCACGCACGAGGCCATGCAGATAGACAGTGTCGAAGGGGTTTTCACCCACCACGGCCTGCTGCATCATCATCATGCGGGCAACCCAGAAGAACAGGATGTCTTGGCCTGTGATCAGAACGGAGGTTGGGAAATAGCTGTTATATTCCGGGGTGTCTTCCGGCCAGCCAAGCGTGCCAATGGGCCAGAGGCCGGAGGAGAACCAGGTGTCGAGCACGTCGGGGTCACGGACGATGCCGATAACTTCGATTTCAGGGGAATTTGGATCAGAAAATCCGTCTGCTAGCTGTGTCGCAGCTAACTCTTTGCTGGAGAGGTCTGCTACTTTGATCTGAGCGTTACCGTAGTAATTTGAGAATTTTGCGATAGCCTCTGCTTCAGTAGCGGCACAAATGCTGTGCATTTCATCAAGGTGGAGTACCAGTTTTCCATCGCTGGTTTCTGTAGCTTTCGGCCCATACCAAACCGGAATCTGGTGGCCCCACCAGAGTTGGCGCGAGATACACCAAGGCTCGATATTGTCCAGCCAGTGGTAGAAGACTTTCTCGCCGCTTTCCGGGATGATCTTCACATCACCACCACGTACGGCATCCAATGCCGGGCCGACGATTTCCTTGGCATCCACGAACCATTGATCGGTGAACATTGGTTCGATCACGACTTTGGAACGATCGCCAAAAGGTTGCATGATGGGCTTGTTTTCCACGTAAGCCACGGGCACGGTGGTCACGTTGCCATCTTCATCCGTGAGGTCCTCTGTGGTCATAACCGCGAGGCCCTCAGCGGTGATCTGCTCAACCACGGCTTTGCGGGCGTCAAAACGATCAAGGCCACGCAGGTTTTCGGGCACAAGGTTGATCGCGTCGACCTCATTTTCCGTAAATCCCGCGCCACGGGCGAAGGCTTGGGCTTTTGCGCTTTCATCCGCATAGGGCGCTCCGTCAGCGCGCATCGCACCTTTGGTGTCCATCAGGCGATACATCGGGATGCCGCCGCGTTTGGCAACTTGGTAGTCGTTGAAGTCATGCGCGCCGGTGATCTTCACCGCACCAGAGCCGAAATCTTTGTCAGGGTATTCATCGGTGATGATCGGGATCAGGCGACGATGTTCTTTTGGCCCAACCGGAATTTCACAAAGTTTTCCAACGATTGAAGCGTAACGTTCATCAGATGGGTGAACAGCAACTGCGCCATCGCCCAGCATGGTTTCAGGGCGTGTGGTGGCGATAGAGATGTAATCGCGCTCTTCTTCAAGCGTGATGTTTCCGTCTTCATCTTTCTCCAAATACTCATATGTCACACCATCGGCCAAGGGGTACTTAAAGTGCCACATGTGCCCGGGAGTTTCGATGTTCTCAACTTCAAGATCGGAAATCGCGGTTTCGAAATGCGGATCCCAATTGACCAGACGTTTGCCGCGATAGATCAGACCTTTGTTGTACATTTCAACAAAGACTTTGATCACGGCATCGTGGAAGTTTGGCGCGCCATTGCCAAGTTCTGGATCACCGGCGGCACCGCCCATGGTAAAGGCTTCGCGCGACCAATCGGCGGATGCGCCAAGGCGTTTAAGTTGGCCAATGATGTTGCCGCGGGATTTTACTTTTTGCTGCCAAACGCGATCAAGAAATTTCTCGCGGCCCATCTCACGACGGGTCTCTTCACCGTTTTCAGCCATCTCACGCTCAGTCACCATTTGGGTCGCGATGCCCGCGTGATCGGTGCCAGGCTGCCACAGAACGTCAAAGCCCTGCATGCGTTTCCAGCGGATGAGAATATCCTGCAATGTATTGTTAAACGCATGACCCATGTGCAAAGCGCCCGTGACGTTGGGCGGGGGGATCATGATGGTGAAGGGGTCTGCACCAGGGCGTTTGTTGGCCCCGGCTTTGAACGCGCCATCAGCTTCCCATTTTGCGTAGATTTCTGCTTCGCGTTTGCCCGCGTCAAAGTTCTTTTCCATCGCCATGTTAGGCCGTCCCATCGTCACTAAATTCTGTTGCACACCGTCTAACGAAGCGGGGGGCAAAGGGCAATGGGGCCGACTTATATGCTTGGGTGTGACTAGACCGCGATGATCCAAACCGCGATCAAGCTAAGGCTGAGATAAACGAGGGTGTTGATCATCCAGCGGATCAAAGCGCCTTCGCCCTCGGGATTCACGCCCATGCGCGCGCAAACTTTGGTTCCGGGCCATAGAATAATTTCAGATATGGACATTATTCCCCCTTAAATAGGTATTATTCAATACTTTTAATTGCGTATTGTAAATGCTAAATAAGAGATCATGCAATTGGACAAATTCACTGATTACGCCTTGCGCGTTCTAATGATATTGGCGGTACGTGCGCCTGCACGGATACCGATCTCAGAAATTGCAGCACTCTATTGTTTGTCTGAAAACCACCTGTCGAAAGTCGCAACCCAACTCGTACGTGAGGGTTTCGTCGCCTCAGAGCGAGGTCGCAAGGGCGGCCTTATCTTGGCGCGTCCGGCGAATAAGATCCATATTGGTGCGGTCGTTAGGGCCATGAAGCGCAATACCCCGGTGGTAGAATGCTTTGGAACGGATAAATCTTGTCTGATCCTGCCAGCTTGTGGGCTGCGCGATCCTTTGGCCGAAGCTCAAGAAGCATTTTTTGTGACATTGGATCGTTATACTCTCGCTGATGTGACACGGTCTCGACGCGCACTGGCCGCACTGATGGGTGGGTGATCTAGGAAGCATCATCGGCCCCAACACTTCGCTCGAAACGAGGCGGCTCAATTTGTTAGGACCAGTTGATATTTATAGCAATTGTTCCAAGCACGCGACAATCGCTCTGGACAAGCGGGCGTGGCGGGCTAGGCTGGTAAAAAGACTTAGCCGCGCGAGAGAGACCTCATGGATAAATTTGGAAAAAGCCAGCCTGTAAAACGGGTTGAGGATCTTCGTTTTCTCAGCGGGCAGGGGCGCTATGTGGATGATATCCGCCCGCAGGATGCATTGGTCGCCTATTTTTTCCGCACGCCGGTGGCCCATGCGGATATTACGACGCTGGATGTAAGTGAGGCACGTACGGCCCCAGGCGTGCATTTGGTCTGGACGATCGCAGACCTTGAAACGCGCAATATTGGCATTGGTTTGAATGGCTCTGTGGTCAAAAACCGGGATGGGTCTGATGGGGCAGCGCCCTTGCGCCCTGTGCTTGCGAAAACCCGTGTACACCATGTTGGTGAGGCTTTGGCGGTGATCGTTGCGGATACCATGGAAGCGGCAAAAGACGCGGCAGAGCTGATCGAATTTGATTTTGATGAACTGGATGTACATTTGGGGCTGAAATCCGGCGGTGTACAAATCCATGCCGAAGCGCCTGAAAACATCGCATTTGATTGGGGGCTTGGTGATGAAGAGGCCACGACAAAGGCCTTTGAAGCGGCAGCAAACGTGGTCAGTCTTGAGGTTGGCGACAACCGGATCATCGCCAATGCGATGGAACCACGCGGCTGTTTCGCGGAACCTGATGTTTCGGATCCCAACCGCTTGCATTTCGCCTTTAATGGTCAAGGCGTCTGGGGCATGAAAAAGGATCTGGCTGCGGCGCTGGGCATGGATGCAGAGGCTATACGTGTGACCAACCCGGATGTTGGCGGCGGTTTTGGCATGAAGGCGATGCATTACCCGGAATATATCCCAATTGCAGCTGCCGCGCGGGAATTAAAGCGTGCTGTGCATTGGATGGCCGATCGCACGGAGAGTATGCTGACGGACAACGCTGGGCGTGATCTAACCTCAACTTGTGAGCTGGCATTTGACGAAAACCATCGTATTCAGGCCTATCGCGTTAAGACGATTGCCAATATGGGGGCCTATAACTCAGGCTTTGCCCAGCCGATCCAGACACAACTGTTTTCCCGCGTCCTCATGGGGACTTATGATTGTCAAATCACTTGGTTGCAGGTTACCGGGATCTACACCAACACCACCTGTGTCGATGCTTATCGTGGAGCAGGGCGACCCGAGGCAATCTATGCATTGGAACGTACTATGGACCGTGCGGCGCGCGAACTTGGCATTGATCCGTGGGAGCTTCGACGCATCAATTTCATTCGCAAAGACCAGTTTCCCTATAAGGCCGCGACCGGTGAAACTTATGACGTTGGTGATTTCCATAAGGTGCTGGATCGTGGTGCACGCGAAAGTGATATGGCGGGATTTTCTGCGCGCAAAACCGCCAGTGAAGCCCAAGGAAAACTGCGCGGGCGTGGGTTGTGTTATTACGTTGAATCGATCTTGGGAGATCCATCGGAAACCTCGCGTGTGGTGTTTACGGAAGACGGCGGTGCTGAGCTGTATGTTGGCACGCAAAGTAACGGCCAGGGTCATGAAACGGTCTATGGACAGTTTCTATCGGATCAAAGCGGTATTCCCATGGAGCACATCCGCGTTGTGCAGGGGGATAGCGATAGGATCCGTCAAGGCGGGGGTACGGGTGGGTCGCGTTCTGGTACGGTGCAGAATGCCGCGACGCTTGAATGTGTCGATGTGATCGTAAAGGCCGTGACGCCCTATGTGGCTGAAAAGCTTGAGGTTCCTGAGCGCGACCTCAGTTTTGATCACGAAGTTTTCCGCGCAGAGGGGTCAAACCAGACGCCGGATCTTCTGACGGTAGCGGCTTGGGCGCGCGATGATGGACGTGAGGATTTGCTGGCACATGAGGCCCGGATCACGTTGCAAGCACGCAGTTTCCCCAATGGTGCTCATGTTGCAGAGGCTGAAATTGACCCGGAAACCGGTGTTGTTGTGATTGATCGCTATAGCGTCACGGATGATTTTGGTAATCTTCTTAACCCTATGGTGGTAGAAGGTCAGGTGCATGGCGGGGTGGCCCAAGGGCTGGGACAGGCGCTGTGTGAACATGTGGGTTTTGATGATCAAGGCCAGCTGCTCACGGCATCGTTTATGGATTATGCCATGCCACGCGCCGATAATATGCCTTGGATAGGCTTTGTGAACGAACCCGTGCCATCATCCTATAATCCGATGGGGATGAAGGGGTGCGGCGAAGCTGGAACTGTTGGATCAATGGCCGCTGTGTCTAATGCGGTGCAAGATGCGCTCTGGGAACGTGGGGTGCGTCAGGCGGATATGCCATTCACGCCGTTACGCGTCTGGGAGATGCTGGAGAATGTTACTGGTGACCAAACTTAAAGGGAAAAACTGATGCGCTTGTTACGGCGCATATCAAGCTGGCTGCGCCCCTCAGCTTGGCGCAGCGATACGCCTGCTGTGGCCCGGCGCGGGCCGGTCAACCATGTGGTGATCCTTGATGGCACAATGTCGTCACTGCACCCGGAATGTCATACCAACGCTGCCATCACTTATAAGCTTTTACGCGAAGAGGCCCCGGCTGCGGATATGAGCTTGTTTTACGGCGCTGGCGTGCAATGGAAAGGCTGGCGTGATACGATGGATGTGATCCGTGGGCGTGGAATAAACCGCCAAATCCGGGCCGCATATGGGCATCTGGCTTCGAAATATCGGCCTGGGGATCGGATCTTTCTGTTTGGTTATTCGCGTGGTGCTTTTGCTGTGCGCTCACTTGCCGGGGTGATTGATCGCATTGGATTACTGCGCCCGGACTGTGCGACAGAACGCAATATTCGCGAGGCCTATCGCCATTATGAATGCTCGCCAGGATCTGAAATTGCCCAGACTTTTGCGCGTTTGCATTGCCATGAGGCCCCGGCAGAGATCGAAATGATTGGTGTGTGGGATACAGTGAAGGCGCTGGGCTTTCGCGCGCCGTTGATCTGGCGGTTTGTACCGGACATCTACGAATTTCATAATCACACACTTGGTGCATCGGTTCGCCATGGATATCACGCGCTTGCATTGGATGAGACGCGCCAAGCTTTTGCACCGGTTCTTTGGGATACGCCGGGAGATTGGCACGGCAATGTGGAGCAAATGTGGTTCAAAGGCGCACACGGAGATGTCGGAGGACAGTTGGGCGGACATGAGGGAAGTCGTGGCCTGTCAAACATTCCGTTGATCTGGATGTTGGGCCGCGCGGAAGCGCTGGGCGTGCATTTTCCTGAGGGGTGGCGCGAGCGCTTCCCACGCGATGTTGCAGCACCTGCGATAGGTACAATTAGAGGCTGGGGCATGCTGTTTTTGAACCGGCGGCGCAGGGTTGTTGGCCGGGATGTTTCTGAAATGATCCATGATAGTGCGACGGGATATAAACCCGCGGCGCGGATTCTGCGGGCAGATCTGGCAGAGCAAATCTTGGGGGAGACCTCGGAGATTCCAGTTGAGAAAAGAGAACTAGGGGTTGTTGGGCACGTGCAACAGGAAGACGCGTTGCCCGGAGAGTGATTTATCCCGTATGCGATGTCTCGTTTGACTTTGTAGTCTGACTTGCTGGCATTGCGGACCGTTGGAAAAGCTGTTGCAGCACATGTAGGTTGTCCCGTTTTATTTGAATGACAGCCCTGCGAGATTGGGTAGCGTTAAGATATTGACCTTGCATGGATCTAAATCCGCGCAACAGCCCGCACGTCAGCGGGTGTTGCGCTTGGGTTTTACTATTTTTGAATTGCCGACTCTGTTAGGCGGGTTCTAGGCGACGTTTTGCAAAATGATCTCTGGTTCAACGCCCAAGGCACGGCAGGTATCGCGGGTCAGGTTTGGGGTGTTGAGCGTGTAGAAATGCAGGTCACGCACGCCGCCTTCCAAAAGATCAGTGCAGAGTTCTGAACATTGCGCCAAGGCCAGCAATTCGTGGCAATCATCACGGGCAGCATTGTTGAATGCTTGGGCCAAATCGGCTGGAATATTGGTCCCACAGCTTTGAGCGAATTTCCGTGCGCCGTTCCAATTCTCAACGGGTAGAATTCCAGGAATGATGCGATCACCGTCAATGCCTGCTGCACAACAAGCATCACGGAAACGGAAGAAGGTCTCGGCCTCAAAGAAGAACTGGGTGATGGCAGAGGATGCGCCCGCTTCAAACTTACGTTTCAGCCAAGCGATGTTCTGGGCCATGTCTGCACTTTCGGGGTGGGCCTCAGGATAGGCGCCAACGCGAATGTTAAAATCCCCGGCCTTGGCCAAACCTTCGATTAGGTCAACTGAACTCGCAAAACCATCTTTATGGCCTTCAAAGTTAGCGCCGTTGGGGGCGTCTCCACGCAGGGCCACAATATCGCGCACGCCAGCCTTGGCGTATGTTTGTGCGATCTCAAGGGTTTCTTTGCGGCTGGCTTCAACGCAGGTCAGATGCGCGGCAACATTCAGACCGGTGGTTTTACCGATGGTTGTCACGGCCTCATGGGTTAGCTTGCGGGTTGTGCCACCCGCGCCGTAAGTAACGGAAACGAATTCGGGTGCGAAGGGGGCTAGTGCACGCACTGTGTCCCAAAGCCGGAAGGAAGCGGCGAGCGATTTCGGCGGGAAAAATTCAAATGAAATATTCGGGCGGGTCATCGTCACGGTATCCTTGTTTTGGGTTGTCTCTTGAATTGCAGGCTTGTTACAATGAATCAATTTCATAATTCTAAAGATCAATATGAGGATTACTTGAATTGCATATCGAGCTTCGCCATTTGCGCACGATAAAGGCCATCCACGAAGCTGGTGGTTTGGCACGTGCTGCGGGGATTATGAACATCACGCAAAGCGCGCTTTCACATCAGATCAAGGGGCTTGAGGATCAGGTCGGGGTGGAGCTTTTTGTGAGACGCACCAAACCCTTACGCCTGTCTGCTGCGGGGTTTCGCCTGTTGCGCTTGGCAGAACGAATTTTGCCAGAGGTCGCCGCAACCGAAGAGGAATTTATGGGGCTACACACCGGGCGTCACGGGCGGCTTCATATTGCGATTGAATGCCATGCTTGTTTTGAATGGTTGCTTCCAGTTTTAGAAGAATTTCGCAAAGCTTGGCCTGATGTGGATGTTGATATACGCGCAGGCCTCGCATTTGATGCGCTTCCGGCGTTGATGCGTGAAGATGTTGACCTAGTGATTTCCTCTGACCCGGAGAACCTGCCGGGCGTCGAATTCAAGCCGTTGTTTGACTATGAACCGCTGCTTGTGGCCCCTGCAAATCACCCGTTTGCACAAAAACCTTGGGTTGATGCCGCAGATCTACGCGACGAAACGCTGCTGACCTATCCGGTTGATCGCACACGTCTGGATGTGTTCACAGAACTACTGACCCCCGCCAAGATCGAACCCCGCGCCATCCGCAAGGTCGAGTTAACCGCGGTGATGTTACTGCTGGTGGCCTCTGGCCGTGGGGTGGCGGTTCTGCCGGATTGGGTCCTGCGGGAAGTGCGCTTCAGTTCCGATTACATCACACGGTCGTTGACAGAACATGGCCTAGAAAAGCGTTTATATGCGGCCGTGCGCTCGGATGACGCCGGACAACCGTTTATTGCCCATCTTATCCGCTTGGCCCGGACGGAGCCCGTTAAGTTGCAGCGGGGATTGGAAGTGTAACCAGAGTCTAGGTATTTTGATACCGGATGAGTGACGTAAACGCCCACATATTTTAGATATTTTAAGCCGGAGTAGATTTAGATGTCCCAAGACGATGACCGAAAAAAGCGCATAGCGCGGATCATTATTGCCTATCCATTTGCTCTCATCGCGATCTCTTTAACGCTGAACCTGCTATTATTCGACGTGCAATCTGCTGCTATATCGGTTCCCTCGCGTATGACAATGCTATCTCTATCCGTCGCTGTGGTTCTATTGATTGCGAACCACATTTGGTTGATGACGGCAACGGAATTGACGCGCCTACACTATAATTTACACGCAACACCCGAGGAATGGGCGCAGAGCGGAAGAACTGAAGAGTATGCCTCAGGCGAGGGGCTGCGGGAGTTGGCGCGTCACCATAACGCGCATCAAAATACCACCGAAAACCTGATTTATTTCGTCGCGGCTGGGTTTGTGTTCAGCCTAATTTCACCATCTGATTGGGCGGCTGTGGTTTGGATTTTTGGCTTCATATTTGGGCGCTTGGGCCACACCTATGCATTCCTTTACGGTAAATCTGATATCCGTGGCGTGTTCATGAGCCTCAGTCTGATGTCGCTTTTTGGTATGATCTGTTACACGATCATCAGCCTGATTATGTGATACAAGGCTCGGCTTACAAGCGGTTCTGCACTTCCTTAATCCCCTAAGGGCGTTTGATACGCCCTTAGGAACTTCCTTGCTGGCACCGACATGGACTATCCCCGGCGTCGGTTTTGCGCGAAATCGGGTCGCGGGACTGTTTCCATGATCTTTATTTTCAGGGCAGATTGAGCACAACATTCTGACAGAGAGAGTCGTACTCATGAAAACACAGGTCAAAGCCCTTGTCGTAGGTGGCGGTGCCATCGGGACCTCCATTGCGTATCACCTTGCCAAGGCGGGCTGGGATGATGTGATGCTCATTGAGCGGGACGAGTTGACGTCCGGCTCCACTTGGCACGCCGCTGGCCTGTTGCCACTGTTCAACATGTCCTTCGCGACAACCCATATTCACAAATACTCCGTTGATTTTTACAAGTCACTGGAAGAAGAAACTGGTTTGAATGCTGGTTTTGCTGTGGTTGGTAACTTGCGTATGGCGCAGACAGATGAGCGCATGGATGAATATATGCTGTACGCATCCACTGCGGAAACCTGTGATGTTCCCTATGAATGGCTGACCCCGGATGAGATCAAATCCCGCTGGCCGCTGATCAACACTGAGGACCTGAAAGGTGCGCTGTATCACAACACTGATGGGTATATTAACCCTGCAGATGTGACCCAAGCGATGGCCAAAGGCGCGCGTCAACATGGTGCGATTATTGAACGCAAATGGCAGGCGGACGCATTTGAGTGGAACGGTTCTGCTTGGGATGTGACCCTGACCAAAATGGTTGAAAAGGGCGGCAACCTTGTGCCGTCTGAAGAACAAATCGTTGTGACGGCAGAACATGTTGTGACTGCATCCGGTAACCACGCGCAGCGCACAGCGAAAATGCTGGGCATCAAAATGCCTGCGATCCCTGTGGAACACCAATTCGTTGTGATGGATAACGATCCTGAGCTTGTGAAATTTCGCGAAGCTGGCAACCCTGAGCACCCGGTTATCCGCGATGCGGATGCGCAATCATATGTGCGCGAAGAACGTGGCGGCTGGATCCTTGGGGTCTACGAAAAAGACGCGCCTGCGTGTTTTGAATATGGCGTACCTGACAGCTTCCGTGCCGATCTGTTCCCGCTGGCGCTTGATCGGATCGAAGACCAATACATGGCGATGATCCACCGGATGCCGTCTTGTGAAGAAAGTGGTCTGAAAGACGATTTCAACGGCCCAATCTGTTACACACCTGACGGTAACCCGCTGGTTGGTCCGGCGCCTGGTCTGCGCAACATGTGGCTGGCTGAGGGTTTCTCTTTCGGGATTACCGCGGCAGGCGGCACCGGGTATTACTTGGCGCAAATGATGGTTGATGGCGAAGCTGAAATCGACATGGCGTCGCTTGACCCAAAACGGTATTCTTCCAACTGGATGACCACGGAATTTGCGGCACGTAAGAACGAAGAATGTTACGATCACGTTTACACGCTGCACCACCCAGATGAAGAACGCCCAGCAGCGCGCCCCTTGCGCACATCACCTGCCTTTGATCGCCAAAAAGAAAAAGGCGCGCAATTTGGTTGGGTCAATGGTTGGGAACGTCCGAACTATTACGGCCCACTGGATGCACCGTCGAATTTCGATCACGATGCACGTTCCTTCCGTCGTGGCGGCTGGTGGCAGCACGCTGTGGATGAGGCAAAAGCGATCCGCGAAGGTGTTGGCCTTATCGATGCAACTGCTTTCACCAAGCACGTTGTTAAGGGCCCCGGTGCGACGCAATTTTTGGATTGGTTCACTTGTAACAAACTGCCGAAAATTGGCCGCATCAACCTGACCTATGCGCTGACATCTGCTGGTACGACCCGCACGGAATACACAATCGTGCGCAATGGCGAGGATAACTATTATCTCGTCTCAGCCGGTGCTTGGACTGAATATGATGCTGACTTCCTGCGCAAAGCCGCCGAAGATAAAATGGAAGAATTCGGTTACATCGAAATCCAAGACGTGACCACACAATGGGGCGTTCTGGCGATTGCTGGACCAAAATCACGCGATGTCTTGAAAGAGGTCATCAAGGATGCAGATCCTGAGACTGCCCTGTCAAACAAACGTTTCCCATGGTTGTCTGCCCGCCAGATCGAACTGGGTATGTGCCCTGTGAATGCTATCCGTGTGGCTTATACAGGCGAACTTGGCTGGGAACTTCACCACCCGATCGAAATGCAGAACTACCTTTGGGATCTGCTG
>Ga0209292_1004573_pt1 | contig 14528 bp, 9 predicted proteins | sample GOMGulsemesocosm_2_FD_184634 | JGI IMG/M metagenome (GOLD analysis project Ga0209292, IMG submission 184634) | Methane-oxidizing microbial communities from mesocosms in the Gulf of Mexico - GOM9C Gulf of Mexico (SPAdes) (version 2) | ecosystem: Environmental > Aquatic > Marine > Cold seeps... | reverse complement strand
CACAGATTTCTGGCTCTGAAAAAATCTTGCGAATGACTAAGGTAAGCTCATTAATAGCGCGTTCTTTATTTATTATATCTGCATTTAACATGCTCTTCTCCTAAAGGTAATATGCATCAATATACCTTCCTGTGCTTTATAGCGCATCTCAAAACTAAAATTTAGTTTAAAAATAGTAAAAATTGCTGTTTTATTCGCCATTTACAACGCCAGTTCGGTTGTATCAATTAAGGCAAAATGCGAAAATATTCGCCTTAATTTTAGTGAGGCTAAAATTAAGTTTCACTTACGCTGATTAAGTAACCCTGAAAAGCTTTAAGTGAGGAAGCAAACCCAGCTTAGTCCAGAAGTCTGTTGGTGGAGACGATCCTCTTACCTGCATTCATACGAACATGGTGTTAATTGGCACATTTGAGTGTCGAGTGGAGTAATAAAAGACTCCTATGATGGAAAACCCGTCACTGTACGCTGAGCTAACAAGAATAGCGGCAGTCATGTTCTTCCTACAGAATCTCTGAACTTTTCATTCGCCGAGTTTTACGGCGACGATTTGAGGGTAACAAAGTGGAATTATTATCAGGCGCAGAAATGCTAATTCGCGCCTTACACGATCAAGGCACAAAAACAATCTACGGATACCCAGGTGGTTCCGTTTTACATATCTACGATGCGCTTTTTCAGCAAAGTGATATTCAACATATTCTTGTTCGCCATGAGCAAGCAGCCACGCATATGGCAGATGCCTACGCACGTGCAACCGGTAAAGCGGGTGTCGCACTGGTGACATCTGGTCCAGGTGCTACCAATGCGGTCACCGGTATTGCAACCGCGTACTGTGATTCTATCCCTATGGTAGTGATTACCGGTCAGGTAATGAGTCACTTAATTGGTGAAGATGCTTTCCAAGAGACCGATATGATTGGTATTTCGCGTCCGGTTGTTAAGCACAGCTTTAGCGTCAAGCATCCAAGCGAAATTCCGGAAATAGTCAAGAAGGCGTTTCATATCGCTGAATCAGGTCGCCCTGGTCCCGTGGTTATTGACGTGCCAAAAGACATGACAAATCCAACGGACAAGTTTGAATACGTCTATCCAAAAAGCGTGAAAATGCGTTCATACAACCCGGTAGCCAAAGGTCATAGTGGTCAAATTAAGAAGGCGTTTGATCTTCTCATTAATGCCAAACGACCAGTACTTTATACCGGTGGTGGCGTGATCTTGGGCGATGCTTGTGACGAGCTAATTGAACTTGCACAAACGCTTAACTACCCAGTCACTAATACGTTGATGGGCTTAGGCGGATATCCAGGTACTGATAAGCAGTTTGTAGGAATGTTGGGTATGCATGGTAGCTATGAAGCTAACATGACCATGCATCACAGTGATTTAATTTTCTGTGTGGGCGCACGTTTTGATGACCGGGTGACAAACGGCTTAGATAAGTTCTGTCCGACGGCAAAAATCGTCCATATTGATATAGACCCAACGTCTATCTCCAAAAATGTACGTGCCGATGTCCCTATTGTAGGACCAGCTAAAGTAGTCCTTCAAGAATTTTTGAAGTTACTTAAAGCCAGCAAAGTACAGGCAGATGCAGCAGCACTGAAAACTTGGTGGCATCAAATTGATGAGTGGCGCGCGCGTCACGGCGGGCGATACGCGACGGATGATTCTGAACTGATGAAACCACAGCAAGTTATCGAAATGTTGAGTAAAGTGACTAACGGTGATGCTTACGTTTGTTCTGATGTTGGTCAGCACCAAATGTTTGCAGCGCAGTATTACAAGTTCAATAAACCGAATCGCTGGATCAACTCTGGTGGTTTAGGCACCATGGGCTTTGGTTTCCCTGCGGCGATGGGCATTAAGGTTAACTTCCCTGATGCGGATGTTGCCTGTGTCACAGGAGAGGGCAGTATTCAGATGAATATTCAGGAATTGTCGACGTGTTCGCAGTACAACATTCCTGTCAAAATTATTTGTCTTAACAACGGCTCTCTCGGAATGGTACGTCAATGGCAAGATATGAACTACGAGTCACGTCACTCGCATTCATACATGGAATCACTCCCAGATTTTGTTAAATTGGTGGAGTCATACGGCCATGTTGGTATCAAGGTTGAGAAATACGAAGACTTAGAAGACGCTATGCGTAAAGCCTTCGCGATTAAAGATAAGCTGGTATTTATGGATATTAAAATTGATCCTTACGAGCACGTTTATCCTATGCAAATACCTCGTGGTTCGATGCGCGATATGTTGCTTTCTAAGACAGAGAGGACTTAATCATGCGTCATATACTATCGGTTTTGTTAGAAAACGAGCCAGGAGCACTATCTCGCGTTGTTGGTTTGTTCTCTCAGCGTAACTTTAATATCGAGTCTCTATCGGTTGCCGCCACTGATGATCCGACCCTATCACGCATCACTATCACCACTATTGGTATTGATAAAGTGGTAGAGCAGATCACTAAGCAGCTCAACAAGCTAGTTGATGTTGTAAAGGTAGTAGATCTCACAGAAGGTGACCATCTAGAGCGTGAGCTGATGATGGTGAAATACAAAGCTTCGGGTGCGGCACGTGAAGAAATTAAGCGCACGGCTGATATCTTTAGAGGTCAGATTATTGATATCACACCGACGACTTATGTGGTTCAGTTGGTAGGCTCAAGCAAGAAGCTTGATTCTTTCATTGAAGCATTGGATAACAGCAATTTAATTGAAGTTGTTCGTACCGGTGTTTCTGGTATCGCAAGAGGCGAGAAGACACTGAGTATTTAATAGCTGTTGATGGCTTTAAATAAACCCGCTTCGGCGGGTTTTTTTATGTACAGGATATACGGTAAACGTAAATGGCATGGATGCTAAAGAGCGCTATGTTTAGGTGTGCAATTAATTGTTTTAATATTTAAAGCTAAGAGCTAAGAGCTAAGAGCTAAGAGCTATAATTCATACCAAGTTGTCCTTTTAACTCTAGGGCAGAGATGCTCATTTTAGATCGCACATCGTTAGAGATAAATGTCTAATCCGCCAAGAATTTATCTGCTCTTAAATCCTCGGCTATTAAGTCGACAAAGGCGCGCACTTTAGCTGATGCATTGATTCCTTCGCGATGGATAACGTGGATAGGCAGAGGCGCGATTTCATATTCTTCTAACAGCAATACTAATTCATTGTTGGCGAGTGCTTCGACGACTTGATAGGAGAGTAGCCGAGCAATCCCAAAGCCCTGTTTAACAGCATCGAGTATGGCATCATTACTAGTGACAATCAGCCGCGCTTGTACGCTTAAGTTTTTGTCTTTGCCGTTTGCTGCAAAGCGCCAATCTGATGCCTGATTGGCACCGCCGGATGAAATTAAATTGTGTTCTAAAAGATCATTCGGAACCATAACGCTGGCATGCTGTTTAAGGTAGGCAGGCGAGGCGCAAATGACGGTGCGGACCGAACCCACTTTTTGAGCATGTTCACTGGAATCAGCAAGTTCGCCAATACGCACAGCAACGTCGACTCCCTCTTCGAGTAAGTTGACTTTGCGATCGATAAACAGGGCTTCAACTTGAGTATCAGTATAATGTTGCAGATATTGAATAATGGCAGGCATCACAAAGAGTTTACCAAACAGCTGGGATGCGGTGACAGTGAGCCGTCCGCTTGGTTTAGAGTAAATCCCGGCAGCGGCGTCATCAGCGGCCTGCGCCTGTGCCAATATTTTTCGTACATCCACTAAGTAACGAAGGCCTGCATCGGTAGTACGCACATGGCGAGTGCTGCGCACGAACAGTGAAATACCGAGTTGTTTTTCAAGTGCGGCGATCGCTCTTGTGACTGCTGGTGGTGAAAGTTGCAGACGTCTGGCGGCGGCGGCAAACCCTTGCTCTTCTGCCACCGCGACAAAGACCTGCATTGCATGAAAACGATCCATGAGTATTGTTCCATTTTTAGAAATAATTAATTATTAAATTCGAGTATTCTTTTGTAAAGTAAAATAAGCCATTATCTTATCGGGTTGCTCAAAAGTGAGCGAAAAATTGGCCAATTAGACCGGCTGAGTAGATTATGCGGTTTTTAGGCAACCTTCTGGTATAGGTTTATCAATGATCGGAAGATAGCTTCGAGTTAAAGCATATCGTTAAAGGTGAAATAACCAACGAGAGAGACAGCTAAACAGCTCTCTTGGTTGATTGGAAAAGTTAAAAATAAATAAAAACAAGGGATATATTTATGTTTAAAGTTAATTATCTAGGTTTGATGGTGAGTGCATCATTACTCGCAAGCCCCGTTTTCGCATCATCACAAGCGGCTGATACTGTTTCACCAGAAGTATCGAGTGGCGTAGTAAAGAAGCATAGCGTTATCGCAAAACAATACATGGTCGCTTCTGCCAATGCACTTGCGACGCAAGCGGGCTACGATGTTTTAAGTGAAGGCGGTAGTGCCGCTGATGCAATGGTGGCTGTGCAATCGATGCTAGGTTTGGTCGAACCGCAATCATCGGGTCTCGGCGGTGGCGCTTTTATGGTGTATTACGATGCTAAGTCAAAAAAGATCACCTCTTTTGATGGTAGAGAAACAGCACCATTAGCCGCAACGCCTGAATTGTTTCAGAAAGCTAACGGCGAAAAAATGAAATTCTACGAGGGTGTTGTTGGCGGTCGCTCTGTCGGTACACCGGGTACTGTTCGTCTCATGGATACAGTGCATAAACGTTTTGGTAAGCTCGCTTGGGGGCGCTTGCTCGAACCCAGTATAGAGGTAGCAGAGCAAGGATTTAAGGTATCGCCGCGCTTGGCTAACTCAATCGCAAAAGATAAAAATAGATTGAGTCATTACCCAGATACTCAAGCGTATTTTTTCAATAGTGATGGCAGTCCACTTCAAGAAGGGCAACTACTGAAAAATACGGCCTATGCAAATACCTTAAAGGTATTAGCTAAAGAGGGTGGGGATGCTTTCTACAAAGGTAAAATTGCTAACGACATTGTAGCGCGTATTCAATCTGCTAAAGATAACCCGGGCGTACTAGCGACAGAAGACTTTGCTATTTATAAAGTGAAAGAGCGTCCGGCTGTTTGTGCGCCTTACAGGCAGTATTCCGTCTGTGGTATGGGGCCGCCTAGCTCAGGCGCGTTAACCGTAGGACAAATATTGGGTGTGGCCAATCAATTCGATTTGAAAGCAATGGGTAAAGATAGTCCCAAAGCTTGGCAAATTATAGGCGATGCCAGCCGTCTGGCTTTTGCTGATCGCGGCCGCTATATGGCTGATAGCGATTTTGTACCAATGCCACAAGGTTTACTGGCTGAAGATTACCTAGCAAAGCGTGCTAGTTTAATCACAGCAGGTACGGCTTTGACTAAGCAGCAAGTGGTAGCGGGTGAACCTGATTGGATCAATACTAAAAAAATAGCCCTTGCAGATGATGAATCTATCGAATTTCCGTCAACGAGTCACTTTGTCATTGCTGATAAAGAGGGAAATATCATCTCAATGACGACCACCATAGAAAATGGCTTTGGTTCTCGGTTAATGAGTAATGGCTTCTTGCTTAACAATGAGCTGACAGATTTCTCATTTGCGAGCCACAAGAACGGTTACCCTATTGCTAACCGCTTAGAGCCAGGCAAGCGTCCTCGTTCTTCTATGTCTCCTAGTATTGTAATGAAAGGGGATGAGCCCTATTTAGCGATAGGCTCTCCAGGTGGGTCAAGAATTATTGGCTACGTAGCGAGTACCATTATTGCGCATTTAGATTGGGGCCTTGGTATTCAAGAAGCCATTAATCTGCCGCATTTGGTCAATCGTTTTGGCACTTATGATTTAGAGAAAGGCACAGCTGCAGAAGATTTTAAAGAGCCGCTTGAGAAAATGGGCTTTAAAGTGAATATAAGAGATCTTAACTCAGGGTTACATGCGATCGTATTAAAAGATGGCAAGCTTATTGGTGGTGCAGATCCTCGTCGTGAGGGGATAGTTTTAGGTCAATAAGGTAAACAATCGCAATACTTGGGAAGTAGTGACTAAGTTTTCTAGATATACGCCCTTAGGGGATTATGGAGCTTGTTCACTGCTTCTTTAAGTAATTGTTTTCAATTTTTAAATTACTTTGATTAAAAGCTAAAAAGATTACAGATTCTGTGCAGTTTCGATTGCGTCGAGTTCATTTCTTTTTACGAAAAAAAGAAACAGAACCAAAGAGGCTCTTTCGCATCCATGCGACCGCCAAATACCGTACATCCTGTACATAAAAAATTCGCCCTACGATTCCTTACCTTTTTTACACTAAAGGCTCTCTCCGTAATTCACAAACTGGCCGATCAGATAGGACAAAATTTGCTCCAGCGGTAATCCAAGGGGATTGGTGGCTCCGGAGCGATTCTGTATGTAAGCGTTATTTTATAAAGAAATGCTAGCTATTTTTGGCTATTATTCAATCGAGTGAAGTCCGTGAAGATAAATTAAGTTCTACAGATTTTATCATGCAGACATTTCCTGTACTGGCTGCTATTAAGATTAATGTCACATCGTGGCTATTGGTATTGCGTACAGTAATGGAGTTGGGTATTGAAACAGGCAGAGCAAAAAGAAATAAGTTTCGTGAAAAAACTGATCGATAAAATTGAAGTTAAATTTTGGCTGATAGTTGGTTTGATTTATTTCTCTGCAAGACTGGTATTTGGTTTAAGTTTTACCTTAGACGAACTTGGAATCAGTTTAATTGCCTACATATGGGGTTTAATAAATATAGCTCCAATATTATTGAAAAAAAATTGTTATATGCCTTACAGTAACACCCTTCTAGAGCCTAGAATACATAGTTTTTCTCGATTATTTTTACTCCTTATTTACCTACCTCTAGTCATTTTGGGACTGTTTTATTTTGAATTTATGGAATTCATTGGAGAGTAGTTTCGCAATAATTATGATTAATAGGAAGGGCAGAGTAAATTGATCTTTTTGTTTTAAAAACTCCCCCCCTTTAAACTAGACTACGGAGCCATCGAGTCCCTTGGATTGCAGCCGGAGTAATTTACTAGATTGATGAAGTGGAGTGACAGGATGTCACGGAAAGAGAAGTTGGGCCATAGACGGCCCATCTGAACGGCCGGCAATTTAGTGAATTCCGGAGGAGTCTTTCTGCAATCGTAGGGTGGGATTTTCTTTGGTTCCTTTTCTTTTAGCCCAGTCAAAAGAAATGAACTCGCCGCAGGCGAAACTGCACTGCAATCTTTTGATTTTAAAGATTAAAGATCTTCATTACGCACCCTTCATCATCGATGCCATTAAAGGTGTGGCTAATAATTCGCTAAATACCCGCCACAATTCTTGATGAGAATCGTTAGTCACTTGCGTGCTTAAATACTGCTCAACCAAGTCTTGGCCGTAATTGTAGGTCACTACATAAGCGCGATTATGTTTGATAAACGCCAGGCGCTGTTTGGCTCGCTCAGGGCTGGTTAATGCATATTTAATCAGTAAGTCGATAGCCTGCTGCTCATTGATGTCTCCATCTAGAAACTGCTTGGCGACCATGTTATCGGCATAAGATAGACGATGTAATACTTTTTGTATCGCATAATATTGCGATACATCATCAGGATTTAATCCCGCTAAAGGGAATAATGTATTTCGTTCAAAATCGAGACGTTCTTGCCATGGAAATGCCACCTCTATACCGTAATTAGCGCTGCCTTCGGCCAGTAATGATATCGGGCTATAGAGGTTATAAATACTGTATTCCATCCAGCCCAGTTCATTGACTAAATGACGCTCTATTTGTGCGTTAAATACATGATGACCTGGGTAACCTTCATGAGCTGCCAGATCAATGACTCGCTCTATTTGAATCGGGTGATCGGTATTGAGTTCGATAAGACTGTAACTATTGCCTTTGTACCAGTTGTAAGCGCTCCAAATCTGATTATTAGTCAGTTCAACTTTAAAATTCTCATGGGCGGGTAAATCTATGTGCTTTAAGGTACGTCGACGAGACTCTTCTATTGCAGCATCAAAGACTTGCGTAAGTTTATTGGTGGGTACAACAAACTGCTCACGATAGGTAGTTAAACGCTCAGCCAATGCTCCCTGCCCAGGTATTAATAACTCTAGCTCATTCAATATATGCTCAAAGTGGTCAGTGTCATAATGTGGAACTTTGGCATCATATAATTGAGCGCATTCATCATTAAAATTGAGTAAATTGCCTTGTAACCGATTGATATATACTCTCGATGACTTCACTTGAATAAATAAAAATTTAACTCGATGTTTAAGCGCTGCGCAAGATTGGTTGGGCAGTGCTTCGATGGCGTCGACTAAAGCTTGGGTTTGCTCTAACAATATGTCTAATGCTACTGCTGCAGAGTCTGGTTTCCACGCTTTGGGGCCGTAATAAGCATCCACATAATAGGGACAGTGCTGGCCAATTTGTAAGGATAACTTTACATAGCGTTCGGCGAGTAAATTAATGGCTGGAGTCGTACTTGGCGTGGTCATCAAAAAGCCTTATGTAACGTGTTATTTATCGCTTAGTCACCACCCAGAAACAGATGCCTACAGCGAACGTCTCACTCGCTCAATCTGCGCACCACTAGAAATAGTTATTTAGAATAACTAAACGCCCATATCTCATAGCACACATTTTGAACCATTGAGTCACTCTCGTTCCGGCCCTGTTTCTGGATGAGAACTAGCTTAGCTGTCAATGAGGCGTATTCTAACCAACTATAAAACTGTATACAATATGTATTTATAGGTTGGGGTCCATCCAAAAACGTTCCTGAATGAAAACTAGTCAGCTTTATAGGCTACATATTTTAGTGCGCCGGTTATAGCCGCCACTTGAGCATCTATACAGTTTTGTTCATTCGATAACGGGCTATCAGGGTATACTTCTGTCGTTGTGCAATATTCTCTATCACTAAAACCCGCGCACAAACCAAGCGCTTGCGTGGCGTAATTAATCACACCGAACTGTGTTTGCTTTTCACCAATTAAGCAGCCATTTTCATCAGCTGGCGCTATGTGCGTCACTTTTTCTACGTGTTCTATCACGCAACGCTGAAAATCATTATGCGGCTTGATGGTATCGCCGACCAAATAAAAACCATCTGGAATATTCCAGTTGTCATGGGCTTGGGCATCACGCGCTGCCAAAGCTGGTCTAAACTCACTGTTATCGGTGTCTGTGGTTTCGTGTAAGTCCACATGGACATCGACTCTGATATTTAGTGATTGCACAAAATGCATTAACGCCGCAGATTCAGGTGCGGGGCTGTTATCATAAAATGAGCGATTAGGATCAATGGCCAAAGGGTTCCAACGATTAATTGTTTCATAACCCCAAGGGCTCACACAAAAAGCCACCAATAAATTAAAGTCTTTATTAAAATTAGCCGCTTCTTGTTCAATAAAGGCTAATGCACCATGCACGCCACTTGTCTCATATCCATGCACGCCGCCAGTGACTAATGCAGTGGGTCTATTATTATCCCAATGTTTGCTTTTAAATGCGAATAACGGGTAATTACTTGCGCCGTTAATCACATCTTTATACGTTAATTCATTGTATTGAATGAGATCTAAAAACGCGCTAATAGCAGGTAGTTTGGCAGTGTCTTGGGCTTTTGCGACAACTTGTTCAAAATAGCTACGCTTAATCGACTGAGCGTTTAACCATTGTTTTTTCTCACGCTCTTGCCACGGCTGCCCTGGGGTTCCTATAGCATATACTTCGTTGTTATTCATTTTAGGCCTTGTTGATGCACAGCTAATGCGCCATCTGTTTACATGTTATTTGATGCTGGCAAGCATAAACTCCACTTAATTAACTAGCAAGCCCATGATGTTTACTTTCATTGTTTATCAGGAGCGTCAGTGGTTTACAGGAAAGCGGCTTTGATTAGTTAAATAAAGAGAGCAAAAAAAACAGTTGTAGATCCACAAGTGTCATCCAAGGTTGTGCATTTAAATCAGTATTGACTATAGGCTCTCTAACCAATGCGATCTCTTTATTTTTCAGCAGTGGCAGTTAAGTTTAATATTGCTATTACGCCATGTATTGTCTCTTTTGTTCAATAGTTTAGGCTGTTACACTAAAAAATTGAGGTAGCCATAAAGTTAATGGAGTCACTTTTAGCCAGAGGTTTATACATGATTAGAACGCTCAATATAGTGTCAGGCTTGACGCTGTTTTTATTTATTACTACCCATTTATTGAATCTCTCTCTGGGCATTATCTCGATAGATGTTATGGAAGCGAGCAGACCTTATTTCTTCGCGATATGGACCAATTTCCCCATTGAAATAGTGCTGTTTCTGGCGCTGTTAGTTCATCCTATCTTAGGCTTGCGGGCGTTGTATTTGCGCAATACGTTACGCATGTCAAATCAAGACAAATTACAGTTATTCTCGTCGCTGTTAATAATTCCCTTATTAATACCTCATATTGTGGCCATTAAAGCGGGAGAGAATTTGCTGGGTATGGAGGCTTCCTTTACTGGTTTTTTAACCATTATGTGGGTGAGCTTGCCTTTAGAAGGCTTACGCCAAGTATTGTTGTTAATTGTCGCGTGGGTACATGGTTGTATTGGTTTGTTGACTTGGATTAGTCTGAAACGTTGGTGGAAGCCAATTGCTGCCTATGTCTACCCTCTTGCTGTGGCTATTCCTACCTTTGCCTTACTTGGATTCGTGGAGGCGGGTAGGGATGTGGTTGATAGGCAAGCGGTACAATTAAAAAGCAGTGAAGAAAGGACGTATTATGGTGGGGCATACCCTGTAAATTCACCTAAACAAACCGATAAAAAAGCACTCGCAAACACTCTCCCTTCAGCGAATTATCAAACCAAAACAGTAACCAAAGGCAACGTTAGCGAAGAAAAGGTTAGCGCAGAAAAGTTTAAGCAGCTGTCATTAGCAATTGATAAGCAGGAAAAGCTGTTGATCTATGGCTACTTAATTATATTATCCTTGGTTATTTTAGCTCGTTATTTAAGATTACGTCGACGTAAAGAATGGGTTGAATTGCACTATGCTAGTGGGGAAATTATTAAAGCAGAGGTGGGGCCAACGCTGTTAGAAATCGCGATTCTCAATGATCTTCCCCACGCCAACATGTGTCACGGAAAGGGCCGTTGTGGCACTTGTAGAGTGCGGATACTTCAATCCACCAGTGAGCTGACACTTACTGACAAATTAGAACAAGCCATGCTTGATAAGTTATCTAGTGACAGCCAAACTCGTTTGGCTTGTCAAGCGGCACCAAGTGCTGGCGTGGTTCATCTCGAACGTTTGCTATCGGCGGATCTAAAGTTGAAATCGACCGCGCAAGAACAAAATATAGACATTCTCAACGCAACACCTCAGCAAAAAACACAGGCAAACCTATGAGATTATTGGATGCTCTGAGCCATCATGCACTTTTAATGATGAAGTTGGTGATCGTCGTAAATTGGTTATCTGCCCCAATAGCGCATATTTTTGGCAAAGGTAGGCTGCTGCTCGTCTGTTACTTATTGATTGGCATAGCTAGTGGTGTTGTCAGTGGCAATGTTCAAGCTGTTGATACTGAGAGCGTCACGGCTCAAAAGACAGAAGTGCTTGAGTTCAAAAAATTACTCGCCAATCCTAACGTACAGTTATGGCTGCAAGAGGCGGTGTCTGAATCAGCGATTGATGACGCTGACAGCAGTGCGTTGGAAGATGGGCTAAGAGATCATTTTAGCCTGATTATCAACCAGATAAGGGCGCGTAAAATAGACTTGGCACTTGCCTGGCAGCAAGCGGCTCAAGCGCCGCAAATGATCATAAGTAAATGGCAGAACGAGATGTCAAATGCTCAGTCACTTCGATCTATCACCTATATTTTAATCTTCTTATTTGTCGGTGCTGGGTTTGAGTGGCTGTATGCGCAATATACAGGTCAAAGGTTATTGGCGTTGGAATTACAAAAGCCTGAAGGGTTGAAGCAGCGCATAAACACAGCGTTTTATAGAGCGCTGCTAACCTTTACTGGGCTGCTTTTTTTTGCATTGGGAAGCATCGGCGTATTTCTGTCCTTTAGCTGGTCGCCACTGGTTGAAAATGTGGTGATGGAAATACTCATCGTCATATTAACAGTGCGTATGGGAACAACAATTACGCGCTTTTTTCTCGCTCCTCGTTTAAAAGAGCTACGGTTGGTGCCGTTTTCAACACTACAGGCAAAAACCCTGTACTTTTGGTCGAGCTTGTTTATCTTCTTGATGGCACTGACCTTTGCTGTTGACAATGTGTTTGCCAATTTATTGGGTAGCCTTCAAGGTGATGTTCTATCTCACTCTGCGCTATCGATTAATTTATTGAGCAATTTTTTACTACTGGTTGTCGCTATGATCGCGCTACTGCGTTTGACCAAAGTGTTTAAACCTGAGCAAGTTGATTCTAGTCGCGCGAAACGCGTGATTGCGCATAAATTTTGGCCGGTATATTTTGCCGTACTGTCAGTGCTGTGTTATGTCCTTTGGATGCTCAATACTGTGTTAATAATGCAATCTATTTTTATAGTCGGTTTATGCATTCCTCTGGCACATTCTCTGCGCATTTGGCTAGATTACTTATTTGATCAAGCAGAATATAGGCAAGTTTCTGAGGGCTGTGCTGAGCAGACAGAGAGTTCAGAAGTAGAGACTAACCAGCATCCTTATGATAACTATCGGCCAATAGCACGACGCTTATTGCGCTTTGTCATGGTGGTGAGTGCATTATTAGCGTTGATGATGGTATGGGGGTATAACCCTTTTTCTCTGTCAAATTCAGATACGGTGTCTGGCAGGCTATTCGGGATAAGCGTCGATATCATTGCTGCAGTCTTAGTGGCTGATTTAGTTTGGATATGGGCCAAAACCTATATTGATAAACGCCTGGCGGATTATCAGCCGCCAGAAGATGGGCGTGCCCCAGGGCCAGAGGCACGTATGGCCACTTTGTTGCCACTGTTGCGCACTATGTTGATAGTGACACTGTTCTCGATGGTCATCTTTAGTGTACTGGCGACCTTAGGCTTTAATATAGGGCCATTATTGGCAGGTGCTGGTGTCATAGGTTTAGCCGTGGGATTTGGTGCCCAGACCTTAGTTAAAGATGTCGTCTCTGGTATTTTTTACCTAATAGATGATGCGTTTCGTGTCGGTGAGTATATTGAAATTGGCGATTTGCGCGGTACGGTCGAGTCAATGTCGGTACGCTCATTACGTGTGCGTCACCACAGAGGTGCGGTGCATACCATTCCATTTGGAGAATTAAAGGCTATTACTAATCACAGCCGCGATTGGGTTATTATGAAACTGGAATTTCGCGTTCCGTTTGATACCAACATGAAGCAAGTGAAAAAGCTGGTTAAAACCTTGGGTAAAGAACTGCTAAAAAATGCAGATTACGGGCACAGTTTTATCGAGCCCTTGAAGTCTCAAGGCGTGCGTCGCATGGAGGAGTTCAACATGGTATTAGGCGTTAAATTTATGACCAAGCCTGGCGAGCAGTGGGTGATTCGCCGCGAGGTCTACCACAAAATACGTGATACCTTCGAAATCAATGGCATTAACCTTGCCCAGCGCAGTGTTAAAGTTGAAGTGCTCAATAGCGAACTCGATGAACGTCAGAAAAAAGCCGCGATCAGTGCCGCTCAAGAAGCGGTGGAAGCCCCCGCGCTTCAAAAGCCGATACCAGATGAGCCTTAAATTTTAATTGGCCTGCTATCAGGCTTATCCAGCTGCATCAATGGTGAAATCAGGCATTAGCATCTCATCTTTAGCTAGTCATAGGATGCTTTTACGATAGAAGAAAGTGACCAAAGCTAGAGCGTTGCTTTAGTGCTTAAAGGTCCCAGAAAGCTTGTATGAGTGGGTTCTTGAGCTTTTTCTCTAAAGTGAAAAGGCCAATGTTAAAGTCCGCTAGCTTATTAGGGGGGGTGACAATGCTGACAGTTTCTTTTAGGGGGCTGTTCATTAATACAATTTTGGGCACTATGCCGATACCAAAACCTAAGCTCACCATGCTTACGATAGCTTCATTTCCCGCCACTTGTGCATAAATTTTGGGAGTGACTTCAATATCGTTAAACCAGTCGTTTGCCATTTTTCTGGCAATGCCTTGCTCTGATAAAATCATCGGGATTTGCTGCCAATTCTTGCGCATTTGCGCGGGTCGTTGCTCATTCGCTAAATACACTAAAGCGCTGTTTTCCCGCGGTGCGATGAAGAGTAATTCTGAGCTAGCAATTGATTGAAAAACAACACCTTGAGGGAGCTTTTCAGGTAATGCTCCCATAGTGATATCTTCACTGCCTGATAGGGTTTTACTGAGCGCGTGTTCAGAGTCTCCGGTGTGTAATTTGATTTCAACTTGAGGATGTTTTCCTCTAAAGTTACTTAAAATATCATATAAAAAACTATAACTGGCAGTGACCGAACAATAAACACTGAGCTCACCACTTAAATGGTGACTGTTTTCCTGTAATGAGGCGCGAATAATATCCCATTGGTTAATGGT
>Ga0209292_1004572_pt1 | contig 14529 bp, 16 predicted proteins | sample GOMGulsemesocosm_2_FD_184634 | JGI IMG/M metagenome (GOLD analysis project Ga0209292, IMG submission 184634) | Methane-oxidizing microbial communities from mesocosms in the Gulf of Mexico - GOM9C Gulf of Mexico (SPAdes) (version 2) | ecosystem: Environmental > Aquatic > Marine > Cold seeps... | reverse complement strand
CGCTTCTATGTTTAATAAAACATAGTGTGCTTTGTGCAATTTATTGATTGGGTATGCTAATTGGCGACGGCCCCAGTCTTCTAGACGGTGGACTTTGCCTTCAGCAGCATTGATCAAGTCAGTATAGCGCTGGATCATGCCAGGTACTTGTTCACTCTGATCAGGGTGAACCATAAATATGATTTCGTAATGACGCATTACGAGCTCCTTACGGTTGTAGCCTCATTAGCTGGCTCAGCCAAACACCAGAAAGAGGCAAGGAACAAAAAGTTCAGGCTGAATTAAGGTCGCGTAGTGTAGTAAAAATAAGCATCGAAGGCAAGACAAATATTTAGCCATAACAGATTAGGCTACAGCTTTAGTACTTTCCATCATCTTCCACATAATATTACGCATGAAACAATGGATATCCCTGCTACGGCGAGCAAACAAAGGGTTCATCTTGCTTGCAGAAAGTAAAAAAAGCGCCAATAGCGCTTTTATTTTCAAGCTAATGTCTACAGCCTACAGCTTGAAGAAGTGCTCTTGATATACTTTCATTTCTGCGATTGACTCTAAAATATCGTCAAGGGCTAAATGAGCGCCTGTCTTAACAACTTTATCTAATACTTCTGGTTTCCAACGGCGGGCCAACTCTTTCACAGTACTAACATCAAGATTACGATAATGAAAATAATCTTCAAAGTCAGGCATATATTTATTGATAAAGCGTCGGTCTTGCCCAATGCTGTTACCACACATTGGTGATTTTCCTTTCGGCACGTATTGCTCAACAAACTTCAACGTCGCGGCAGTCGCATCAGCTAAGGTACTTACACTTTCTTGGCAACGTTTGGTTAAACCTGACTTACCATGATGTTCTATACACCATTCACTCATATTATCGAGTACATCATCACTTTGGTGAATGGCAAATACGGGTCCTTGAGCTAAAATATTCAATTGGCTGTCAGTGATTATGCTAGCAATTTCTAGAATCACATCAACATCTGGCTCTAATCCTGTCATTTCCAGATCTAACCAAATTAAATTTGTATCGCTACATGTCATACCGCTTCCTTAAAATGCCAATTGTTTCACTTGCTGTTACAAGTATATTAGATGAATTGTGATTTAGTCAGTATAATACGTGACAATTAACTGCGATAAAAACTTTTTGTCGCATTTCCTTTAATAAACAATAGCGAAATAAACATAATTAACATGATAAAACTGCATGTCTAAGTTAAAGAAGCTGACTAAAGGTCAGACAAGACGTATTAAAGATAATCAAGCCAAGAAGCTTCGCAACAAACCTGAGCAAGTAAAATGGCAGGATACCGAACTAGGTGAAGCTGAAAATGGCACTATTTTAAGTCGTTTTGGTCAGCATGCTGATGTTGAAGCCGAAAATGGTGATTGCATCCGTTGCAATATTCGCCGTGGCGTAAAATCTTTAGTGTGTGGTGATAAAGTATTATGGCGTCGAGGTAAAGATACTCAACATAGTATTTCAGGTGTCATTGAGGCGGTGCATGAACGCGTTTCAGTATTAAGCCGCCCAGATGTTTATGATGGTGTTAAGCCTATAGCGGCCAATATCACCCAAATACTTATTGTATCTTCAGTTTTACCTGCTTTTAATCCAGATATTATTGATAGATATTTAGTCGCAGCAGAGCAAACAGGCATTACACCGGTTATTTTACTCAATAAAACCGATTTATTTGATGAAACCAGTAGAAATGATATTGAGCAACAGCTCAACATTTATCGTAATATTGGTTACCAAGTTATTTATGTTAGTAATGAATCTCAAGACGGTATTGAAGAACTAAAGACACAACTTAGTAAGCATACTAGCATTTTTGTTGGTCAATCAGGTGTTGGTAAGTCAACACTTACTAACACGCTAATGCCTGAATTAGGTTTGATGACGAAAATAGTATCGGAGAATTCGGGCTTAGGTCAGCACACAACAACCGTAGCCCGCTTATATCATTTCGAACAAGGTGGCGACTTAATTGACTCACCGGGTATTCGTGAATTCGGTTTGTGGCATTTAACTCCCGCAGAAGTTTACGGTGGTTTTATTGAATTTGAAGATTACTTAGGTGGTTGTAAATTTAGAGATTGTAAACATCAAAAAGATCCCGGTTGTGCCTTAATAGCAGCAGGGAAAACGAATAAAATACACCCGAAACGCTTAGCAAGCTTTCAACGTATTCTTGCAAGTTTGGGTGACAATAAATTAACCTCTCGTTTCAACGATTAACGAATAAAAATTGAATTAAAATAAAGGAAATTTAAGTGCTTTTAAATAAATTAAAAATTACCCTGCAATACCTTATGCCTAAACATATCATTTCTCGTTTAGCTGGGAAATTTGCTAATGCTGAATGTGGCTCTGTTACAACTAAAGCGATCAAAGCATTCATCAAAAATTACGACATTAATATGTCAGAAGCGAAACTTAAAAACCCTGAAGACTTTAAAACCTTTAACGACTTTTTTACCCGTGAACTTGAAGACGGTGCCCGCCCTATTGATGACGACGAAAGTGCCCTTTGTTACCCCGTTGACGGTGCAATTAGCCAGCAAGGCGATATAGAAGACGGTCGATTAATTCAAGCGAAAGGATTTGATTATTCATTAGAAACGCTATTAGGTGGTTTATACAACACAGCGAAACCATTTCAAGGTGGCAAGTTTTCATGTATCTATTTAGCGCCGAAAGACTATCACCGTATTCATATGCCGATGGCGGCAACGTTACGTGAAATGATTTTTGTGCCTGGCGATTTATTTTCAGTAAACCCGTTAACGGCAAACAATGTCCCTAATTTATTTTCAAGAAATGAACGCTTAGTAGCGATCTTTGATACGAAAGCAGGGCCTCTGGCCATGGTATTGGTTGGCGCTACGATTGTTGGCAGTATTGAAACCACTTGGGCAGGTACGGTTATCTCGTCAAGTAAGCAAGGTATTATCAGAGAAAGCTACCCTGCTGATGGCGCTAATGCGATTACTTTTGAGAAAGGCGATGAAATGGGCCGCTTCAAACTAGGTTCTACGGTTGTATCTGCTTTTGCACCAAATATGGTCGAATTTGATATTGATGCTGAACCAGGCACAGTAACGCGTTTAGGTGAACATTACGCTGATATTGTAAGCGAAAGTTAGCAATGAAAATTATTGCTCATCGCGGTGCCAGTGGAGAATTTCAAGAAAATACCTTATTGGCATTTGAACAAGCAATAATACAGCAAGCCGATGGTATTGAGCTTGATGCCCAATATCATCAAGAATCTGGTCAGTTTGTTTTGTTACATGACCCATATATTAAAGATGAAAATGGTGAGGAGTTGCACTATAACGATCTGTCTTTATCGTCGTTATTAGCAATAACTGTCGGCTGTCAGCCTATAACTACACTTGATAAAGCGTTAACGTTAATTAACGGACGCTGCTTAGTTAATATTGAGTTGAAAGTAACAACGACTAATTGTATTGATTTAACAGAAATAGCCTTAGAATTACGGGTGTTACTCGACAGCTTTATTCAAAAAAAATGTTTTTCTTATTCACAGTTGGTTATTTCTACATTTAACCATCCCTTGCTAGCACAAATAAAAGTACAACTTCCCCAGCATAAAACTTCAGCACTGGTTGCTTCTTGTCCTGTAGAGTTAGCAAAACTTGCTGACGACTTAAAAGCGTATTCAATTAACCCATCAATCAATTGTTTGAACAGTGATTTAGTTACAGACGCTCATCGAAGAGGAATAGAAGTATGGGTCTACACGGTTGATACTAAAAAGGATATTGCAACATGTTTACAATTAAATGTTGACGCTATTTTCACCAACTATCCCAATCGTACTAAACAAATCGTTGAAAAACTATTATAAAACAAATATTAAAACCTTTTATTTTCATTGGTATAGATGTAATTAAGTGTAATTACCATAAAAAACGTTGCTCATTTAATCAACACAAGATACGATTATATTCGTATAATAACTTACTCTATAATTGTATTAAGGAATTTTAATGGCTCGTGATAAAAGTGATATCAAGCCTACTGAAGCAGAGCTAACGCTGCTTAATATTCTCTGGAAAATTGGTCCAGCAACCGTTCGTCAAGTACATGACACCATAAGTAAAACACAGAAAACGGGTTACACGACTGTTTTGAAAATTTTACAAATTATGCATGGAAAAACTTTAGTTATCAGAGACGAAAGTAATCGTGCTCATGTTTATGCTCCTTCAAATAGCGAAACATATACACAGTCTTCATTATTGAAAGATTTAGCATCAAAGGCTTTTGGTGGTTCTACATCAAAATTAGTAATGCGTGCTTTAGACGAATCAACAAGTAAAGAAGAAATTGCTGACATACGCCAATTATTAAATGAATTGGAAAAATAACATCGACTTAACTCTTTCACCGAGAAAGAAAAGCAGTTAATTAGTTATGGGAATATAATGCAGGATAGCTTAGTAAGTAGTCCATTTTTATACAGTTTATCTTTAACTCTTATCCATTTTATATGGCAAGGGTTTTTCATAGCGCTTGTATTAAAAATAGCATTAACATTTACTTCCTACAAAAAACCTCAGTGGCGATACGTATTTTCGTCAATAGCTATGGTTGCTAATTTATTACTGCCTATTATTACTTTTTTTATGATATATCAGCCGGACTTTCAACAGTTCAATCCGCTGATAAATAATAATACTTTTCTCAATGAAGTTATCTATAGCGCTTCCCAATCCAATGATATTTGGTATGGCAGTACGGTTGAATATTTACCTTACTTGTCATTAAGTTGGATAGCAGTGAGTTTCGTTTTAGCCCTTAAGTTATCTTTTGAGTTATACAATGTTAATCAGCTTCCTAAAACAGGTACTTCACCAGCAAATAGCACATTAGAAGCTCGCTTTCAGCAACTCGTTTTACAAGTTGGTTTGAAAAGCGCACCACGTATTTTAATTTCGCTCAAAAATGATGTGCCTATGGCAATCGGCTGGATTAAGCCTGTCGTACTTATTCCGGTGAGTATGCTTTCTGGTTTAACGCCAACACAACTTGATATGTTAATTTTGCACGAATTGGCCCATATTCGTCGTCATGACTATCTGGTTAATTTTATTCAAACATTGGTGGAGTTGTTATTATTCTTCCACCCAAGTGTTCGTTGGGTTTCTACACAAATGCGTAATGAACGAGAATATTGCAGCGATGATATCGCCGTTCATCATTGTGGTAATCCAGTTGCTTATGCGCATACGCTCGCAGATACAGCTTCAATTTGTGAGAAACGTCGTCATCATTCAATTCCTGCAATGGCAATGGCTGCTTCGGGGGGCGACTTAAAACAAAGAGTCGTACGTTTAGTGGATCAAAACCATCATTGTGCTAATAGCGATAATTCTGGAAAATGGTTAGCATCAGTTGCTATTATTTTATCTATGGTAGCAATCGCGAGTAAACAGCACCTTCAATTACCTATATTTGATCTAAGTTCCGGCACAATATCTATCTATCGAAATGCTAACGATACTTTCAATCATTATACCAATAAAGGTGATGCTGAATTATTGCCCGAACTGGCAAAACAATTACTTTATAATGATAATTCTACTGCTATTAGTATCAATGAATTAGATGTGGCTCTTCCGTTAATGCCAAAGCCGACTCTAACGGCTAGCGCTAAAATTGAATCTTTTGAGATTAGCCCTACCAATACTGACGCCAGTAAGACTTCATCTGTCATTACTGCACAGAAACAACAGATAAAAAATATTAGCACTACGGCTAATATCGATAAGCATGCCATCGTAGACGAAGATAAAAAAGTAGACATACGTTCTGAAAAATTACTTACCGGTAGCCCTACTAAAGACACTATCTCGACAAGCAAAATACTAAACGCTTATAACGAACCATTGTCCAAGGAAAGTTTAACGACAAAGTCAATATTTTCTAAAAGTACAACGGTTAGCAAATCCATGTCAGAACTCGCTTTTGAACGTACTGATTCAACATTAAAAAACTCAATACTGAATAACCCTTACACGCAACAAGTTAACGACTTAGCAATCGAGGCAACTAATAATTTTAAAGAAACTGAGCAAGTACTATCAGTACTCGATGATTCAGTAACCATCTTAAAATCTATTCAATTACCGGCACAGTTACTATCTTCAGCCTCGCCTAAATATCCATCAGTGGCCAAGCGTAGGGGAATAGAACTAGATGTATACGTTACCTTTACTATTGATAGAAATGGCGATGTTCGCGATATCCAATATGGCAACAAAAGTAAAGTAAGCTATTTTCGTTCTAGCATTCGTTCAGCATTAGATAAATGGCGCTTTACACCTGCGAGTTATAATAACCAACCAATAGAAAGCACCATGTCTAAAATATTTTCTTTTAACTTAGCAAAGTAAATGTAAAACAAGGATAAACTATTTTTTACTATAGTTAATCGGCTGTGCGCATTCCTCTTCCGCGATGCTTCTTCATCGTCGCCATTTTATCTTTTTGCTCTTGCGTTAATAACTGCATAAAGCTGTGCTTAGATTTAACTTTAATCAGTGCCATTTGATCAAAACTATCTTGAAATTCACTTCGTAAGTTTATAAAAGCTTGTTCATCAAATTGTTCGGCCATTGACAGTGCTCGGCTTTGTTGATGAAAACTTTGTAGACTTGGCTTTAAAGCTAAACGATCCTCTTTAGCTTGTTGGCGAATTTCTTTAGCTTGCATACGCTGTTCTTTAGTTAATGATAAGAAATGAGCCATTTTTTTAAATTTATGCTTCATAACTCTTTGACTACCTTCCCCTTTATGCTTGTTATGCCCTACATGCTCATTCATGGCAAAAACTGAACTACTGCTTACAGACATAACGAGTATCGTCGTTGCTAATAAAACTGATAATTTATTTTTCATCGTTTAACCCTTTTAAAGTTGATTGAATATTTAACTAATTTCACATTAACTATAAGCATTGCAATGCAAAGAAACGCAAGCCAGTGTAAATTTTAGGTAAAGATTTTAACGAAATCAGTTTTATAGGAAAAACTACGTTAATATTAAGTTAGACATAATCAACTTAACAATTATACGTAAATTTATGAGCAAACAAAAAATACTCATTATCGATGACGATAAAGAACTTACCGAATTGTTAAGCGAATACTTATCTTACGAAGGCTTTCAACTAGAAGCTTGTCATGACGGTGTTAGTGGCTTAGCTCGAGCTTATGATGCGTCATTTTCTTTAATATTACTTGATGTAATGATGCCTAAACTTAACGGCTTTGAAGTATTAAAAGCACTGGGTGGTCAGCATAAAACGCCGATATTAATGCTTACCGCTAAAGGTGACCATGACGATCGCATACTAGGTTTAGAACTTGGTGCAGATGACTATTTAGCAAAACCGTTTCAACATCGTGAGTTATTAGCACGTATTAACGCTATTTTGCGCCGAATAACGATTGTAAAAAATAATGAAAGTAGCGCGGTAACCCAGCAAGTGAATCACGTGAGAATTGAACACGCGACACGAGAAGTTTTTTGTCATCAAAAGTTAGTTGAATTAACCGGAACTGAGTTTCAAGTTCTCGATCTATTAATGAACAATGTCAGTAAAATTGTCAGTAAGAATGAGATATCTGAACAAGTACTAAAGCGAAAACTGAGTTCTTTTGACCGCAGTATCGATATGCACATAAGTAATATTCGTCGTAAATTATTGGCCATTTGCCCTACAGATAAACTAAAAACAATTCGTGGTGCTGGTTATATTTTTCTTAGCGGGGAAGTCGAAAAGGACAAAACATAATGCTTAATATCATTCATCGTTCTTTTTCATCTATAGGCTTCAAAATATTCCTCTGGTTTTGGTTATTCGCACTATCTTCCATTATCGCCACTCGTTTTATTTCAGCACAATTTTCTCAAAATAGTGTTATTTTGCCTGCTCATCATAATGATCAGCAAAAGCTAAACAATATAACGAAACGCATTGAAGAAGAAAATTTACGTGTCAGAGACTTATTACATTACTTTCCTTCTAGGTCTCATGAAGCGATTATCATAAAAGATGTCGCTACAGGTAATATCAGATCAGGAAAAAAACGTTTCCTTCACGATTTAATCATTTATCTTAAAAAAAATAGTTTCTCATCAATAACCAGTATCCAATTTCCATTTGCCCGTATTACCGGCCCAAAACTTGTGACAATGGGAAGAACAGAAGTTCAGTTATATATTGTTAGCCGTGGAAAATCACATCACTTCAATTCATTTATTATGCAACTTCCCTATTGGCTAAAGCTTGCGATTCCTATCATTGTTAGTATGTTATTAGCCTGGTTACTTGCTAGAACCTTAAGTAAACCGATTTTAGCAATAAAACAAGCAGCAACAGCGATTGGCAACGGACAACTTGATGCAAGAATTGAAAATGCCAACAAAAGAAATGACGAACTGGGGTCATTATCAAAAAGCTTTAACATTATGGCAGAAAAGCTTTCACAAAACTTAACGGCCAATCAGCGGTTACTGGCTGATGTATCTCATGAACTTCGTTCACCAATGACACGTTTACAACTTGCTATTGGATTATCGCAACAGACAAAAGACAATCACGAATTACAAGCAAAACACTTAGCTCGCTGCGAGTTAGAAGTGACACGTTTAGATAAAATGATCGATGATGTATTATCACTTTCACGTTTAGAAAATAGCTTTCAAAAAATAAACCTACAAACGGTCGTGCTCGACTCTTTATTAGCTGATATTTGTCAAGACTGCCAATACCTTGCTGATGAAAAACACATGCTAATTACCATGAAAGATTTTAGTCGAGCCAAGTTGTTAGCTAATCAAAAATTACTTAACAGCGCCTTAAGCAACGTTATCATTAACGCGATTAAATACAGTCCTGAAAAAAGTGAAGTTATGATTTCAATGGTTCAAAGTATTCAGCCGCAAGAAAGTGTGAGTATAATTATTGCTGATAGTGGAACAGGTGTCCCTCCTGATGCTTTAGAACAGTTGTTTCAGCCTTTTTATCGTGTTGATGAAGCACGTGATAGAAAAAGTGGTGGCACTGGCTTAGGCCTTGCAATAGCGAAACAAGCAGTATTAGCGCATAATGGTGATATAACAGCTAAAAATAACAATAATGGTGGTTTAACGGTAACGATTACTTTACCGCTAAATAATAGTGACTAATGTTAAACAAAATAATACTAAGCAGTTTGCTTTTTTTTGGACTATTCTTCATGCCCTTACCCGAAGCACAATCAATCGAATATACCCAAGAAGCGCAATTAACGGCGCGATTAACGAATGAGATAAAGCACTTTTGGCAAAAAGGGCAATTCGCGTCTTTTAATGGTCTCGAAAAAATCAGAATCAATTACGCTGCATTTACCCAAGCTGAAAATGCTAATGCAGAATGTATCCTTGTTGTTACAGGTCGTTCAGAAAGCTATCTTAAGTATCAAGAGCTTGCCTTTGATCTACACCAACAAGGCTTTAATGTTTTCCTTCTTGATCATCGTGGACAAGGTCTTTCGCAACGATTGCTTTCGAATAGTCATAAAGGGCACGTAGAAGACTTTGATCATTATGCGATAGATCTTCAACAGTTTATCAACGAGATTGTTAATCCGAGCTGTGCGAATGGTATTGATGAAATAAAGCAACGAAAGCCTCATTTGTTAGCTCATTCTATGGGCGGCGCTATTGCCATTCGAATGATGCAGCTATTTCCCTCTACTGTTCAGTCTGCCGTACTCGCTTCACCAATGATCGCGGTAAACAATGGCAGTATTCCTAACTGGCTAGCTAAAACAATTATTTATAGTGGTAACAAACTTGATTCATGGTTCAGTGATGAAGCCAAATATTTTATCGGACAAAAGGGTTTTGCTAGTACTCCCTTTGATGAAAATGAACTTACTCAATCAAGTGTACGATATCAGCATTTCATCAATCTTTATCAAAATAATAAAACCATACAATTAGGTGGTGTAACAACGCATTGGTTAGCTGAAGCTATCGATGCAAATAAAAATATATTTGCTGATTTAGACAAACTTTCAACACCTATATTATTAATGCAAGCGGGTAGCGATAGCGTTGTTTCTAATGAAGCGCAAGATGATTTTTGTCAGCAATTACATCAAATAAATGCTCAATATTGTCCTAATGGTAAACCCTTTATTATCAATAATTCGTTCCATGAATTATTATTCGAGCAAGACCAATACCGCACGCCAGCAATCAACAAAGCTGTGGCTTGGTTTAAAACGTATTCACATTAGCTTTTTTCATTATCCGAAAGCTCCTTTTGAACAACGGAGCTTGGGTCATGATGAATAAAGACTTCACAAGGTGAAAATTTAGCTTCTATTTCTTTTTCGATAGCTTCTCCGATACTATGGGCTTCAAGTAACGACAACCTATCATCAAGCTCTAAATGAAACTGAATAAAGCGCTGAGGACCCGACTGTCTTGTTCTTAACTCGTGCACCCCTAAAGTGGCATCGTGCGCAACAACAATATCGGTAATTTGTGTAACTTCCTCTTCGCTTAATTCATGATCCATCAAATTATGAACACTCAAGAAAATAATTTTTATTGCCCCAACTAATAAGAATATACCGACAGCACAAGTAAAAATACCATCTGCATGTTTTGAGTAGCCACTGCTTAAAATTAATGCGGCTAATACGCCTAAGTTAAGTATTAGGTCAGACTGATAATGTAAAGCATCGGCACTAATGGCAACCGATCGTGTTTTGGTAATAACAAACTTTTGCAAAAGTACTAATAACAAGGTCATAACGATAGCAGCAACAGTAACGTAAATACCCACTTCGGTTTTAACCACCACTTGTGGATTGATAATTCTGTCGATACCATGAAATACCAATAGCAGTGCCGAGCCAGTAACAAACGCTGCTTGCACTAAACCTGCTAAACTTTCTGCCTTACCATGACCAAATTTATGTTTGTCGTCTGCTGGTGCTAACGCATAATGCAAAATAACGACATTCATTAAGGACGCAAATAAATCGAGCATGGAATCAGTTGCTGATGCCAGCATCGAACTTGCGTCAGTGGCCATCCAAGCGTAGAGTTTTAGTACAACAAGCAATAAAGCTGTAGCCGTTGCAGCAAAGGCCGCAACTTTTACCCAGAAACTATAATCATTTTTATTTGCCAAAAATTCACTCATGCGTTTCACTTATTCCCTTATGAACATTCCTTGATACATCTAAGCAAGATATAATACCTTATCACCTTCGAAATTAAGTAGTATATTATGTTAGACGTTGTTTTATTTCAGCCACAAATTCCACCGAATACAGGCAATATCATCCGCCTTTGTGCCAATACCGGTTGTAGATTACACCTTATTGAACCCTTTGGTTTTGATCTCGATGATAAAAAGCTACGTCGAGCAGGATTAGACTATCATGAGTTTGCCGCTATTAAGCGCCATAAAAACTACGAAGCCTTCATTGAAAGTGAACAACCTAAACGTGTATTAGCCATTACCACTAAAACAACAAATTATTACGGTGATGTAAAGTTTGAGTCAGGTGATTATTTACTGTTTGGATCTGAGACCAATGGTTTGCCTGAACAAGTAAGACAACAAATACCTGACGAAGACAAAATTCGAATTCCAATGGTGCCAGACAGTCGTAGTATGAATCTATCGAATGCGACCGCGGTTATAATTTTTGAAGCATGGCGACAGATGGGTTTTGAAGGGGCTGTTTAAAACAGAGTGAAAATTTGTAAGCGATTATTGATGCGACCAAAGTTAAAGCAATAATCACTTACAATGAACTAACTATCTTTTGAATATAAAGGTGTAAAATTATTCGACAGTGCGATCACGTGACAATAAATCCGCAGCAGCTAACTTAGCCGCTTTACCACAATAAAGTACTTGGTACACTTGCTCAACAATAGGCATTTCAACACCCATACGCTGCGCCAGCATATAAACTTCTTTAGTATTACGATAACCTTCAACGACTTGACCAATATTGGCCATTGCTTCATCCACACCAGAACCACCGCCAAGTGCTAAGCCAAAACGACGATTTCTTGATTGGTTATCAGTACAGGTAAGCACTAAATCACCTAAGCCTGCCATGCCCATAAAAGTACTAGTTTCAGCATTCAAAGCAGTGCCCAAGCGGGTCATTTCAACCAAACCTCGGGTAATTAATGCGGTACGTGCATTAGCGCCAAAACCTATACCATCAGCCATTCCTGCGCCAATCGCTATAACATTTTTAACGGCTCCGCCAAGCTGTACGCCAATAAAATCTTTATTAGCATAAACACGGAATGTTTTATCGCAATGTAATAAGTCTGAAATCTCAGCAACAAACTCATCATCAGTTGATGACAATGAAATCGCGGTGGGTAAACCTGCCGCCATTTCTTTCGCAAAAGTAGGTCCAGATAATACCGCTAAAGAAATATCTTCGCCTAAAATGTCACGCGCAACATCTTGCAATAAACGACCAGACTTATGATCTAAGCCCTTAGTTGCCCAAACGATTTTTGCATTCGATAACAAATAGGGGTTAATTTGACTTAGCATATCGCCAAAAGCATGACTGGGTACTACCACCAAAATATTACTACTGGCTTGAATGGCGCACTTAAGATCATCAGTTAACACCAATGCCGGCGGAAATTGACTACCCGGTAAATACTTTTCATTGGAATGCGATGCTTGCATCTGTGCAATATGTTGAGGATCACGTCCCCATAACACGGTTTTATGACCATTTCGCGCTAAACAAATAGCAAGGGCAGAGCCGTAAGACCCTGCCCCCAAAACCGTGATTTTTGCCGATAATTCCGACATATCATCAATTCTCATTTTATTGAGGCTAAATAGCCATTATCAATACAGTTTACTAGTGAGTTTCAGTGCTCGCTGGTGCTTGCTCTGCTTGCGCGGCACGTTGCTGAACATAAGAAGCAAATAATGCTTCAAAGTTAACTGGCGCTAAGTTAATTTGTGGGAAAGAACCACGGTTTACTAAATTAGCTACCGACTCACGTGCATATGGAAATAAAGTCGTTGGGCAGAATGCGCCAATAGTATGAGCAAGTTGTGCTTCAGGTAAGTTACCGATAGTAAAAATACCAGCTTGTTGAACTTCAGCTAAAAAGGCTGTTTGGCCGTCAACGGTTGCAGTAACAGTTACAGAAAGAACAACTTCGTAAGTATCGTCAGCTAATTTATTTGATTTAGTGTCTAAATCTAATTGAATTTCAGGTTTCCAATCTTTTTGAAAGATAGCCGGTGAATTTGGCGTTTCAAAAGAAATATCTTTAGTATAAATACGTTGAATAGCAAATTGAGGAGCCGTTTGCTCAGTAGTCGCTGCTTCTGCATTGTTTTGATTTTCGTCAGACATGTTCTATTTCCTATTGTTTTTGCTATTATTTTTAATTTTAACCCTAAGCTGTGCCTAGAAGTTCATCTAATTTATCGCCGGCGTGTAATGCGAATAACTCATCACAGCCACCAACATGCTGTTCACCGATAAATATTTGCGGTACGGTTGTACCACCACTACGCTCGATCATCTTATTACGCAATTCAGTATTGTTATCGATCTTAATTTCATTAAAGCTCACTTGTTTTTGCTCTAATAAAGATTTTGCTCGCATACAATAAAAACAAGTAACTTTAGTATAAATATCAACAGCCATATAAAACCTTTCTCACGATTATTTTTTAACTAACGGTAAACCTGCGTTTACCCAAGAATTCATACCACCTTTAAGTAAGCTCACTTTAGTAAAGCCAGCTTTTAGCATTTGGCTAGCTACAGTGGCAGCAGTAATTCCTGCGGTACATACAACTATGATGGGTTTATCTTTATAGTTTTCAAGGGCGGCAAAATCATTATTTGTCACTTTCTCTTTAACTAAATTTTTCGAATCGATAATACGACTCGCTTTAAATTCTTTTTCAGTACGAATATCAACGATCACACCTTCTTGGCGATTCACTAAGAATGTAAGCTCTTGTGTAGATATTTTCTTAATGGGTGACATTTGAATACGAATAGTAATGATAATAATCATCACAACAATAGCGGCCCAAGCGGCACTTAATAGCGGGTGGTTACCTGCAAAAGTAATTAATTGATCCATAAAAACAATAAATCTTTGTTGAATAAAAAGTTGCCGACAGTATACAGAATTACCGAACAAACCCAAAAGAACTTTATGTGAACAGCCTTCTATAACAATGAAAATAGTATTTTTGATGCTTTGATTGGTGATTAACCACCAAAGTTACGGAATTTGATGGTGATCTTTTGTCATCAAGCACACGAGCAATTCTTTTTTTGCCTTGGTATACTGCCGAACAATTCGTTAATTTTCACCGTTATGGAAACTCAAATGCCAAATAAAAAACCTACTGTATTACTTATTTTAGATGGGTGGGGATACCGCGAGTC
>Ga0209292_1004571_pt1 | contig 14530 bp, 17 predicted proteins | sample GOMGulsemesocosm_2_FD_184634 | JGI IMG/M metagenome (GOLD analysis project Ga0209292, IMG submission 184634) | Methane-oxidizing microbial communities from mesocosms in the Gulf of Mexico - GOM9C Gulf of Mexico (SPAdes) (version 2) | ecosystem: Environmental > Aquatic > Marine > Cold seeps... | reverse complement strand
TTATTATGTTTAAGGATAAACAAGACCGATATTATACCTGTTACTACCTCGAGGGCTTGGACTTTAAATTTATTCCAAAAATGCTCAGTGGTGATAACAAAGGCATGCAATCTTATCCATGTAGGTGGGTTATATAATGGCTATAGAAGCATCAAAAACGTCAACGACTTCGCAAAAGAAAAAGGGTGGGATAAAAGGCTTTCTTAAAAAAATCATTTTTGAAATTTTTTTAATTACCTGTGTCATTGTAAATATGTTTGTCATCGAACAGAGTTTTGCAGACTCTTATGCTGACTTGTATAAATCAATTGATAGAGTTAAAACTAAAATTATATTAATCACCAAATAGCTTAGGTTACCAATATGTCTACAGAAAAAAGTAATAGTTCGGTTTTGGAAAAAAGCCTGCAAGTCGGCGGGTTTCTTGTCATTTTAGCATCGACTTGGATGTTGCATGCAGATAATAAAAAACAGATCGAAAAGATGTCCACACTTGTTAGTAAATACGAAGCTCAGCTTGATCTGGCTATTGCTCAAGATCCTGATGTCCATAAACGGTACGCTAAAAACCTGCGTAAGGCGCTAAATGATCTTACTCCACAGGAACGGGAGGTCTTATTGGCTATCTATCAGATTGATAAAAAATGATAGTTACACTTTGAAACTGTAGGTGTTAAAAGGGGCACTATTTCCCCAAAATAGTTTTTAGATTAAAAATCTATAGATCCCAGCTAATGTCAATGCACTACCTTTCCTCATAAAATAAAATTGACATTTTAAAGCATAGATTGCAGTAATTATAACCACTGAAGATTAAAGTTATATTTGATAAGGATGTAAAATGGAAAAGCGTTTTGAGTCTTTACTTTGGAGTAGCCGATTATTGCTACTCTTTGGTGTTGTTTGTTGTGTGATCACAGCGGCAACCTTAATCTTATTAGGCTGTGTCGAGGTGTTTCATTTATTACAAGGAATGTATGCTTATCTCATCACTCATAGTTCGGATGTTTCTCGCGATAATCTGGTACTTATAGTGATTGAAATCCTAGATACTTTCCTGCTTTCCTCAATCCTATTCATCTTTTCTTTTGGCTTGTATGAGCTATTTATTAGCTCTATCGAAGAGTCTAATAAGCACCAGTCAAAGGCGTTTCAAATTAGTAGTATTGATGAGCTAAAAGCAAAGCTAGGTAAGGTTATTGTGATGATTTTAGTCATAAAACTGTTTTCATATCTAGTTGAAATTAAGCCTGAAAATTTTATTGAGCTTTTGTATATGGCAATAATTGTTCTGCTCGTTTCGGTCAGCCTGTGGCTAGGGCATAGACATAAGTAGATTTGGCCATGTTAAAAAAAAGAGAAAACCATATTCTTCAGCAAAACCATGTCATGTTTAAAGTGTATTAAGTTTATTTGTTCTTAGTTTTCGTTTTGATGTGGGAATGACGTAGCTTGGTTGGTACGTGATAAATTAATTTAGGGGCATAAAATGCAACCAGAGATTGAATCATTTGTTTCAATATTAAGGACTATGCCTTTTGAGGCATTAAAGTTATTTCCTGAAGCTGATGACTCTACGCTTGATTGGTCTTATGAAGATAAATATAACTTTTATCAGCAAGCATATGCATTGAATGCTTTTGAACTAAGTGTTGAAAAAAAACTTAGTGGGATTGAATTTAAACAGCTTTTTGAAAAAGAAATGCAGCTAAAAGCAGGTATTGGTTTTGATAGTTACTTTTTGAATGATGTATTGCTATTTACCATCACTTTAAAGGAAGATACTCTGGGAAATTTATATCACTATTTTCAGCCGAAAATAGAAGTGTTATAACTGCTTTAATAGACTCATAGATAGACAGTAGCTGGCTCATCTACACTTATGATACAGCGTTGGTGGGTCTTGCAATGTTATCCAAAATATTATCGATATAGCCTTCACAGCTATGGACTTCATTTTGATTCGACGGCATTGACAACTCTTCGCCAAGGTGGGAAAACTTAGTTAATTTATCTAGTTTAGGTACCATATCATTGGTATTTACGAATCGGTAAATATTTAATTTGTTTTGATAGAAATTACAGAAATCTTTGCAGGCAACGGGTGGGGCACCAAAAGTGTAAACTGAAAGGTTCTCCGACATAATTCCCTTCTCTAATAAAGAGCACCCTGCCAATGTTGCAATGGCTCCACCAAGGCTATGTCCTGCAATAATGATTTTTGTGTTGGCGTTAATGTCATCAATATCTCGGCTTAAAAATTCAGGTGGCACTTTGCCATCGCTAAACCTCTTTTGTTTTAAAGATTTGAAAAATAGCTTTAGCGAATGGTGAAAACCTTGATGAACTCTTCCTTGTTGATGAAAATCCTGATGTTTAGTACTAAAATTGGTAAACCAATCCATAGGCTCTTGTGAACCTTTAAATACTATTGCAATGATATTACAGCCCGTAATGGGGTCTATGTTACTCGTGATTAAAAATTGCAGGTCTACAATACTATAACGGCTTTTAATAAAGCTATAAATAATTCGGTCAAAACCTTTCTTAAAAAATTGTTTATGACTTGCCGCAGAATGATAATAAACTTCGTCAAACTCGTAATTTTTGTTTAGCGCTTGATAGATATCACCCTCACTCCTATAGACAAGCTCAGATAACTGGGCAAGGTGCAACGCGCGATTGAGATTAAGCTCAGGACCATAATGAAAGGTGTGACTTTTTAATCCACTATAACTGGCGAATGTAAACTGCCAGTCAATTTTAACTTCACGCTTTAAGTTAAGGCGGTAGATTAAAGGTGGCGTTAGCTGGGAATAATGTTCAGACAACTTAAAATCATTATTTAAATAAAGTATTTGTTCTTTATTAATCCAAACTCCGTTTTCTGATAATAATTCAATTGTTGAACCACAAATCTCTTTCGGCAATATCTCACTTAATTGTACTTGAACAGGAAAATATATTATGTGTGAACCAGGCAGTAGTGTTTTGACGATTCGATTATTCATTAAGGCTTTACTCTATTTAAGAATAGTTATTTTCAGTACAACTAATTCAGTGATTTAAATAAGCTTATCCTTTAGGTCTTTATTAGTGAACGTTCGTATTTAGCAATATCAAAATCTATGATGTTGGCATTACCATTGATGTCGACCAATACATTACTTTTACTTAAATCATCATGTTCGACACCCTTGCTTTTAGCATATTCAATAGCCGATGTTAGGGTTTGATTTACACGTACTCTCGCTTCTTCACTAGGACCTGAATTGAGAAACTCGAATAATGTCATGCCATTAATATATTCCATCATAATATTGGGCTCTTGATGGTTATCGTGGCCTATATCAATAAAACTGGCAATATGATGGTGGTCTAAATCAGCCAGTATTTGTGCTTCTTTTTTTATCATATTGAGTGCAGTGTTGCTTGAATCAGCCAAGGCAAAATATTTTATCGCTACAGTATGCTCAATTAATCCGTCAATACGTTTGGCTTGATAAACATCACTCATGCCACCTTGTCCGAGCAGTTTTGTAATCTTATATTTATTGTTAATAACTCGGCCAATGCGAGTATGACTTTCTTCATGCTCTGCTAAGGTTTGATACAAAGGTTCAATTAGGGCTGATACCTTAGTGTTACGATAAGTTAATAAGCTTGCTAGCTCCTCTGCAAGCTGTGGCTTTTTCTTGGCGAGGCGTTCTAATTGTTGCTTTTGCTCATCTAAAGGCAAAAAATTTAATTCACTAAACAGTTGATAAAGTTCGGACATAGTTAAGCTACAAGGTTCTTTTGATACCAAGCGTTAGCAAAATTTAAATCATTTTGCATCGTTCGCTGTGATACGTTGAATAGTTCGGCAAGTTGTTTGGTGTTTAAACCTGAAAATAAATGCAAGTTTATTGCCTCGGCGCATCGGGGGTGATCTTTTTCTAATTGCTTATTAATTAGCTGTAATTCATGTAAAAGCACACCCGAGTTATGATCTAATTCTGGCTCTTTAATTTCACTTGGTAAGGTGTTTTTTAACGCTTTAACACTTCTATAATGGTCATTTAAAATGTTATAAACCACTGTGGAAATGAGCTTTAAAACATCAAGTCTACTATCTAACTTACTGTCTTTTGGATCAAGAAGCTTAAGATAGGTTTTATTGACTAAATTTGTGGTTGAGTCTATGCATAACTGCAGATGAGATGCATTTGCAGTCTTCTCTTGTCGTTTTAGCTTTTGTTTGCGCACTTCATGTTTAAACTGCTGATAACACAATTCAAATAGCGTGTTATAGGCTGTTGTATCGCCTTGCTTCCATTGAATAAGTAATTCAGTAATTGGCAAGCCTGTGAGCTTTTCCATATCCATATGTCTGTTTTTATTTGAATTGTTATTTTTATGTTAACACGTGCTATTCAATGATCCTAGATGATGCCTCTCAATTCAATCAAAATATATAATTTTAGACTTTATCGATTTCTTATTGCGTTTTTAGTTAGTTACAACGTATCTATTCGCTTTTTAAATAAATGGCTAAGCTAGCCTCAGAACTTTAAAAAGAAGGTAATTTATAAATATGGAAAATCAACAAGTCGTTCGTTACAACAAAAGCAATGCTGTAAACCAACTTAAAGTGATGAATAAGTTAGGAGCTACTTTTTTTATACTCTTTATCCTTGGTGTTTTTTTACCCCTAGCTAATTTAGGTGGCTGGTCTAAAGAAACTTTTAACCTTTATACCCTTGCGGAGCCCATCATTCTAATTGTACTCGCAGTAAGTGGTTTTGTGGTTTATTTAACTGGCATCAGTCGTTTAACAGGGCGAGTAATATCCTTGCTGTTTGTGGTGCTTGTTTTAGGTTGGTTATTGTCACAGCTCTACGATATCTACGATTTAGCAAAAACTGCTAGAGAAATACGAGGCCGTGACTTTGAGTGGAAACACTTTGCACGTTCATTTAAAGAAATGATTAGCGTATTGCCTATTCGTGGCAGAGATCTTGTTTCTCCGGCAAGTTTTTTATTAGCCTTGTCATTTGTTGGTATTACAGCGTGTATCTTTTCACCACGTTATAAAGAAAACAAACAGCTTAAAGCGGCAATCCTAGGGAAGCCACTTGATGAAAATAATCATACTTCTATTGATGAGTCGCCAAGTATTCCAGACAACAAATCTTTACTTGTTGATAAGCTCAAAATTAGTTCGAGTGTTGTTATCACAAAAGTCATTAGCTGTCTTAAATATGCTTATCAAGTCATTAAGCCATTAGTTGATGCATTGTTAGATAAAGCGGCAGATATTATTTGTAAGCAGCAACCGAACTTAAAACGCAAGCAAGTAAAAATGGTATTGCTTGGGGGGATATTCATTCTGATTTATCTCATCATTCTTTAATTTTTAAACAATATATAACGAATAATAAATATTAAAAGGACAATTATATGAAATATTATAAATCACTTGTTTTAGTTGCTGTAACACTGTCATTGGCAGCTTGTGGCGGTATTAAAAGCAAAGAAGAAATAGCTAAAATGTCACCCGCTGATGTTGCGGTATTAGCTTGTAATGCTTATAAAAATATTGAATTAGAACAGCTTCAGCCGTTATTTACTGAAAAATCTTATAAGAGGCTTATTCGTAAAAGCAGTAAGAACGCAGATAAGTTGAGTGAATTTGTTCAAGACGCTAATTGTAGTGTAACAAAAACAGAAAACATTACTTATAAACGGCTTGATGCAACACGAGTTTCATTTGAGAAATTTAGTGCTATTAAAGTGTTTAAAGTCGATGGCCAATATCAAGTTGCAATGGAAGGATAAGTAAAATATGAAAAAAATAATAACATTTTCGGTTGTAGCTGTATTCGTATTGAGCGCTTGCGGCGATCCTAAAGATGAAGCAAGTGAAATTGCACAACAAGCTTGCATAGCAGGTAAAAATAGCGATATAGATGCTTTGAGTGGGCTGATGAACGATGAAATGTTTGAAATGAACAAAGCAATGCATGAAAACGCGGATCCGCTAATGAAAAACATAATAAAAATGCTTAATTGTGATTTAAAAAGTACTGAAGTATTAGAGGGGGGTGGTTTTGTCGTTAGCTTTAAGAAACACAACAGTTATGAAATTAAAGAAGTAGATGGTGATTTAAAAATTGTTGGTGAACAGTATTATTAAACTAAATCAGTTTTTCCTTATTTATTGGTAACTATTTGAAATTATGTTTGATTATTAATAGTTGCCCATTTATCATTGCCAACAATATTGGACTGGAACGCTCTAATAATGATAGGGACTTTCCACTTAAAGGATTTAAAAATGCTAAAGAAAATTGTGCGTTCAGCACTATGTATATCATTTCTGACAACCTCCTCATTTGTAACGAATGCCGTACCTGTAGATTACCCTTTACCTGTTAAACGAGAAAAAGTTAAAGTTTTTTTGACTTATGATGCTGGTGTTGATGAGTACTTTGAAAAAGAAAACTCCAGCTCTGTTGCCAAATTAAATCAAGTCATGGAAAAGGTTAATAGCATTTTTTTAGCGTCAGGGACAGGTGTAGAGTTTGACTGGCAGTTAATCCCATCTTCTAGTAACTTTCCTTTTGATGAAGTTAATTATAAAGCGGGAATTTATAACGTTATTTCTGAGCAGCAATGGTACAAAGATTCAGTACTGCATAATTTGTCAGATTTTCATATCGCAGTTTTTAGTCCTGAAGTTATACCAGAGTATGGTGGCAGCTGTATTATTGGTGTTGGCTATGATGAAGATGACTATGCTAATTTCAAATGGAAAAACCCGAATAGAACTTGTTGGGTTTCGGCATACAATATTGATAATGGTGTAGTATTGGCCCATGAAATGGCTCATTACTTAGGAGCTAAACATAACCGATACCAATTAGAAAATTACGAGAATCAACAAGCACTTCCTAATGCCATTCCTTATGGTTATGTATCAGTTGAAAATAGCTTTATCACTATGATGAGCTATACGGGTGAATGCGATGAAGCTAAGGTTAGCTGTGAAAAGATCCCATTATTTTCTAATCCTAATATTTTGCATAAAGGTGTTCCGATAGGAAAATCTGAACAAAGCGATGATGCTGCGAATGTTGCAAAAATGTTGGGCTATGGGGCGGTTGACCTTGTTAAATATGACTATTTACCCACCACAATATCAATTGAGAATACAGCCTCTCAAGTTACGCTTAATTGGCCTGATATAGCATCATCATATGTGATTAAAACAAATAGCAGAACAGGTGATAATCCACATGAGTATGCTGTTACAGAGTCGGTAATTAGTTTAGCACGCCCTTTGTTCGAGCTTGGTAATTATGATTGGCAGGGATATAAAGAAACCGGGACAGTTTATGCGGTTTACCTTAATAAAGATGTAGAACGATTAATTCCAATTGGCGAATTTGAATTGAGGGCACGTTTTGAGGATGCGCCTTATTATGAGCAAGGAAATGAGCGTCCGCCTGAAGACCAAATTACAGTACGAGATGGTCAGTTGGGTTTTGATAATACACTAGTAGCTTTACCTGTAAAAGGAGAGTCTGTTGATATTCAAGTTTCTGTAATGAATAGCACTGTAGAAAACTCAGACTTAATAGTGTTATCTGAATATGCTGAATGTATTAAAGAAAGACTTACCGAATATAATAATTGTGTAAATGTAAATACTGGATTTGCTGTTAGTGATAACCCTGAGCATTATGCGGGTCTAGACCCTATTTATGGTGATACGCAACCTGATTGGCTTCAGCAATTTTTTGATATCAGTATTTCTGGCTCTGGAAATATCAGAACATTAAGGCTTACCTCAAAAAAGGATATAGCTGAATGGCGTGATTATTTACAATATATTTTAGATGAATATGGCACAGGCCAAAATGATCGCAGAGATATTTTTATTCAACAACAAAGGTTGCCTTTAAGTCTTATCAGCATTGGTGACTCCTTTAGAACAGCTAATATAGATTACAAGCGTATATTTGGCAGTGCGGACTTGATGATTGATTTATCTCCTGTTTTTGATACCCCACCAGTTATTGCAACGGCTTTGCCAAACTTACAGGTAAAACTGTTGCAAAAAGAACAGGAGTCCGTTGTATTAGCTAAATCAAACCAGGAAGTTCAACTTGATTTATCTCTATCAGGGGGTAGCTTGTCTGCCTTTGATATAACAATAGAAAGCGCGCTTGAGTTTACACTTTTATCCCAAGGTGTCTTTGTTGCACAAATTAAAGATGTTGAAAGTGGAGAGTATACCGTTGATGTTTCAATGAGGGCTAAATCCTTATCTAAAAATAATAATAGCCGTAGCAGTACTCAGCAAAGCTCTGAAAAAAGTACCGAGCAAAATATTGTCGCATCTAAAAGCATTACCTTTACCATAGTAGATGAAGTACCTGTGTTGTCTGCTGAAACCGATACAGATAATGATGGTCTAACTGATATTATTGAGGGGTTTAGTGATAGTGACAATGATGGTTTTGTTGATTATTTAGATCCTTCAACACTAAGTAACCAACAGGCACCTATATCGAATGGACAAGTGATTGATATTCGAACTGCTACCTATGGCAATACTGGCATTGATAATACAGAGTTTCTGGTTTCAGCACGTTTAAAAAAGGTAAAACAGGGTTTAGTTAACAATCTTACTATGACTTTGAATGAGTTATTAACTTATCATCCGACTTCAACCTTTCCTAAAGAAAGTTACACTGCTTTTACCGAAGTGCTTGATGTTACGGTGCAAAGTGCAAGCCTAATGAATGATGTGAGAGTGACGTTTGAACTTCCTGAAGGGGAGTCGATTTCTGAAAATTCTGTTTTACTCGAATTTACTACAGCAAATGGCTGGATAGAAAGTAGTAAAGAAGTAAACAATCTTATTACCCTGTCCGCTACAAAAAGTGATGGACAATGTCCTGCAAAAAATGATGATACAGATTTTGAATCCGGGCTTAACAAGGGCAGTGATTGTATCTATTTATGGAGAGAAATAGATGAAAGTGATGCTGTTAGTACCTTTGAGTTTGGTCTACTTGTTTTAGCTCAGAAAATAGAGCAACAAACCAATACATCACCTGAAATAACGGTTTCTAATGATTTAGACGTATTTGAAGGTGAGGCAGTTGCTTTAACCAGCAGTGGTACAGACGTAGATGCTGATGCCTTAGTTTATCGTTGGGCCCAAACTAGCGGCACACCGGTATCATTATCGGGCGGTGATACTACTGTAATAAGTTTTATTGCGCCAAATGTAACTAGCGACGAAACCTTAACATTTACTGCTTATGTTTCTGATAACCTTGTTGAAGTGAGTAAAACAGTAACTGTTGTGGTAAAAAACAAAACAGATGCAGTGGTAGCTCCTACAGTTGAGCCCCAGAAAGAATCAAGTTCAGGTGGTGGTTCATTCAGTTACTTATTAATCTTGATAGCGGGATTTCGATTCTTTAGAAAATAGTGTTATTTTTAAGTTGTTTAAGGCATTTCATTTTTTGAAATGCCTTTTTATTGGGGCAAGTATAAAGTTATTTTGATTACTCTTTTTAATCTTTTGAAAGAGCCTTATATAGTGGGCTGAAGGGAGAATACTGTTCTGGTTTGCTTGATCATTTTTTTCATAGGTAATAAAAGAAGGCTTACAACCCTTTATGGTAGAACAAGAAAAATTAGCGTTGAGTAGTCACAAGTAATTATTGGTCAATAATATTTATTCTTGTCGAGGTAGTGAATTATCTTGGTACAAAATATTCATGCTCATCTAAGAGCAATAACCGCCTTTAATAAAGCGGTTATTGGGCTTAAAAATCTAGTCAGTTATTAATGGTTGAGTTAATTTAAGACCGCTTCAAACGTTAGGAAAAGTCGACCACCTAGCGCATCAGCGAGTGCATAATCTGTGATTTCTTTTTCAAACAGGGCAATTAACATATAGCGACCTGCTTCTTCGGGTATAAAGCTAACCACACCTTTATCATCGGTTATTAACTTTATACTTTCTGGATCATTTCGGTAGCGAACACCTTCTCTGACTATTTCAATCTCAACACCAGACTGCGCTTTGCCATTAAAGCTAAATGAAAATACCGCTTCTTCATTTTGGGCAATGTCAGACGGATGCGTAACAGGTACAAAGTCTAAACCTTTTTCACTTGGATTGAAGTTTTTAGAGGGTGAGTTCAATGTAATGTAAGTAAGTACGGTGGCAGATGACTCATACGTTTTTACATCAGTCGCTCCCTTAGGTAACTTTTTAATACGTTGCGCCTTATTTACGTTACGTAGCCACTGCTCTTTGTCTTGTCCTTTTTCTTTGTAACTTGTCCAATAAGAGACGTCACCACCCATTTTTAGTTGGTAAGTACCGCTATCTTCTAAGTGAATATCAACGACACTTTTACGATGACCTCTATAACTCGAACCAGGAAAAATTGATTTTCCTTTAGGCCCAGTTATTTTCATTTTCTCAGCGCCCAATGGTTTATCCACATTGAATGTTTCATTTGAGGCGGTAACATCTACCATGACCCATTCGCCTTTATCGTTAGATAAGTTGAAGTGGCTCGGTAAAATCCAGCGATTATGCGCTGAAGCTTGTGCTGTGATAAGCAAGATACTTGCACCTATGATGAGTTGTTTTAATTTCATTGCTATTCCTTAATAGTGAATGTTGAGTTGGATAATTCGGCGTTGGTCGCCAAGGTAAATGTTTGGTTAGTCCCATTTAGGCTGAATTTTTGTTTTGTCATTCCACGGCCGCCATTTTCACGGACAACTTCAATGTTTAAAATATAATCACCTTGGGGTAAATTATTTTTATCATCATCAAGCGCCATAAAGCTTAATTGATAATGCCCAGCAGCACGTGTAGCAGATGTTATTGCATCAACAAGTTCAGCGTCTTTACGACCAACCTTTCGCCACCAACGACGAATGTCTTTTAACCATTTACTGCCTTCGCGCCAAAGCACTAATGTTCTGACACTTTTACCTGAAGTATCTTCAAGCCAAACGGCAACATAAGGATTATGGTATTCCCCTTGCTGGGCCGGTAGTTTTAGCGTTATAGCTAGTTCGGTAGCTAATACTGAATTAATACTGCCAAGCCAAATAAAAAATATAATAAACAACTGTTTACTCATAAATACTCCTCAATTTAAAAATTTAAACCCAAATAAAATAAATGCTTAAAACCAATAAGCTAGACAAAATACTGACCCCAATAGTGCGATTAATACGACGTTGCGCCAGTGCTAAAATAAAACCGCTAAGGCTAAATACAATCATGAGAACGGCACTTAAATCGATAATGAATCGCCAAAAATCGCCACTATTTCTGCCTTTATGTAAATCATTAAATAAAGCCCAGTAGCCATAATCAGTTGTTTCTAAAAAGGCTTCGCCTGATGTTAAATCTATCGTTAAACTGCGGTAGGTACCTGGGCCCTTATCTGTTATAAACAGTTCATTTTCATCACGTTCAATGCTAATTCGATTACCATTTAGATGATTTTCATTGAGCAAAAACCTTAATAAATCACCTTTGTTTTTGGGGCGCAAAAATTTGGCGGGCGCGATAAAGTCAGCTTCAACAATGTTGGCATGATTATCATCAAACCACTCAGGGTGATTAAGTGTGATGCCTGTGACTGAAAAAAAGATCATCAGTGTTAGTAAAGCCATTGAAACGTACACATGAATGAGACGAGAGAAGGTTAATAATGAGCTATTAATGCGCATCTAACTTTCACTCTGGTTAACTAAACGTTGTAATGTTTGCACGTTTTCAATGAGCGTACTTTCATGAGGAGCGAAAGAAAGTGCCTGTTGCAAAAAATCGAGGGCTTTAGCATAACGCCCTAATGACATCATTAAATCTGCATGCTCTGTTAAGGCCGATAACCTAACTGTCTCTAGGTTGCTTGCTCTAAGTAATAACATTTGCGCTTGATGACTTTCTCCAAGCTCACGTTTTACTTGGGCAGCGGCCAATAATGCATCACCATTGATGCTGTTCTCATTTAAGGCGTTATCAAAAGCGGTTTCGGCAATAAGCCACTTCTCTTGTTGTTGAGATACTTTGCCTCTTAAGTAGAATAATTGGCTTGTATGCTCATTGTTAAGAGAAGGGGGAAGCTTTATTTCATTTAACCAATTTTCGGCTTCAACTAATTGATGAACAGAAACTAAATATTCAATCGCATCTAGTACTAATTGTGGGTTGTTATGCTGGTGCCAAATTTGTTGATAGAGCTTAATTGCTCTGGAAATACTGCCATATTGCATTTGTAATTGGGCTGTTAAGGCAATGTTTTCAGGTCCAGTTTCTCCGAGCCTGATGGCTGTTTCAAGACTTGAAATAATGAGAGGATAATCTTTAGTTTGTGCTTTTTTCTGTAAAAAGGCGTTAGCGCGGTGCAACCACAAGCTTGATGAGTTGGGTTTGTTTGTCAGCATTTGTGATAGCAGGCTTAAAGCCGCATCGCTTTGTCCTGCTTGACTATAGGCATACAGTAATGATTGATTTAATTGCTGGTCATTAGGGCTAAATAACTTAGCTTGTTGATAAGCAACTACCGCGCTATGAAAGTTGTTTGATTGAATATATCCATAGCCTAAATAACTGTAGAGCTGAGCATCCTTGATCCCCAGCTGTAATGCTTTGCTTAAATGGCGATTAGCTTCTTTGTAATCTTGTTGCTTTAAATAAGCTAAGCCTAAACCGTGGTGGGCTTTACCGTAATCAGGGCGGTCTTTTATAGCTTGGCTAAAGTAACGTTTAGCGAGTGAGTACTTCTGTTGTTGCAAAGCTAACTGTGCAACTAAATACGCCATTGCACTACTTACTTGCTCGGCTTTTAATTGACTCTGTAACTTAATTGTCAATTCATCGAGCAGCGCTTCATATTGCTTTGCTTTAAGCATCTCGGTGATTAATGAGCCATATTGGCGTTCATTTTCATTTATTACTGGTTGAATACCCAGCTCGCTAGCAGAGATCTGCTGCAATAATAATTCAGGTTGTACTAACTTAATTTGTAATTCGGCTTGAACAAAGCCACTTGTAATAGACAATAAAAACACTACATATTTCATCATGATTCTTTCAACACTAATGGCCATATAAATTCTGCTTGTACACTTTCCCCTTGGCGCTGAGGCGCACTAAATCTTGCTTTTTGGGTTAACTTTCTTATGGCAAGGTTTAACTGGGGATACGGATTTTCTTTAATATTTTTTAAATGCACTTTGCCATTGATATCAATAACTACATGCAACTTAACGGTTAATTTTTTTACGCCAGACCTTTTCATTTGCGCTGTAAACTCAATATGTAAAGGTGTCATCAATTGAGGTTGTTGATCTAATTCATTTAGTGCAAAGCCACTTAAATCAAAGGCACTGAGACTGATATCAAAGTCAGGCGTTAAATTGTCAAGTTTGGGCGCGTCAAGTTTAGGTTTAGCTATTTTAATATTGGCTTTAGCAAGCGCTAAACTAGGGCCTTGTCCTTGGTGTCGTAAATCAAGCTGTAATGCTTGTTTCATCGACGTTTGGCTAACATTTTTCGGCGGTGGTGGCGGTGGTAGTACTGCGACGAGATCAATCGGTTGTACCATCAATTGATCAGGCTCTGAAACGTCGCGTCTGTTATTGAGTATCAACAGTGCCATCAATAGGAAAATTGCTATTACAGATAAAAATATAAATTTTAGCTTTATCATGGAATGAGTGTCGCTAAATTAACACTGGTTGCACCGGCCAGTTTTGCTTGATCCATCACGGCGACTAAGGTTTTAGTTTTTGCGTTTTCATCAACTTGTAAAATGACCGGCATAATTTGTTGTGCGAGTAATTGACTGACTGTCGGTTTTACACCTGCAATACCAATATCTTGGCCGGCGTACATAACACGTTCGTCTTTGGTTATTGCGATTAATATGCTTTTTCTTTCCAAATCAGACGCACTCATTGCTTGCGGTTTTTTTACTTCAACCCCTGTTTCTTTTACAAAGACAGTCGTGACGATAAAAAAGATAAGCAGAATAAAGACCACATCAAGCAGGGGAGACAAGTCAATATGTTGTACTTTGTTGTCGAGTCGTTGTTGTAGATTAGGACGCATTACTCGCCTCCATTTTGTCGATTTTTGATTGTAAATTCCATAACATGATCATCGCAGGAATAGACACCAAAAGGCCGGCTTCAGTGGTAAGTAACGCTTTACCTATCGAGTCACTTATAGACATCGAAGCATTCTGACTAAGCACAGAAAAAGTATCGAGTAAGCCGATAATGGTCCCTAATAAGCCTAATAAAGGCAGTGCACTTGTCAGTACTTGCAACGGTTTTATCCAGCTCTTTACCCAAGGATAATTAATGTTTTTATGGCAATAGTAATACGCTTCAAAGATGAGGCTGTAACAGAATATAGCTAAGGCAATGATTAGCCATATGACCGTACCACCCACGACTAACTCTTTTGGTATTATGTCGCTAG
>Ga0209292_1004567_pt1 | contig 14534 bp, 20 predicted proteins | sample GOMGulsemesocosm_2_FD_184634 | JGI IMG/M metagenome (GOLD analysis project Ga0209292, IMG submission 184634) | Methane-oxidizing microbial communities from mesocosms in the Gulf of Mexico - GOM9C Gulf of Mexico (SPAdes) (version 2) | ecosystem: Environmental > Aquatic > Marine > Cold seeps... | reverse complement strand
AAGTTGTATTTATAGGGCCAAAAATATCGTATAAGTTCATATTATTCTATCTGTACATTAATTATTATGGGTTCAAAAAACGATTGGTTTGAACAACCTCTTCTCTTTCTTTGAATGAAACTAGAGCATTTTTCATAGCACCACTATTTCCATTTTGAAGTATAACTTCCAACACATCATTAATTGCTTTCATAGATGCTCGTTGTAAATCAGACGGAATTATTATGACTTCGTAACCCAAGCTTTTTAATCTGTCGCTAGATACTAATGGAGTTTTTCCACTATGAAACATATTTATGAGCTTAGGCCCATGAACACGTATAGATATCTCTTCAATCTGCTGTACACTTTCTGGAGCTTCAACAAAAATCATGTCTGCTCCGGCCTCTAAATACTCATTTGCACGAATTATTGCATCATCGAAACCATCAACTGAAATAGCATCTGTTCGTGCAATGATGAGCATTTCATTAGAATATTTTTTTGCAATTCTAATTTTTTTACACATATCAACACTACTTATCAAAGCTTTACCGTCAAGGTGCCCACATCTTTTTGGGAACTCTTGATCTTCAATATGTAATGCACTTACACCTATACTCTCGAATAGTTCAACTGTACGTTTGACGTTTATTTCATTGCCAAAACCTGTATCTGCATCTGCAATAACAGGAATACTTACAGAGTCGACTATTTGTTTTAATCTTTCTACAACCTCACTCAAAGTAAGTAACCCTATGTCTGGAACCCCTGTACTTCTTGCTATTGCCCCCCCACTTGCATAAACAACATTAAAACCTGCTTGCTCTACTTGTATTGCCGATAAGCCATCGAATGCACCAGGTGCAGTTATTATGCCCTGCTCCTGAATAAGCTGTAATAACGGGTTTGTCATAATTAATTTCCTGTATGATTTATTGTAAATGAATCATATACTCTTAAAATCTCTTTTACTTATTAACAAATGACTATTTATGTCGAGAAACAGACAAACATATAAAAATTTCACACCACGACTTAGCATATTCAAATCTTTACCAACTTTTGTTTATATTAAAGCAAAAGAAATGCCTTCTTATAGTAAAGTAACTGAACACAAACATAATTGGGATCAGTTAATTTATGCGTTAGAAGGTGTACTTGAAATTGAAACAGAGAATGGAAATTACATTATTCCATCGCACCAAGCTGTTTGGATCCCATCAAATACACTCCACAGTATCTCTACAATTAACGGGGCATGTCTTCGAAGCGTTCATATAACAACAGGTATAATCAAAGCTTTTTCTGATGATATAAAAGTACTAAAAGTAAACCAATTAGCAAAAGCTTTAATATCGGTGGCGTGTTCATTTAATTTTGATACCACGATGAGCGAAGAAGAATTAAGGTTATTACAAGTACTGGTTGACCAAATTAATAACTTCAAAGAAACAGCCCTTCGCTTACCGTTATCAAATGATCCTTTATTACTTCCTATCCTCGAATGGCAACAATTATATCCTGATGAAAATAGAAACTTGAACTACTGGTCCAAAGCACTAGGTGCAAGTAATAAAACAATTTCACGTCGATTTGAAACGGAATTAGGTATGAGCTTTACAATATGGCGTGAGCAACTTAAATTACATAAAGCTATTCACTGGCTTAATGAGAAAAGACCGGTTACACAAATTGCAATAGATTTAGGATATCAATCTCTATCTGCATTTATTCATATGTTTAAAAAAAATATGGGAGAAACACCAGGGAAATTTAATGACTGATCTAATAAAAATCACTTTATAGAAAATAGTTAAATTGCCATTTAACCCAGAACGTTATGAGGCACTACCAATCTATATTGATGCTGAAAGTTATTTAGCATTATTCCAGCACGTTATGTAATGTTTTTTTTGAAAACCTTTACGCTTGTGGATCTTTCCAATTATTAGCAAGCTTTATAGCGTCTTTTAAATTGGTCCAGTTTAAAAGACTTTCTTGGTAAGTACCTGCTCTACCTTGAAACTTGATACCGTATGCTTTTAATCTAAAAGCAAGGATTGAATAAAACGCATCAACAATGCCCGCAGAATTAAACATAAAGGGTAACTGGGCTGCCTCAAAAATATTTTCAATACGTGCTAATTCACTATTAATGTTATTATTAAATTTTGATAAGGGAACTACATGATCTAAAGAAAATGGACATTGCGCCCTTAAGTTCATAAAACCAGAATGTAACTCAGAGCATAAACTGCGAGCTAAAGCTCTTTCTGGTCTTTTACTAGGATAAAGAGTACCTCCAGAGCATTCATTAAAATATTCTGCAATTGCCAATGAATCATGAAGAACAATAGTACCTTCATTTAAGCAAGGCACTAAACCTGTTACCGAATGCTTTAATATCTCTAATTTGTAATCTGAACAGGTTAAGTCAATTACGATAAGGTCAATATCCAACTGTGCTAATTGACTACATATCCAAGTTCTTAATGACCATGTTGAATCAGTACCAACAATTAATTCCATTTCTTATTCTCCAAAGGATAAATTAGACTTCCAGATTTCACTAATAGCATTTGTAATCATTTTCCTGATATTTACTATATAAAGATTGAAGATCACCTTCGTTTAACAGCTGTTTGAAGTGTTCTTTAAATTGCTGGACAGACTGCTGATTCGTACTTTTATTAGAAAGCTGTAACCAAGGAGTTCTTGTTGAAACAATAAGTGGCTTACTAAAAGAGTCATCGTTCATCCCAAGCTTTGAAGCAGCACTAAGAATTGCTTCCTGAGGTCCTATGACTGCATCTAATCGTCCTGCTTTCAACATTTTAAGACTTTGTAAAAAATCTTTTGTTTCATATTTAACGATTTTAGTATTATTATCAATATCTATACTAAAACGAGCACCTCTTAGATATCCTAACCGTTTTCCCTCAAGATCTATAAAGCTATCTAATTTCACACCACTCAATGCTAAAACTACGTTATTAATTGGTAACAAAGGTTCCAAAAAAGTCACAAACCCTTGTAACTCTTCATATTTAAACAAAATAGCTAAATCTATTCCCCCGAATTTAAGCTCATTGAGAATCCGTGCATAAGGCTGAATAACATGTTCTATTTCATAATTTAATTTTTTAGCCGTATTATTAATTAAATCATAATAAATTCCACAACTTTTATCGTCATTATTGATACCGTATGGAGACACAGCTATTGTTCTAATTTGTAAAACTACCTTTTCTTGGGCTAGTAAAAAATGTGAATAAAAAATAAAATAGATTAAAACTACAAACTTTATACTTTTTAATGTCGACAATCTATTCATATTTAAACCACTTCCGACTAATTTTCGCTCAAGATATAACAGAAAATATTAGGAGATATTTACTGTATTTTTAATATTACAGCTGCATTTTTTTATAGCATTTTCACTTGAAAATACTTGTTTATTAAATAAATCGATTTGTTTTTATCGTTTAAAACATAATCTCATTTACTTTTGATATCACTAATGGCTGTAAACGCTTTTCATTGCAGGGAATTAATTTTTTTCTTTATTTTATCTAAATATACTTTTTCACCGTTAATTTGTTCCGTTAGTTTCAAAGATACATATTGGGAAAAATACTCTGAAAACATATCACCAAGCTCAGAGTTAAATTTTCGATACGTTCCAAAATAATAATTAGCTAATTCATGGGCCAAAAATTGTTTAAAACAGTTAGCTTTTTCATCATCAAAAATGTCATGGTAACCCGTATTATGCCCTACATTAACGATTGAAGGGTAAGCAAAAAAACCAAGAATCTTTCTTTGAAACAGGTGTAGTATCAATATAAACAATATTCTATCAATAGGGTATTTTCAACTCTTCCTGATAAAACTCTTTAAATTTAGATGTTAGTAACCCAAAATTTTCTAATTGTTGTGGTGATAGATTTGTATTCAAATAATATGAATTATTAGTATTAGCAATATTATAATCACCAGCAAACAAGGTGAGCTGAGTTGGATTTTCACGTTTAAACTCTCCTTGAGTACCGCTTATAGGCTCACTACCATTAAAGTAAATGGATTTACAATCTTTACACAGGATTTTAAATCATAACTGGTTGATTCATAATACTTATCTTTATCAATATCATATAATACTGGGTACCATGCAGCTTGTAATCCATCAGCTCTAATTGTTTTAACGTTAAATGCAGTATTTCCTTTCCAGTCTCCGCGTTCACTTGCTCTGTCCGTGTCGTCAATAACAGGGAATTTAACTGTATAGTTAAATTGTTAACTTGTAGGTATAAATTTACTTTTTCCTTTTTTATCAAAGATAATAGTAACCAAAACTCTCATATGAATTACTAGAATCATTTACTTTTTCAAGAGAGTAATTAAAGCTATCAGTGGTATCTCGAAAATACTGAATATTGAACCCAGAATTTATAAATATTAGGTAGTTCTTTATTCTAGGGATGTTTTCAAGCCTCACATCAGCATCAATAGTTCCATTTTTAAAGAAATATCAATAGTGCCTGTTAGCTTAATAGGTTGCTCAGTAGCTAGCAAAGATGTTGAAAAAAGTAATGCAAATAATCTTATTTTCATATGCTCTCTAATTATTGATATTAAGTTCATTTAATAATTAACGGCTAGGTTCAAATGAATCATACCTTGGTAATCTAGCATCCATATCTTCCCAGTTAGCTTTAGACGAAACAAAGTTATGAGAAATGGGTTTTTCATCTATTTCCGAATCAACAATACCTAACCTTATTCTATAACGAGTAGGATCTTGTTCATTTGAACTATAAACTGGTGAACCACATTTAGAACAAAAATATCTATTACGACCGGGTTTATATGAAAATCTGCTTAAGCTTTTGTTTCCTGAAGTAATATTTAAAGTGCCCGCATCTATAAACCCATTTGTGGCAAATGCTGTACCGCTATTTTTCCTACATAGTGAACAATGACAATGAATTATGTCGCTTATCCCACCACTTATTTGAATTTCTACTTCACCGCACAAACAATTTCCATGGTACATAATTTGATACCTTTCTTACTCTGTAATTTCTATTGAGAGGGTTTGATCTACCAACAAAGATAAAAGACTGATTAATTATTATATTCAAATCGGTTTGATCATCTGAATAGTTTCAGCTTCATAACCTATTGATTGATAAAAACCTTGTGCGTTTAAGTTGTTAGCAAAAACTTCGAGATGCAAAATACGATATCCTTGTTTCTTTGACCAGTTTTCCACTGACTCCATTAATAACTGGCCAATCCCCATTCCTTGCGCTTCTGGCGTTACGGCTAGTAAAGGTACTTTCCCACATGTCTCTCTTGATATGCTATCTTCATGGGCACAAGCATGTATAAACCCAAGTAATTTTTCGTCATGTTCAGCTACTAATGTGATATTTGGTACAGCTTTTTGTGCCAAATTAAGTGTAATATACTCGTCCTGCATCTTTTGAACTACATGTTGGGCATGCCATGGCAAATTTGCTACCTCTGATAGTCTAGGAGATAGCCCAAGGATAAAATAATGATCTGACTCCTTAGCTGCTCTCAAGGTGATTTGGTTTTTCATATTTATCTATGGCCTTTTGTTTCCTATAAAACAGTCGTCTAACCGATTTTATTTACTAATATCGTTAATAAAATCAGTGACATTTTCATTGAACTCTTCTTGTACAAAACCATTTTTGCAATCCAAATGAAGGAATAAAGCTGGTTTTATCCCTAAACATTTGAATGTACTAGAAAAGGAGTCAATAAATGAAGCATAAGCAAACTCATTTATAGAAGTTGAAACCACATACCCCTTTTTTCCCCTTAGCTGCCTTCCTTTTTCTTTGATAGAATCAACTGATATAAAATCAGATAATCGGTCTATGAATACTTTCATTTGTGCACTCATGAAGAACCAGTAAACAGGTGATGCGAAAATAATATTTTCATGCTTTAATATATGATTCATAGTAAGAAGAAAATCATCTTCAATATTATTATGTTCATAATCAAATGGTGAAATTTCTATTTCATTTAAATCGATAACTTCAATTCCTGTACCTGCAATAATCCAATCGACAAATCTTCCAGTATTTCCATTTCTTCTAACGCTACCTAAAATAACAATCGAATTATTCATTAAAGGTTTCATCTCTATTCAGAACCCAACACCTATCAATATTATTAAAACCAAGTTTTTCGTAGTACTCATTCGCACTCGGTGCTGATATCAAAATTAACTTACACAATGGCCCTAACTGTTCTTGAGTTTTGATTTGCAGTTTTCGTCCAATCCCCGAGTTTTGATACTTTTTATCAACTGCTAAATCTGATAAGTAACAGCAATAATTGAAGTCTGTTACACAACGAGAGATGCCTACCAAGTTATCCTCATGCCATGCTGTAATTATAAGGTTTGAGTTCTCAAGCATGCCATTAATGCATTGAACATCACTTACAGGTCTTCTTTCTGCCAATGTAGATCGTTTGAGTAAGCTTATAAATTGCGTAGATGATATTTTTCTATTTACTTTAATATCTATATTCATTTTGAGATCCCTTTCACAGATTACCTAAAGGTGAAACTTCACAATTAGATTTCTGAACACTCCAACTCGTATTGGTTATCATCCACTTTCCATTCTCTTTTATAAAATTAAAGGCATTAATTCCACAATGAGAAAACTGTCCTTCAACATGATAATCATAGGGTGCCCATAGAATGGCGATTTGTTCACTGACCAGAACCGTTGGTGTCCAAATCCTCTCTTTGACTTGTGGTCCTTTTTTACGATTTACATCTAAATAATATGATTGCGGTCTTTCTCTAGTTATATAGTCACCATTTTCCGTTTCTCTGCTTGAATAGCTCATCGCATTATGCATTGATAATTTAGCTATTACCTCACGATTGTCGGAATTTATGGCATCAATATATTGGTTCATTACATTTATGACTGCCTTTCTCTGTACTTGTTCTTGTTCTTTTCCAGTTAGAACTTGGTTTGTAATATTGGCCACTATGTTTGGAACAGCACAACCACTTAGAAATGTAGCAATAACCAGTAAATATATAATTTTCATTGTTAATCAGCCTCAGTAAGTTAATAGTTTAAGTGTTTTTATTTGCTCTTTTTTTACGCCACACAATAACTAAACTGGCGATTAAGATTACTACACAGCCGATTAATACACGCAATAGCATTGCTGGTATCATATTTTTTAGCATGTACATATCAGGATTACCTGTTTCCCATAATGTCCACTTTGTTGCAGAGTCAGCGGCTAAAAATCGATTCCCTGTTTCCAATAAAATAAATGCATTACCATTTTTGGGGTTTAACCTTACTGTTGAATTAAGTGATGGAGATTGACCACCATGACCAATAATGAAGTCAGATTCGTTGTTGCTCGCAAATAACATTGTACCCAACCCCCAGACATCAATGCCCATTTTCGAAGCTTGAGGCATACGCATTTCTTTTAATGATGTTTTTGATAGCAAACTTTTAGTTTTAGAGCTTTTTAAATTTTCAGGCACATGCATTGAAACAAATTTAGCTAAATCATTAGCCGAACTATAAAGGCCGGTTGCGGCAAGTGAAGTATAATAAGGATATGCTCGAGTATTGCCCTTTTCATCAAAATATTGAGCTAACTGTGTAACATCTTCCTGTCTATAAGTGGTGCTATCCATTCCTAGCGGAACAAAAATAGACTCTGACATGTAAGACTCAAATGACATATTGGTAACTTCTTCAACGATGAGCTGCAATAGGTTATAACTTCCTCCAGAGTATACAAATTGACTACCAGGCTTTATACCAACATGTACTCGTCCATTAACACCTTCATCTGCATCTTTAGCCTGTGATAAGTGCTCAATTAGTGGCTGTATCTCGGCTCTTGTTTCAAAACCATTATGACCGAGACCGTCAGTTATTCCGGCTGTATGACTAAGTAAGCGTCTTATCGTCACTTCGTCATTATCAAAGTCGCTTGGTGGTAATGTCCATTTAGTGAGATAAGAAGAAACAGGTTTATCTAAATCTAAACGCCCATTCTCCACTAACTTCATGACTCCAACCGCAGTAACCCACTTACTTAAGGAGGAAACCCCAAAAACAGTATCACCATGAACTGGAACTCCTGTTGATATGCCGAATTCACTAATAACCTTACCTTCCTCAATAAGTAACATAACGGCATTACCTTTTGATTCTTTCCTAATTGATTTTTCCATAGTGCTTATAAGGGCATCTGAATCATTAGCTGCTACTACGGGACTTGTAAACCAACCCCCCGTAGTACTAATAACATTTATTGCTAACCAAAAAATCATCAAACTTATTGTTAACCCAAGCCATTTAAAAAAATTAAACATCATTTATTCCTCTACAGTGTCAAACTAGACAATTACATTGTTCAGTAAAAGCTGAACTGTTTTCGATTGTCACCATTATGCCGATATTCAAATGGTGTCTTCCTGATAATTCACCAACTGCTCATATTCTTCATGAACGACTTTTTACTTATTAGTTGATAACGTAAGATGGGTAGATAAGTTAATGAACGTGATTGCTATTACCTAGTTAGGAATATGTATGTTTTTTAAAAATATAAAAAAGTTAGTCTTAATGATGTCTGTTCTATCTTTGTATACTTTGGCTGTGAATAACGAAACTGTTCAGAAAACAGTTATTCAAAATAAGTTTAATGAAATAAGCATAAAAGAAATTAAAGACATTAAAGAAGATAATGCGGCTCAATGCCACCTTTTGACCACTAAGGATAATCATTGGAAGAAGATTACATTCGACAAAATACCTCAATACAAACATTTTTGTATTAGGGCATGGGTAAACATCGACAAATCACTAATGACAAGCCGTCCTTCTTTACTTGTAGGCATGTTAGCCGCTTCATCACTATATTGGGATGAAACATTAATAAGCGAAAACGGCAAAGTAGGTGCATCAATTGAAACTGAAGTTCCAGGCGTAGTAAAAACATTAGTTAACATACCTGAACACTTAGCTGTTGACGGAAAACATCTACTCAGTGGAGAAATATCGACGTTTAATTTAAGTAAAAATCTCAACTCTATTGGTTATGTATTGGTGTTAGTTAATGAACAAGACCTCCACAATAAAATTTTAATATTAAGTATAATGAGTGCCACTTTTATTGGTATTTTATTAATATCAGCGATAATTTTTCAACTTTTTTACTGGTTATATCAAAAAGAGATATCTTACCAAGCATTTAGTATCTTTTGCCTATCCTCCTCACTGATATTAGTTACTGAGCAAGCTAAGTTTTGGCTAGATTATACTTACGACTGGCATATTATTAGGCTATCAATAATTTACTTTCTAACATTTTTAGCCAGTTGCCTTTTGCCATTTTTTTTCCTTTTGAACTATCGATTACCATACAAAGGGCTTTGCACCATCTTTATTATTTTAGGTTTAATAGGCTTAAGTTTTATAGCCATAAGCTATGACCACGCCAGTACACTTCTTTTTAGTGGTTCTTTAATATCAACATTAGCCATAAATACTTATAGTGCATACCGTTTCAAGAAAGGACACGTGAACGTCGCTATTATTCTTTTGAGTTTATCTTCTTTATATTTTATTCCAGACTACTTCAATGAATTCCTCTTTAGCTTGGTATTCATACTCATTGTAATGACAATGCTTGTTTCTTTAATTAAAGAAATGCATACCAATAAAATTGAAGCATTAAAATCGGAAAGAGTAAAAACAGAATTACTTAGGCGTAACATGCAGCCGCATTTTTTGATGAACTGTTTAACTCAGTTAATGGAGCTTATTGAATTAAAACCTAAAAAAGCGGTCGAATTTATTAGTGTATTGAGTGATGAATTTAGACTGTTGACCACGCAAAGCTCTCAAAATGAAATAGCACTTTCTGAAGAGATTATACTATGTAACAAACACTTAAAAATTATGTCAGTTCGTTATCAAAAGTCATTTCAGTTAACGGTTAATGGAAAAATAGATGATGTATTTATTCCACCTACAATATTACATAGTCAAATTGAAAATTGCTTCACGCACAATGAAATATCTTCTAGTCGATCGTTTGAGCTAACTGTAATAAATACCAATGGAAACATTAATTTAATTCTAAAAACCCCCATTGAAAAAAAGATTGATCACCAAGGAACAGGTTTAGGTGAAAGGTATATAAATGCTAGATTAGCGGAGTTTGAGCGAATTAACACCGAAACGAAAAAAACAAAAAAATGCTCATTTGAAAGTTATGAAGAGTCCCAATATTGGGTATCTAAATTCTCGTTTTAACCCAATCATAAATATTAATGAAGTGGATCTATAATGAATATTGTTATCGTAGAAGACGAACCTTTAGTGCTACAACGAACAAAGCGGCTGACCTTAGAAATATTAAAATTACAACAGCCAAAAATACAGTGTTTTTCCGATATAGATGATGCAGAACTCTATTTATCTGAAAATTCTATAGATTTATTATTACTTGATTTGAATTTGAAAGGTCGTAATGGTTTTGATTTACTAAAGAAAAATGTCTCCGAGGGATACCATACAATAATTATTTCAGCCTATGCCGACAAAGCTATTGATGCATTCCAATATGGCGTGCTAGATTTTGTAGCTAAGCCATTTACATTAGAGCGTCTCAGCAAATCTTTTAACCGCATATTGGATAAATCAAAACGAAACTATTACGGCTGTCGATACCTAAGCATTAAAAAGTTGGGGGTTATAGACCTAATAGCTTTATCTGATATTTCATATATACAAGCCGACGGGCACTACAGTTTATTACATTTAGTAAATCAAGCTGACGTGACAGCTTTACATGCAAAAAGCATTGAAAAAATCATGCAACTTTTACCCGAAAACTTCCTTAGGGTGCATCGTTCCTACGCTGTAAACATGAATAACGTTAAACAATTATTAATAGAGCCTGGTAGTCAATACGCCGTTAAACTGAATTCCGGAACTGTAATTCCTGTTGGAAGAACCAAGTATCAAGAAGTTAAACTTTATTTAGAATCAAAATTTTAATCAAAGGTGATTTAAAACTAAGTGTGTAATGTTACTCAATCAATTAAGCAATATTTTACTAAAACCAAGCGAAAATCAGCTAACTGTTCAACGTTCTTATGTCAGATATCTAAGGGTATAAGCCGTTTGATTTATGTAGGAATTGCTTTATATGAATAAAATATACCAATACCATTAATGGCTTAATGATATTGGTCCTTCACGATGAATCACTTCTGAACAGTATCTAGTTCGACAAAGCACCAGTAACCATAGAACGTTGAAAATTTGCACCATTAGCGCATAAAAACACAAAGAATTATCGTTACAGTTTATTCTATTGCCACTCGTGTTTTAAATTATCCTACGAATAAAATTAGGGATTTTTCGTCGATGCCAAATGGCCATTGAAATATGCCCCAATATAGCTAGCCCAATGATCCAAGCTCCTAGCCCGTGCAGGAGCGCCCCCTTATCCATGATTAATTCGTCAGCCACGAAAATATCGGGCATAGTGTATGTGTAAAAGTGTGCATTATACGGGCTGGCATCCATGATAATGTAACCTGTTAAAGGCATGGTAAACATCAATATATAAAGTGCGACATGGCCAATCTTAGCAATATGTCTTTCGCCCTTAGAAAAATGTTCTGTTGGCAATATTGGTGAATGTGATACGTACCTGACAACGATCCTCGTCATTAGAAGTAAAAAAATCAACATCCCACTGGCATGATGGGTCTGAATGACGGTAAGTAATGCTGGGGCATCATCTCCTTGAATAAAGACATAAAATATTGTGAGGAACTGTACCGCAATAAGCAATGCCATACTCCAATGTAGATATCTGGCTAAAGGACTATATTTGGTGACGGGGATAAAATTCATTTCTTATTTCACTCTTAGTATGTATAAAAAAGTCTAATGACTCGCAGATATCACTTGCTATCTTGTTTTTGAGCTTCGATAGCCTTACAGATAAGCTTAAAAGGCTTATCTATATCATCTATTTTCAAAATTTGTTTTTTGTCACAGTTCTTGGCTAATGAAAAACCATGAATATAGTCGACAAGCAGATTTAACAGTGTATTTTCGTCATCAGAACATAATTGCAATGGGTGAGTTATAAACTTAAACCGGCTAATAAATATTTCAACAGGACTATTGCATTCCATTGTCAATAGTATTTCAAGTAACCCACTATATTGTTCTAATGACAATAGATAACTCTTACTTAATTTAAGTAATTCAGACTGCCATTCATTCGTTTTTGTCGGACAATAAATATCTGAAATAAGTGATGTTGTAATTTCCTCTAATAATTCATTTTTATTCTTGAAGTAATAATAAATTGCCATCGCATCAACATTTAACTCTGTCGATAATGTTCTGATACTAGGAATACTTTCTGTCTTTTTCATTAGCTGTTTTGCGACACTTATTATTTGCTCTTTCCCTAAAGAGTCTTGTTTTTTTGTTGGTCTGCCTCTTCTCTTAACATTGACTTTCATTTAAAATATCTCGTATAATTTTATTCTACACTGTAGAATAAGATATTAAATTTACAAAATCAAGAGATGATATATGGCAAATATAGTTTACATAGCAACAAGTCTAGACGGTTACATTGCAGACAAGAATAATGAGGTTGGTTGGTTACACTCTATTCCAAATTCTGAAAATTCAGATATGGGATTTAATATTCACATGAATAGAATTGATGCGCTTGTTATCGGGAGAAATACGCTAGATTTGGTACTTAGTATGAATTGTGATTGGCCCTATAATAAACCTGTATTTGTATTAAGTAATTCAATGACAACCCCCCCTCATGGCTATGAAGGCAAAGTATTTTTGATAAAAGGTGACTTAAAAAAGATTGTTAAGAGCCTAAACCAAAAAGGATTTAATAATCTTTACATAGATGGAGGCATCACAATTCAAAGCTTCCTAAAAGAAGACCTAATCGATGAAATGGTTATTACAACAATACCTATACTCTTAGGTGATGGTATACCACTATTTGGCGAACTAAAGGAGCCATTAAACTTTACTTGCTGTAAATCTGAGCAATTAATTAATACCGTCAGCCAAAGCCATTTTATACGTAATCGCTAAATTATTATCACAATGTATGATGTAATCCAATAAAGTACAATATCTATCTCTCTATATGCCCCATACAGAGATAGTGCTAGCGGTCACTTTTATTCTCAAAATCGTCTAGGACAGTTGAAATTAGACATTTTATCCTATGGCGCTTACGCCCCCCAAGCGCCTTAGAGCTGTAACAGTTTATCGCACTTCAAAGTTGATACTAAGTGTCTTTTTCGTAGCTAGATATTATTGTTGCACTACCTACAGATTTTACAAAATACGTTTCTTTGACTATTAAATATTTTGAGTCTGAGAAAAAGCCTTCCATTTTGTTTTTACTAGCAAAGTTGATTGTAAATACTCTATTTATATCCGTTTTACCATCTGATATTAAAACATCAGACACTTTAAAGTCATAACCGAAGCGTCCTTCATAATCAGAAAGGATTGGTTTCATAGCAGCACGATAATCATCATATTTAAGATCATCCAATACATTTAAACCAACTAGTATTTCATACGACATTTAAACTCCAAAATTCAAAATGTGCAACAGACACCAAACGAATGATATGGACTCCCCTACCAAACGGCATCTATGTGCCATATTGAAAGTGTATACATTCAGTCAAAGGAGAGTCCATATGTCTTTAATTAAATTCATTGGCATCGATTTAGCCAAACTTGTTTTTAGTATTCATGGAATTAATGAACATGACAAGTGTAAATTACGAAAAACTGCCAAAAGAAACAATCTGTTAGCTGAAATAGCAAAGCTACCTCCATGCATTATCGATATGGAGACCTGCTCTGGCGCGCATTATTGGGCGAGAGAATTCACTAAGCTCGGTCATGATGTGCGTATCATGGCGTGTAAATTTGTTATTCCCTACCGACAAAATGAAAAGAATGATGCCTACGACGCTGCAACTATTTGTGAAGCCGTCCCAGACCAAAAACACGTTTCGTCAGCATCAAAAGTGAAGAGCAACAAGCCCTACCTTGCTTACATCGCATTCGCCAAGGAGCTATCAAAGATAGAACAGCACGAATAAATCAATTACGCGGCTTACTCGCTGAGTTTGGCATTACTATGCCTGAAGGTCACTATCCTGCACAAAAAGCCATTGCTGGTATTTTAGAAGATGGTGAAAATAATTTATCCTTCTTTGCCCGTGAATTGCTTGATGATTTATGGCAAAGCATTAAAGGCCTAAATGAAGAAATACTCAAATACGATAGTAAGCTACACGCACTAGCGAACCAAATGAAAGACGCTAAACGTTTAATGAGTATTCAGGTATTGGTGAAATTACCGCGACGGCTGTCGTTGCTACGGTAAATGATGCTAAGCATTTTGACACCAGT
>Ga0209292_1004566_pt1 | contig 14539 bp, 10 predicted proteins | sample GOMGulsemesocosm_2_FD_184634 | JGI IMG/M metagenome (GOLD analysis project Ga0209292, IMG submission 184634) | Methane-oxidizing microbial communities from mesocosms in the Gulf of Mexico - GOM9C Gulf of Mexico (SPAdes) (version 2) | ecosystem: Environmental > Aquatic > Marine > Cold seeps... | reverse complement strand
GCATAGTAATTCTAAAATCATCGTTTTAGTGTTGACTCCTTATTACTGCTATTCTTATTTGTTTCGTATGGTATGTATTTTTGTCTTCTTTATGTTAAAAAATTGAAAACCATTTTGGTGTAAAAATCAGTGATCGTTTCATCGTTTTTTCCTGAGTCTGTAAGTTTTGGCAAGTGTTCTGCAAAATAATTTTGCTGATGAGCCCCCTCAATAACGGTTGAGATAAGCATGTGAGGATATTTATAGTTAGGCTTAATTTCCAAGACAATATTACTCACGCGTTGGACTACACCTATATATGCTTTAAAACACCCTCGTTTGTTTTCTTCGTCTACGTTTTTTGTGTGGTAAGCTTTAATAGATTCTGAAAAAATGATTTCACTTAGCAAGACCTCGTTTATATAGCCAAATGAATTATCTTCTTTTACTTGCTGTGTTAATATTTGTATCGATTTTTCTAAACGCACATTAGGTGAAGCTATATTAGTGGTGGCAAAAAGTAATCTATATTCAATCCAGGACCAATACCAACTAGTTAAATACACTAATAAGGTGTGTTTGTTTTCAAAATAACGATAGATGGAACTTTCGTTCGAATTGATGAGCTTTCCCAGTTTTCTAAAGGTGAAATTCTCAAAACCAATCTCATGAATCAATGCAATACTGTTTGAAATAATCTTTTGCCCTAATGCAGAAGAATCCGGGTTTTTAGAATATAATTCTGGGCCAATTTCAATTTGAATATGTAAATTTTTCATAGGAGATTAATTTAATTGCGTGCAAATATAATAGTATTACTATCATTTTTGAGGGTTTTAATGTTAAATTATTGTAAACTCTAGTATTTAAAGGGGGTGTTTCTTGTTTTTATTTGATATTTCTGCTTGAAATAAAGGTGTTTAATTAGTTGTTAATTTGAAATTGCCAACTGTTTGTTGTTTTCTTTGTCTTTTACGTACTAATTATGTGTTGTGTTAAACTGATTAACTTTAATTTCATTTCTCCCTGCACTTTTTCCTATCTTTGCCGCATAAATTACTTCATGAACACGACATTACTTTCATCTCCTTTACAGGGTTTTACAGATTTTCGATTTAGAAACGCTTTTCAAAAATACTTTGGTGGTATTGATACTTTTTACGCTCCTTATATTCGTTTGGATGGAAAATTAGGCATAAAGCCATCTTATAAACGTGATTTGTTACCTGAAAACAACGATACTATTCAGTTAATTCCGCAAGTTATTACGAATAACGCTGATGACTTTTTGTTGGTGGTAAAGTTTATTCAGGAATTGGGATATAAGGAATTGAATTGGAATTTGGGCTGTCCGTATCCAATGGTTACCAAACGAGGCATGGGATCAGGACTTATATGTGAACCAGAAAAAATAGACCATGTTTTAAAGCGTGTTCATAACGAAAGTGATATCACGGTTTCCATGAAAATGAGGATGGGTTATGAGGAGCCTTCCGAAATTTTGAATGTATTTCCAATCTTAGAAAAGTACCCTATTAAAAATATTTCCATTCACGCGCGTATAGGAAAACAATTGTATAAAGGAGGTGTTGATTTAGAGTCGTTTGAAAACTGTATAAATGCGAGTAAACAGCCTATTTACTATAATGGAGATATAACATCGGTTCATAAATTTAGAGAAACGCAAGAACGTTTTCCTTCTGTTGACCATTTTTTGATTGGTCGCGGACTTATTGCAGATCCGTTTTTACCAGGTATGATTAAAAATCATACCCTTGAGTATCCTACCAATAGATGGGAGATTTTTAGGGCGTTTCACGACGAACTCTATCAGGAGTATGACGCTACCCTGTCTGGTCCTGTTCCTATAAAAATGAAAATGTTGGGGTTTTGGGAGTATTTTTCTCAATCATTTTCGGATCCTAGGAAAACCTTTAAAAAAATCAAAAAAGCAGGGAATGCTCGAAACTATCACAAAGCAGTGGAAGATATTTTTTCTAAGGACCTGTAATAGGTATTGTTTTTAGAGGAAATATTGTTTTATAAAAAACAGTATCTTTGTAAAATGTTTAAAATAAGTGATGTATTGGTTTTTGAATTCGTTTTTATTAAGACAAATTGAAAAGGTTATAGTTATTTTAAATACGAATGGGCTTTGGTATCGTTTTTATCAATTTTAAAAGTTTGTTTCGTAAATTTTTCCTCCAATGAAATTAAATCTAAAAAACACAAAAATTGCTACACGTATCACGCTGAGTTTTCTTATCGTTATGCTTAGTGTGTTTATTGTTATTTCTGCCTCTTTACATAATGCCAATAAGCTAATTAAGGGTGAAAACTTAATTGTTCATACCTATGAAGTGTTAAACGGACTTGAAAAAGTAGCGGGAAGTTTATTAGATTTAGAAACAGGACAGCGAGGTTATCTGATTACAGGAGATACTCATTATTTGGAGCCCTACAGTGCTAGTTTACGTATTATTGATTCAAGAATCTCCTTTTTAAAAGAACAAACGTTAGATAATCCAATTCAAACAAAACGAATTATTGCTCTTCAAAAGTTAATAGACGAAAAGTTACAGGAACTTAATACGACTATAAACCTTCGAAATCATGTGGGGTTTGAGGCTGCAAAAAAAGTTGTTAACGAACATTCGGGGAAAATTATAATGGATAATATTAGGCTTCTAATAGCAGAAATTAGAGCAGAGGAGTTGAGGTTATTAGATTTAAGAGTGCTGTTACCAGAAGAAGCTAAAAACAATACACTAATTTTACACCTGACGTTACTAATACTTGGAGTGTTAATTATTATTCTAGTGAATGTTTTTGTGGTGCGCTCTATTGTAACCCCTATAAAAATCCTACAAGATAGTATGGTGCATGTAGGGCAAGGAGATTTAAATCAAAAATTACGGATTTCTTCTAAAGACGAAGTGGGGGAATTATCAAATACTTTTGAAAGGATGCTGCTTGAATTAAAAAAAACCATGGCGTCTAAGGATTTGTATAAGAAAGAGATAGAATCAAGGAAAAAAACAGAAAATAGACTTATCAATGTAAAAAATAACCTGGAAAAGAGTGAACAAGCATTGATTGAAAGTAATAAAACGAAGGATAAATTTTTCTCCATAATGGCCCATGATCTTAAAAACCCATTCAATTCAATGCTTGGGTTTTCCAATCTTCTTATGGACGATTTTGAGACATTATCAAATGAAAAAAAATATTATTTTTCAAAAATAATTCATGTTAATATAGAAAATACGTATAGTTTATTAGAAAACTTATTGCTGTGGTCTCGTTCTCAAATTCAAATGGTTCAGTTTCTTCCGGAAGAGCAAAATTTATATTTATTTTTTGATAAAATTATAAAGACCCTTCATTTTCCTGCAGAGATAAAGTCAATAGAAATAAAAAACAACATTCCTCAAGATATCTTAATTTCTGTAGATGATAATATGTTTTCTACTATTATTAGAAACCTTATTGGAAACGCATTAAAATTTACAAGTCGAGGAGGAGAAGTTACGGTTGCAGCCTCTATAAAAAAAGGAGCGAAAGAAGAATTTGTTGAGGTGGTTATACATGATACCGGTGTAGGTATTTCAGCGAACAATATTGCCAACTTATTTAATGTGAACAATAATATGTCCACTACAGGGACAGCTAATGAGCGAGGAACGGGGTTAGGATTGCTTTTATGTAAAGAGTTTGTAGAAAAACATGGAGGAACTATTTGGGTAGAATCAGAAATTGGTAAGGGAGCAAGTTTTTTCTTTACTTTACAAAAAGCTTCTACACTTGAGGTATAAAATTCTAAGATGTAATTTTATAAATGTCGTAAACAACATTGTTTTATCAGTAGGTCTATCTTATAGCCTATTAATTGTTCTAAACACATTGTACTTAAAAGAAATTTTATGATTAAGAAATTGATTCTTTTTAGCTGTTTTTTCATAAGCCTAGTAATGTATGGCCAAGAAGTGTATAAAACGCCTTCTGGAAAAAAATACCACGTAGCTACTTGTAGAATGGTGGAGAATGTTTCAAAAAAAATAACGATTGACCAAGCAATATTAAAGTTCGGACTTCAACCTTGTAAAATATGTAAACCACCTAAGAATTCCAAAGGCATCAATTCAAGCTATGTGGCTAATAAGGCTGTTGGAAAGGCTGTGACCAAACAATGTATTGGGTATACAAAAAAAGGGAAGCAATGTAAACACAGAACTTCTATTGGAAACGGTTATTGTTATCAACATACTGCTCAAAAGAACGATTCAAAAGCTTCTTCGAAAATGCTGCCTTTAGTAAATAAAAAGAACAAATGTGGAGCAAGAACCAAAACCGGATCTTCTTGTAAAAGAAATGTAAAAGGCGGTGGCTATTGTTACCAACATAGTTGATGTTTATTAGGGGGTAGCAATTTGTTTTACACAACAAATAAGCATTTAATCCGTTTCAAAAAATATGAAAGCATATACTCCCAAATCCTACAGTACATTAGAAGAAAATATTAACATCGCATCTCATGGTGTTGGTTTTTTATTGAGTATTGCCGCATTAGTTATTTTAATTGTGAAAGCAAGTCAAATAGGTACGGCAATCACGATTGTTAGTGTGAGTATTTATGGCCTTAGTTTGGTAGTTTTATATGCGGCTTCTACTGCTTATCACGCTGCAAAGAAGCCTAAACTTAGAGAACGTCTTAATATTTTTGATCATGCCTCTATTTATGTGCTTATTGCCGGTACGTATACCCCTTTTACATTATTGGTATTAGATGGATGGGTGGGTTGGACCATATTTGGCGTTAGCTGGGGGATAGCACTTGCCGGGGTGGTGTTAAAACTGTTTTTCACCGGGCGTTTTGATCGTATCTCTACGATTGCATATGTTATTATGGGATGGATTATTGTGTTTGCAGTTAATCCTCTTATACAGAATTTGTCTGTGGACGGATTGTGGTGGTTGTTAGCAGGAGGGTTGAGTTATACCATAGGAGCAGTGTTATACAGTATTAACAAGTTACCTTTTAATCATGCTATTTTTCACTTTTTTGTATTGTTCGGGAGTTTAGCGCATTTTATATCTATTTATTATTTTGTGCTAGTGAAATAATAGGGATAGTTTTTTTATAATTGTGTTTTCCTATCGGATTTTATTGTAATTTCAAGCAAAAATTAAAATATATTTATTGCAACATTATAAGAAGTTTGTTTTTACGTGAATTATTACGTGGATATGAATTTTTTTATAGTTAAAACATTGATTATGACTTTTAAGAAAACATTATTTTTAACAGCAATGATGCTTTTATGTATCACTTGTAAAAATTCAAAAAGCTCCGAAATTGATAATATTTATGCCTATAAATCTTATGTTTATGGAACCACTTCGGGGGAAGTATCGATTACTGAGCCTATTCAAATAAACTTTGCAAGCGAGATACTTTCTTTTGTGGATAGTAATGCTATAGAAAACAATGTGTTGGAAATAACACCTAAGATGGAAGGGGTGTTGTTTATGAAAAACAATCGGACACTTGTATTTAAACCCTCCAAAAACCTTAGACCAGATACGGAGTATACCGTTACAGTTCAGTTGTATAAATTATTAGGGAATGTTCCTGAGACACATAAATCATTTCAGTTTAGTTTTAAGACTATTACTCCAGATTTTTCTGTCAATATAGGGCCTTTACAATCCTATTCTAAACAATGGCAATATATAGAAGGAACGATCACAGCTTCTGATGTCTTATTGTTGGAGGATGCTCATAAATTATTACTTTCGAAACAAGACGGTAAGGATTTGAAAATCAAGTTTCTTACGACTTTTAAAGAGGCGAAATTTTTTGATTTTATTATTGATAGCATTCAACGATCAGAAGATGATGCTACAATGAATGTTTCATGGAATGGAAAGGCGATAGGGGTTAAAAATAAAGGAGAAAAAACCATTCAAATTCCTGGTAAGAATAATTTTTCCGTGCAAAATGTAGAAGTTGTTCAATCACCAGATCAGTACTTACGAGTTAGCTTTTCTGACCCTTTAAAAAAGAGTCAAAACTTTAATGGTCTTATGGCGATTCAAGGTGTACGTAAATTGCGCTATTCGATAGATGGTAATGTGTTAAAAGTATATCCAAACAGACGGTTAGTAGGAAATCTAACCGTAGATGTTTTTCAGGGAATTAAGAGTACAGATGGTTATAAGTTAAAAAATGAGTGGTCTGAATTGGTGTCTTTTCAGCAATTAAAACCAGGAATTAGAATTTTAAATAACGGAGTAATATTACCAGACTCTCAAAATTTGAAATTTAATTTTGAAGCTGTCAACCTTCGAAAAGTAGAAGTGAGAATTATTAAAGTTTTTGAAAATAATATTTTGCAGTTTTTACAGTATAATAATTTGGGAGATAGCAATAGACGTAATATCCGTCCGGTTGGGAGACGTGTTGCTAAAAAAACAATCTCTTTAATTTCAAACGATGCTCAAAATACAGGAAAATGGAAAGCCTATGCCATTGATTTGTCTTCTATGATACATACAGATCCTGGTGCTTTGTATCAAGTAGAGTTACGAATGAGAAAAGAGGATGCAATTTATAAATGTGAACAAGGTGATGAAGCGGAAAATGATTCAGAGGAAGAGTACTATGAAGAAGATTATTATTACGGAGATGAAAATACAGCCGTTGCTTCTGAAGATGTAGAGGCTAGGGAGGAACAATACTGGGACAATATAATTTATAGTTATCAAGATAATTATTACCCTTGGAGAGATCGAGAAAATCCTTGTAAAAAAGCCTATTACGCAAGTGATGAAAATGTGATAAGGTCCAATATTATCGGTTCCAATATAGGAGTTATTGTAAAAAAGGGGAATAATAAATCTTATCATTTTACCGTGACCAATATTTTAAATACTAAACCGGTGTCTAATGCGACGGTTATATTGTATAATTTTCAACAACAGGAAATAGGAAATTCTCAAACCAATACGGATGGGTTTACGATCATTGATGCAGATGCTCATGCTGCTTTTGCCATTGTTTCTCAAGGGGCTAATAAAACCTATTTAAAATTGGATGATGGACGTGCTTTGTCTCTGAGCAAGTTTGATGTTTCTGGGAAAAAATTACAAAAAGGCTTAAAAGGATATATGTACGGAGAACGGGGAGTTTGGCGTCCTGGAGATACATTGCATTTGACTTTTGTTCTAAATGATAAAGCAAATCCACTACCTAAAAATCACCCTGTAAAATTGACGGTTACGGATCCACATGGAGCGGTTGGGTATCAGAAAATAGCCTATAATAGTGTCAATGGTTTTTATAAATTTCAAGTGCCTACTCAGTCAGAAGCGGCAACGGGGAGTTGGAAAGCGGTGGTAAATGTGGGAGGTGCTAAATTTCAAAAGAATTTGAAAATTGAAACCATTAAACCGAATCGTTTAAAAATAGATATCAAATTTAAGAAAGATATTTTAGTGGCTGGAGAGCCAATGGACGGCTCGTTAGAAGTAAAATGGTTGCATGGTGCTACTGCTAAAAACCTGAAGACGGAGGTTGAGGTCAAGTTTAAAAACCTCAAAAAACCGTTTAAAAATTATTTAAATTATATTTTTAATGATCCAACTCGTAAATTTGAAAGTGAAAACTTGACTATTTTCGAAGGGAAATTAGATGCTTCTGGGCTGGCTCAAATATCTAAAAAAGTGACATTGAATAGCGAAGCCCCAGGGATGTTAAACGCTTCTTTTTTGACGAAAGCATATGAAAATGGCGGTGATTTTTCTATGGATGTAATTACAAAGAAATTTGCTCCTTATCGTTCATTTGTTGGGATTCAAGCACCCAAAACAAAGCGCTATGGATCTTATGATACAGATGAAAATATAATATTTGACGTGCTTACTTTAAAAGCAGATGGAACTGCTTTTGCACAAAAAGAGTTGGTGGTAGATGTTTATCAAATCAAATGGCATTGGTGGTGGAATCGCTCTTATGAAAACTTGTCTTCATATCAAGGGAGCCGTTATCATAGGCCTTTTAAACAATTTAAAATTAGTACAAAGGCTACTGGGAAAACCAGTTTTAAATTGAATATTCCAGATAGAGAAGGAGGACGTTATTTGATTAGGGTTTCTGACCCAACAAATGGACATGCTACGGGAATTGCTACGTATTTTTATAAGAACTGGTGGAAACGTCCTACGGGAAGTGATCCTGAATCAGCAAAAATGTTGTTGTTTTCTGCAGATAAAAAAAACTACGATGTAGGTGACGAGGCGCTTATAAATTTTCCCTCTTCCGATAATGGAAGGGCTTTAATTAGCATCGAAAATGGTACCGAAGTGATTCAATCTTTCTGGGAAAAAACAACCAAAGGTGAAACGCAAGTACGAATTCCGATTACAGCCGAAATGGCACCTAATGTATATGTGAATATTTCCTTATTGCAAGCCCATGCTCAGACGGCAAATGACTTGCCTTTGCGATTGTACGGTATTATTCCTCTTCTCGTGGAAAACCCTGCAACTCGTATAGAGCCTGTCATAAGTATGCCGGATGAATTGAAACCGTCTGAAAGTTTTACAGTGAAAGTGCATGAGAAGAAAGGAAAACGTATGTCCTATACCATTGCTGTGGTAGACGAAGGTTTGCTAGATTTAACACGATTTAGAACGCCCTCTATCTGGAATCAATTTTATCAACGAGAAGCCCTTGGTGTTAAAACGTGGGATATGTTTGATGATGTTATTGGAGCGTATGGAGGAAGTTTGTCTCAGGTATTTGCGATTGGAGGAGATGATGAAGGCTTGAGTGGTGCTAAAAATAAAAAAGCAAATCGTTTTAAGCCGGTAGTTACCTATTTAGGTCCGTTTACGCTGACAAAAGGAAAAACGGCTTCACATCGAATAAAAATGGATAAGTATATAGGAGCTGTTCGTACGATGGTGATTGCTGCGGATAATTCAAATGCGGCTTATGGAAGCGTGGAAAAAAGCACACCTGTGCGCAAGCCATTGATGGTCTTAACATCATTGCCAAGAAAATTAAGCCCAGGTGAAAAAGTGATGCTTCCTGTGACCATTTTTGCCATGGATAAAAAGATTAAAAATGTAAAGGTCGAATTAAAATTAAGTGATGGTATCCATGTTCTTGGAGCTGCTTCTAAACAACTGATGTTTACGGAGCCAGAAGAAAAAATGCTGTTTTTTGAATTGGATGTTTCTCAAGGGAAAGGAATCCAAACCATTGAGGTAATAGCTTCTGGACATGGAGAACGTGCTAGTTATTCGGTAGAAATGGATGTAATAAACCCGAATCCAATAAGTACTAAGGTTTATAGTATTGAGCTTAGTGGAAAGGAAACGAAAAAGATTGACTTTGAAACTTTTGGTTTGCTTGGAACAAATGCAGCGTCGGTGGAATTTTCGAGTTTGCCTCCTATGAATTTTAGTAAGCGAATGAAATATTTGATTCAATACCCTCATGGATGTATTGAACAGACGACTTCAAGTGTTTTTCCTCAGCTGTTTTTAGAAACTATTTTTGATGTTACTTATGATAAAAAACGTCAAATTCAGGACAATGTTCAAAAGGGAATTGACAGGTTGAATCGCTTTCAGTTGTCGAATGGAGGAATGAGTTATTGGATTGGTCAAAACGACGTGAATGATTGGGGAACGAGTTATGCGGGACATTTTATGATCGAAGCTGAGAAAAAAGGATATGTACTTCCCTTAACTTTTATGAGTAAATGGATACGTTATCAACAAAAAGCTGCAAGGAATTGGCGTAGTGGTAGTTCTTATTATCATTCCGATTTGGCGCAAGCTTATAGATTGTATACCCTGGCATTGGCAGGAAGTCCTGATTTAAGTGCTATGAATAGATTGCGTGAATACAGTAAACTGTCCAACGCTGCAAAATGGCGTTTGGCGGCTGCTTATGCCTTGTCAAGTCAAAAAGAAGCTGCACGGAAATTGTCGGCAAGTGCAAGTTTAAATTTTACGCAAAATAGACGCGATTATTATACCTACGGATCAGCGAATAGAAATCGTGCGATGGCCATGGAAACAATGGTGTTGACAAAAAATAAAGGGTATCAAGAATTGGCAAAACACATCGCCAAAGAACTATCTTCAGACAAATGGATGAGTACTCAAACTACGGCATATTCATTATTGGCAATGGCAACAATGGTTACTGAAAATGGAGGTGCTGATTTTACGCTTGCATATCAAATGAACACGAATAAAAAGGAAAAGTTAAAATCTTCTAAAGCATTGCTAAGTCGCGACTTAAGTATTGTTGAAGGTGTGAACACTTTAACTGTTGAAAACACAAGTTCTGCGACCATTTTTGTAAACCTGCTAAGTACAGGGAAGTTGGCTTTAGGAAAAGAATTGGCAGAAGAAAGAGGGTTGAAAATTACTGTGAGATATAAAGATTCTAAAGGAAATGTGTTGGATGTGAGTAAACTGTCACAAGGAACTAATTTTGTAGCACAAGTAAGTGTTCAAAATTTGAAAAGTCGGGTAGTGGAAGACATTGCACTGACAGAATTCTTCCCTTCAGGATGGGAAATTTTGAATACAAGATTTACAGGGTTTTCTAATATGGAATCAAGTCAGGCAGATTATACAGATATTCGCGATGATCATGTCAATTTTTACTTTGATTTGGCTCCAAAAAAGACCAAGACATTTAATGTGCAATTGAATGCATCGTATTTAGGGGATTACTACCTGTTTGGCGTGCAAGCAGAAGCAATGTATGACAATGATTACTTTACAAGAACTCAAGGGAAATGGATACAAGTGGTGAAGTAAATTCTTTATCACTGATGACACTAATAATAATTAAAACCCACTAATGAAACTAAAATTAATTATAGCGCTTACGGTATTAAATGTAGCCAGTTTGTTTGCTTATCGTGTAGATACCTTATTTATACAAAGCAAAGCGATGCAAAAAAATATACCAAACCTTGTTATTTTGCCGGATGCTTACGAAGCGAATAACAATACTTATTCCGTGGTGTATTTGCTCCATGGTGCGGGTGATGATTATACAGGTTGGAGTGAAAAAGCACCCAATTTAAAACAATTAGCTGATCGTTACAATCTTATTTTTGTATGCCCCGATGGTGGGCGTACAAGTTGGTATTTTGATAGTCCTATTGATGTATCCATGCAATATGAAACGTATGTAGCTAAAGAATTAGTGAATAAGATAGAACAATTATACCGTGCGATTCCTAAAAAAGAGAACAGGGCTATTGCAGGCTTAAGTATGGGAGGCCACGGAGCCTTGTATTTGGCGAGCAAACACCCTCATATTTGGGGAGCTGTAGGAAGTATGAGTGGCGGGGTTGATATTCGTCCTTTTCCTAATAATTGGGACATTGCGAAACGCCTTGGAACATTGGATTCTCATCAGCAAAACTGGGAAGAAAATACAGTTATCAATAAGGTGGAAGCCTTAAAAAAAGCCAACCTAAAATTGATGATAGACTGTGGTGTGGATGATTTCTTTTACAAAGTAAATATGAATTTACACCAAAAATTAAAGGAAGAAGGTGTGCCTCATGATTTTATCCTGCGACCAGGAAGTCATAATTGGGGCTACTGGAACAATGCTGTGAAGTATCAAATGCTGTTCTTTTCTGAGTTTTTTAAGAAATTGTAAATGCATTGGTCGAAGAAATAAATAACTACAAACCATTAGTTTGTATATTGTCGAAAATAATAAAAGGTATGGTAAAATCATTATACGCAACAATCTTACTTGTAATGTTATCAATTACAGTGAGTAGTTGTAAGTCAGAAATTAAGAAATCAACAAAAGATATTGTTGAAAAAGAAACCCTTTATCACCCTGAAGAGGATGCACAAGCAGCCATTGAAAAGGCGATTGCAAAAGCGAATTTAGAAGGAAAACACGTCTTATTGCAAGTGGGTGGAAATTGGTGTGGCTGGTGTATTAAGTTTGATAAAAAAGTGAAGTCTACCGAGGTTTTAAAAGCTACGGTCGATCAGAACTTTGTGGTATATCACTTAAATTATAGTAATGAAAACAAGAACAAAGAAGTCTTGGATAAGTTAGATAACCCAGAAAAACATGGTTTCCCGGTGTTTGTGATACTGGATGGAGCTGGAAATAGAATTCATACACAACCGAGTGGTGTGCTTGAAGAAGGAAAGGGACATAGTACAGAAAAAGTATTGGCGTTTTTGAAAGAATGGTCGCCTAAGCCTGAAGAGAAGTAGTTTTTTTAGATAAAAGAAATTAAGAAAATATATAAATGCCCTCGCTATGAAAAATAAAGTTTGGATTGTATTGTCTGTAATTTTTACATTTCAATTCATCGTTTCTTGCTGTAATTGTGACCCTGTACAAACATTTGAAAATCAATATGATGATGTTACTGTTGTTGCTTATGATACTTCAGGGTTTTCTGTGGAAGAGGTCAATGGAGAGGTATATAAAAATGCCTTTGGACTTGGGGTAATGGTAAATTTTGAAACCATAAAAGTGTCTAGTGCCATAAATATGTTCGCTCCTATGGGATTTGGAACGGCGCTAGCATTCAGTTGTGATTGTATTGGAGATGAGTTTTTATATCCAGATCCTTTGACAAAACTGGTAATTTATTCCATTGACCCAGTAAGTCTTGAGAAGATAGATGTTACTGAAAATTTTAAAATGCCATCCTATGATGATCAATTAATTTCTGTTGATGAGTTTTTCAAACAAAGAGCCGTATGGCATGATGGTTTCCAATTGACATTAGTGAATTATGAAAACTTGGATGATGAAGTGATTTTTGAAGCGGAAGTGTTCTTAGAATCAGGGAAGTCATTTAAAAAACAAACAGCTATAATAAAATTTATAAATAATTGATAAAACCTTAATTATCGTTAATTAACTAAAGTAATACTTTTATATGAAATCAAAAATGTTCCCCCTTATTAGTATCGTTATCACGATGTTTGTAATATCATGTACCGCACAAAACAACAAAGTTTTAATTATAGGAATTGATGGTACTCGACCGGATGCCTTGTTAAATGCAACAACGCCTAATTTGGACGACTTATGGAAAAACGGCGCCTATAGTTTTACTGCTAAAACGGATGAAATTAGTTCTAGTGGTATTTGTTGGACGGGAATGATGACTGGTGTTTGGCATGATAAACACAAGGTAATCAGTAACGATTATAAGAATCCAAACGTGGCAGAATATCCTCATTTTTTTAGAAGATTTAAAGAATTTGATGCTGCTTCTAAACGCTATTCTATTGTACATTGGGCTCCTTTACATAAAATCTTACAAGAAGGGGATGCTACCAATGCTACACATGTTAAAAGCGATGCTGCTGTTTCAGAAAATGCCGTAGCAAGATTACAAGAAGAGGATGTGGATGTGCTGTTTGTTCATTTGGACGATGTTGACCATGCAGGTCATGCCAAAGGATATGGTGCAAAAAAACCGACTTATTTAAGCGCTATTGAGCAGGCAGATACTCATGTAGGTGAGATTATAGCTGGTTTGAAAAAACGTCCTAATTACACAAAAGAAAATTGGTTAGTTCTCGTTTCTACAGATCATGGAGGAAGTGGCTATGGACATGGAAAAGACATTCCAGAACATACGACTATCTTTTACATCGCCAGCGGGAAGGATGCTATAAAAGGAGAGATTAAGGAGCAAGTAAATGTGATCGATATCGCCGTTACAGCCTTACATCATTTAGGAGTAGAGATTAAGGATGAATGGGATTTGGATGGTACTGTTAGAGGAATAGTTAAGTAGGTAGCGCCGTAGCAATAGCACATCGCTTAGTGGGGATGTGTTTTTTAGAAAACAATTGTAAATATTGACATCAAATCGAGTTGTTATCGGTTGATCTTTTCCTTGAAAACCAACAGAAAATTGTAGCGAGATTCCTTGGAATAAAGAAACCTATGCTACCCCAAGAATTTTCACCCTCTTCTGTATTGTTTTTGGCATAACTCCCCAATATTAAAATCCAAACGTGTTTTCTTACCCTGGGGTCAAGTTCCTTCTCTACCTCTTTTAAGGGTGTATTTTACTTTTTATATATGCGATCGTTCATTTATTTACTTTAACGATAAAGTAAATAAAAACGTACTCTTTTTGTAACGTTTAATTTATGTCAATTAATTGTTTTACAGTGCGTTGTGTTGTTCCTTTGAAAACCTAAATTACATACTGAAATTCCTCGTTTTCTCACGTTAAGTTACCTTCATCAGCTGGAAATTTTTTTTATGAAGGTGGATTCCTAGCTTTGGGAAGGAATCATTTTAAAATAAAATTAATGTATTATATAGGTTATGATATTGGTAGTTCTTCTGTAAAAGCTTCTTTAGTTGAGGTGTCCACAGGTAAAAGTATCGGAGTGGTGCAAGAACCGGAACAAGAGATGCACATGACATCCTTAAAAAATGGTTGGGCAGAGCAAAATCCTATGGATTGGTGGACGCATGTTTGTAATGCAACTAAAAAGATGTTATCAC
>Ga0209292_1004563_pt1 | contig 14543 bp, 6 predicted proteins | sample GOMGulsemesocosm_2_FD_184634 | JGI IMG/M metagenome (GOLD analysis project Ga0209292, IMG submission 184634) | Methane-oxidizing microbial communities from mesocosms in the Gulf of Mexico - GOM9C Gulf of Mexico (SPAdes) (version 2) | ecosystem: Environmental > Aquatic > Marine > Cold seeps... | reverse complement strand
TATATTTACCTTACAAACCTAAACGTCGTACTAAAGGAAAAATTGCCAGTGAAGCAGGCATAGAGCCATTAGCAACGAGTCTTTTCAATAACTGGCAATTATCACCTGAGCAAGAAGCTAAAGCCTTTATTAATGAATCGGCAGGCTTTAGTGATGTTAGCGCAGTATTGGAAGGCGCAAGTTATATCTTAGCGGAACGATTTAGTGAGGATGCTAATTTACTAGCAAAGCTTCGCCGTCATTTATTAAAACAAGCCCATTTAACCAGTAAACTAGTTAAAGGCCAAGAGAAGGCTGGAGCTAAGTTCCGTGATTATTTCGAACATAGTGAAAAATTAAGAACTGTTCCATCTCATCGTATGCTCGCCATGTTACGTGGTAAGAACGAAGGTTTTTTGCAAGTAAGTATAGATGTTGATCCTGGCCAAGAAAAAGGCATGGTTAGCAGTGCTGAACAAATAATTACTGAACACCTAACATTACGCCTAACGAAGCAAGCAGCAGCCGAGTTTTTAACTAAAGTTGTGCAGTTGACATGGAAAACCAAGCTAAGTGTCAGTTTATCAACAGAACTGATCACTAGTTTACGTGAACAAGCAGAAACACAGGCGATAGATGTATTTTCGGAGAACCTTACTGATTTATTAATGGCTGCACCAGCAGGTCCTCAAGTAACTTTAGGACTAGATCCAGGCTTAAGAACCGGTTGTAAAATTGCTATTGTTGATGGCACAGGTAAGTTACTGCATACCGCCACTATATTCCCTCACGCGCCACAAAACCATTGGGATAAATCGGTTAGGACCCTAGTGAATACCTGTCGCCAACATAAAGTGGAATTAGTCGCTATTGGTAATGGTACAGGGTCACGTGAAAGTGACAAATTAGTTGCTGAAGTTATTCAAACTTTCAAGGATGATGAAAGCAAATTACAACTCACTAAAATGATTGTTAGTGAAGCTGGCGCATCTGTTTATTCTGCTTCTGAATTTGCCGCAAATGAGTTCCCTGATCTTGATGTATCAATTCGTGGAGCAGTCTCTATTGCTCGCCGATTACAAGATCCATTAGCTGAATTAGTCAAAATTGATCCTAAAGCAATCGGTGTGGGGCAATATCAACACGATGTTAGTCAAAGCCAACTCAGCAAAACACTTGATGATGCTGTGGAAGATTGTGTAAATGCAGTGGGTGTTGATTTAAATAGTGCATCAGCAGCTTTATTAACGCGTGTTTCAGGGTTAAACAAAACCATGGCAAATAATATCGTTTCCTATCGTGATGAGCAGGGTCGCTTTACTAATAGAAAACAACTTAAAAAAGTTGCTCGTTTAGGGCCAAAGGCGTTTGAACAATCAGCTGGATTTCTACGTATCAGTGATGGTGAAAACCCGTTAGACCAATCGGCACTGCACCCAGAAAGTTATCCTGTCGTTGAAGGAATCCTTAAACAATTGCAGCTTGATGTGAATAAAATACTTAATAACGATGAGCAGTTAAGGTCACTTGATATTAGCCAGCTAACAACTGGTGATATTGGTGAAGTCACCATCAAAGAAATTATTAAAGAATTAGCTAAACCCAGTAGAGATCCTCGTCCTGAGTTTAAAACAGCTACTTTTGCCGACGGCATAAACACCATGGCGGATTTAACCTTAGGTATGATACTTGAGGGCGTTGTTTCTAATGTCGCTAATTTTGGCGCCTTTGTTGATATTGGTGTGCATCAAGACGGCTTGGTACATATTTCATCAATTACAAACAAGTTTGTTAGTGATCCACGTGAAGTTGTCAAAGCGGGGGATATTGTTAAGGTGAAGGTTTTGGAGGTTGATGTATCTCGCAAGCGTATTAGTTTAACTATGCGCTTAGACGAACAGCCTGTAGCTCGATCTGAAAAATCAATTCAGTCTCATAGTCACGATAACAAAGCTAAAAACAAACCGGCAGTTCACAATACTAGCCATCAAAGAAAACCAGCTAATCAGCAAAATAAATCAAAAAGTAAAAAAGTTGATAATGCCGCTATGGGTAACGCCTTCGCAGATGCTTTTGCCAAACTTAAAAAGTAATTTATAATTATTTTAAATTATTAGTCAAAATAATGTTGACTAAGTGAATGAGAACGATTATCGTTTAGTTGTTGCTTAGGCAGTGAATGCTCTCTCACTAAATGAGTAACAGTGAAGTATGGAACTTAATGGTTATGCTCCAGGACACATAACCATTAAGTGACCACTTTAGGATTTTACAGGGCATTGCTCAGTTCAATTCGACTAAAAATTTTGATGGTTAAACCAGTTATACTTTCTTGATGGCAAGTGTTACTGGTTTTTTTATGCCTGTAATATATACCCGTACCATTCAAAGTGCTCGATTTCAGTGGGAATTAAAATGCCTTTAGACAAGGAAAATAATCCCAACATAGTCACTCTATGTTTTGATTATTAACCGCAGCATAAAGTCATTTTAAACCCATCATAGAAGCGTTTGAGCAATACCACTTCTTCGTTGCAGTGACTTAGAAGGACGCTATATGGAGGTAGCTTATTAGAGAATGCAGGAGCTTTCACCTGAATAACCATTCCTTCATCACTGCGCCTTGAATTGAAATCGCTCAACCGCTCTGAAACATGCATCTTGAATGGTGACGGGTATAAGTGGGATTATTATTTTAAAAAAACGTATAAATAATGTTGACTATCTTAATGAGAATGATTATCATTCATTTGTTGCTTAGGCAGTGAATGCTCTCTCACTAAATAAGTAACAGCGAAGCACGGAACTTAGTGGTTATGCTCCAGGACACATAACCACTAAGTGACCACTTTAGAATTCTGCTCAGTTCGATTTTAAAATTTTTGATGGTTTAGCCAGTAATATTTTCTTGATGGAAAAAATTACTGGCTTTTTTATTTCTGTAATATTAAAAATATTTTTTTTAATAAAAAGTTAAAAAATACCATTGACAATGTAAATGGTAATGATTATCATTTGTATTGTTACTTGGGCAGTGAATGCTCTCTCACTAAATAGGTAACAGCAAAGCACGGAGCTTAGTGGTTATGCTCCAGGACACATAACCACTAAGTACCACTTTGGGGTTCTATAGTTTTAAATTCGACTTTAAAATTTTTGATGGTTTAGCCAGTAACACTTACTTTATAGTTAGCGTTACTGGTTTTTTTATGCCTATAAATCAGTTTTAAATTTTAAAACGACCCACTACGTCGGACATACCATTGCTACTTACCTTTAAGTGCTCACTCGTCTCACTTAGCTGTTGTGTGGTTGCTAGTGATTCATCAGTCATGCCTGCAAGATCATTAATGCGTAAATTCACTTCATCTGCTGCTTGGCTTTGTTGCTCGGTAGCTCGTGCAATTTGTGTGTTCATATCTGAAATAACTTCCATTAATCGATCTATTTCAGATAAGGAATCATCTGCTTTAGCTGTCTGTTCTACCGTTTGAAGTGAAATATCTTGGCTTACTTTCACAGCAGAAACAGCGTCTTGCGCGCCAGCTTGCAATTTTTGAATCATTTTCTGAATCTCGTTGGTACTCTGTTCTGTTCGGTTAGCTAAAGTGCGCACTTCATCAGCGACTACGGCAAAACCACGCCCTTGTTCTCCTGCTCGTGCAGCTTCAATTGCGGCGTTTAGCGCTAATAAATTGGTTTGTTCTGCGATACCTCTAATGACATCGAGAACCGAGCCTATATTGTCGCTTTCAGATGCTAAACTAGCAATTACTTGGCTAACATCATCAATATTACTTGAGAGTGATTGCATTTGAGTAATGGTATGGGAAATTATTTCTTTACCATTTGAGGTGTTACTTCTCGCGTCATTTGCAGCCTGTTCTGCAGAGCTGGCGTTGTCACTTACGTCTCTAATTTGTGAAGTCATTTCTTCCATCGCCGTAGCGACTTGTGCAGTAATATCATTTTGGCTTTGAATAAGAGTTTTTACGGTATCACTAGCCCCAGAGACAGCCCCTGCATGGTCTAAGACTTGTGCAGTATTATCGGCAACATCTTGTAATGATTGACGCATCTTTCCAGTAAAATCATTGAAATAGTTAGATAAACGAGATATTTCATCTTGACCACTAGCATCTAAAGTACTGGTAAGGTCACCTTCGCCTTGAGCAATATCTTTCATTAACTCAGCGGCCGAGCGAGTCGGAACTAAAATACTCCTGCCTATAACGTAGCTTAAACCCATGATAATAAGCATAATAATTAAGCTTTCAATAATCACTACATTACGTTGTTTAGCAAATTCTGCATCAATATCGTCCAAATAGGTACCTGTACCTATGATCCACTGCCATGGGGTAAATCCCTTAACAAAACCAATTTTTTTAATGGGTTCATCAAAGCCAGGTTTTGCCCATTTGTAGTCAACGAAGCCTTGGTTTTTCGCTCTGACAATATTGACCATGTCGATAAATAAGGCTTTACCATCAGGGTCTTTAACACCCGCTACATTTTTACCATTAAGCTTGGGCTTAATCGGATGCATAACCATATTAGGAGTGAAGTCGTTAACCCAAAAATAATTATTGGTATCGTAACGTAAGTTGGCAATAATGGCTAAGGATTGGGTTTGTGCTTGTTTTTCAGTGAGTTCGCCGTTCTGTTGTAAGGCATAATAGTGCTCAATAATGCCGTAAGTAGTATCGACTAATTCGTTAGTTGTGAATTTTTTTTGCTCTAGTAAAGTATGGTACTCTTCAGATAGACTTACGAAATCAAGTATAATAATGCCAAAAATGATTGATGCCACCAGCATACCTAATCTCTGCTGTATGGTATATTTACGTAAAAACCCCATAAATTTCTCTATTAAATTAGTAAGCTGTATTTGTTAGTTTAGCTCAATTATTATTATATTCACTAAGAGAGTGAATTAAAAAATATCAGCTAAAAATAGCACGCTCGATAGGGTTTTTATGACGCATTTTATTAGACGTCTATGGTGTGAGGGATAGATATCTTAAACGTTTTTCCTTGGGTTTGGTCTGTTATTAACTCTATGTTTCCCTTTAATTTTTGAGTCACAAGATTGTAGACAATATGAGCCCCTAAACCTGAGCCACCTTGACCTCTTTTGGTGGTGTAAAAAGGTTCAAATAATTGTGTTTTTGTTTCTTCGTTCAACTTGCAGCCATTATCACCGTATTTTAGTTCAATACTTTGAGCTAAGCGTTTAATTTCAATAGTGATCTCTCCACTGCCATCATTCATTTCAGCAAAAGCGTGCACTAAACTATTAATAATCAGGTTATTTGTTATTTGTGCTATTGCGCCAGGATATGAATTAATCATTACATCTTTAGCGCCAGTTAGTTTTATGGTAACTCGGGCTTGTCTTGCTTTAGGTTGCAATGACCGAATAATGTCTTCTAAATAATCGTACACATTCAGCGTGCGAGCATCATCAACAACACTATCAACGGCGATAAGTTTAAAGCCTTCAATTAACTCAACAGCGCGGCTAATATTCCTAAGTGATAGGTCAAATCCCTGGTCGAGCTCCTCAGTGAACTTGGCCAGTTGTTTGGCGTTCAAGCTTTTATCGTCCATGGCGTTAACGATATGATGACATCTTTCTTTCATAAAGCTGATTGAGGTGAGCACTATGCCAATAGGGGTATTCACCTCATGGGCAACACCGGCAACTAATCCTCCGAGTGACGCCATCTTTTCGTTTTCTAGTAACTGTCCTTGGGTGATTTTTAGTTCTTCGAGTGTATGATTAAGCTCTTCATTACTTTGGCTTAATGCCTGTGTTCTTTCTGTCACCCTTTGCTCTAATTCGTCGTTGAGAGAATTCGCTATTTGCTCAGCTTTTAAGCGCTGCACTATCTCAATTTCTAACTTAGCGATTGTTTCGAGTTGTTGATTTGCATGGCTCTCTAACAGTTCACGTTTTTGCTGATGAAAATTAACTTGTTCAAACAATTCTTTGGGAGAAAGCTGTAACTGCGCAAAGAAGTGTGAAAAATAGCTGGCGAGTTGCTGCTCTTCTTCGGCATTGATTAAGTTAATCTTATTGAAAGCCTTATAAGCTGAAGCCATGCCAATGGCGCCCGCTAAACTATTAAGTGCTGCATTTTTTAATGATGATAATTCAACAATATTAATATTTTCTTGTTCGTGTATTGTGGCTTTTTGTAGCGATTGTTGTAATTTTACTTCAGCTAAAGGCTCTGGCAGGTACTGTTGAAAAACTTGTTTTATCAGGCGTTTTTTACTAAAAACATCAATGTTAGCAGGGGTGCCTTCTGCAAAACTATCTTTAAAATATATATTTTGAATTTCGACAAATTGATGCGATATTTTTTGTTCTTCTTTAGACATTTTAGTAAATAAAGAAACACCAATATAACAAATAATATTGGCAAGTAAGGTCCATACCAGTGCATTTGTTAAGGGATTAATTCCTTGAATAGCAAAAAGTTGCTCAGGATTAAACCAGTAAAAGAAACCGCTGTCTTGTGACAGTATTGACCAATCTAACCAACCTGAGCGAATTAAAGATGGTAATAAGGAGCTATAAAACCATAAACCTGCTCCAACAATAAGTCCGCTAAATGCTCCCGCCAAGTTGCCACTACGCCAGATAAGTCCACCTATTAATGCTGGCGCAAACTGTGCTGTGGCGACAAAACTTATGCTACCAATACTAACCATAAGCTGAGAGTCACCAATAGCACGGTAATAAAATAGACTTAAAAAGAGTACAGCAAATACCATTAACCAACGCAGAGGTAATATTTGACGCTTTAAGGCACTTAACTGAGGGGTCTGCATAATGACAGGCATCAAAATATGGTTGGTCAACATGGTCGAAAGTGTCATGGCGCTAATCATTATCATGCCGGTTGCTGCGGCAAAGCCACCTAAAAAAGTAATCAGTGCAATAAACGGCGCATGTTCCGTTAAAGGTAAGGTGAGCAATAATAAATTTGCGGACTCTAAAGTTTCTGGTGAAAGTAAGGCCGATAGTGCAACAGGAAAAGTGAATAAGTTAATTAGCAATAAATAGAGAGGGAACAACCATTTAGCTCTATCTAAAAAGGTGGGATCGCTACATTCAACAATACCAACATGAAATTGCCTAGGCAGCGTCATAATGCCTAGTGCACCAATAAGCATAAAACTTAGCCATTGCTGGGTTGATATAGTCAGTACTTTTGGATTTAATTCTGCGAGATTAGCAACTTGAACGAAGATATTAAATACACCTGGGTTGAGGATATAGCAAACCCAAAGGGTACCAATGACCATCGCTAATAACTTTATAATGCTCTCTCCGGCAAGAGCAACCATCATGCCCGGATGTCGCTCTGTTGGATCTATATGACGCACACCAAAAATAATAGTAAAAAAAGCCATCATCAAAACAATCAATACATCTAAATAATCGATAAATGCCAGTGTCAGCTGGGAATTGGTCGTTAGCACTTGAAAGCTATCGATGACTGATTTTAATTGAATGGTTAAATAAGGCGTGATGCCTATAAAGCAAAGTAAGCTAACTAATGCTGCTAAACCTTGAGATCTTTTATAACGAACCGAAATAAAATCAGCAATGCTGGTGGAGTGAAACTCATTTTTTAATAACACCATTTTTTTCAATAATGGCGTCATAAAAATAAACGTTAGGGTAGTGCCTAAATAGAGGGCAACTGGAAACAAGCCTTGCTCGGTTGATACCGCAATGTTACCGAAAAAAGTCCAGGAAGTACAAAAGACCGCTAAGCTCAACGCATAGGTATTGGCTGAATTTCGTATTTTTTTAGCACTATTGCTTTCTGACTGACCCCATTGAGCTAATAGAAACAGTGAAATGATATAAAGAGCGAGTATCGAAATTAATAGACTAAATGAAATCACAGACGATTATTCCTTTGGTGCTAAATCAAGGGTAGTGTCTGTTGTATTCTTTTGATTGAACGGCAATAAGGCAGATAATAAAATGATGAGGCCCCAGCTAATAAAAATATATAGCCAGTTTGTTAATAACGATACTTCATCAGTAAGTACCAAGGGCACAAGAAAAGCAATAAAAGTCAGTACCGCAATAAAGCTGCGTTTAGCGATAACATGAGACATTTTATTAACCTATGAGGGGAAAGTATTACTTCATTATAGATATAAAAACAATATTTTATCAATAGTAACTTTATACTCAAACGACTTCAAAATGCTCGTTTCAGGACGCCTGAACAATTCATGATCAAGGCGTGTATTTCATTAATGGTTGTTCCCTTAATGAACTACATAACGATGAAGGTTATTTGATCAGACGTCCCAGAATGGCTGGTTTAGAAACGCTTTATACATCGTTATTGATTTCGACAATAGAATAACTATTATCATCGAAGAAGTGCTTGAACAACATCACTTCATCGTTGCTGTGATTTATAATGGAGTAACCATTATTTCATCACGGCGCCTTGAATTGAAATTGTTCAAGCACTCTGAAACAAGCATCTTGAATGGCAACGGGTATAGAATAGCCAAGCAGATGTTTTAGCATAAAAAAAGGGAAGCAAAAGCTTCCCTATAAAATAACCTCAAAGAGGTTAACTAACGCAAGTTGTAATGCTAAATGGTTTAAGTTTTACCTTGATCACTTAGACTTAGATAATCAATCTATAATACGAATTTAGTTGAGAACTGTAAGTATGCAGAATCACCAGTAGCGGCACCTGGAGCATTATCATCAATAGCAAAGCTACCCACTTCAACACCAAATGATAATTGCTTAGTTACGTTTTGGAATAAGTTAACGCCAATGTGTGAACGCTCTCTATCAGACTCTTCTGTTTCGGTATAACCAACAAAAACTGAGCTACGTAGTGTTTCAGTCCAAAAATGACGGTAAGCACCCATAATAGAAATAGTTTCTTCTACTTCTTCGCCGACCATATCTGTAGCAGCAGTTACACCCACGTAACGACCTGTGTTACCTGCATGTAGTTGGAAACGGAAATCATCTTTACCAAAGGTCTTAATACGACCAGCAGCACCAAAACCAAGAGCTGATTCTGTATTGCCTGTTGTGCTTTCTAACTGACGAGCGACACCAGATAATGAAACATTACCCCAATCACCTTTAAAGGTATATTTACCAATAAAGTCAGGAATGCTGTCGTTAGCTGTTCCACCTTGTGCGATGTTATTACCGCCGTATGATGCAGGGTTCTCGATGGACAGTTGTAAACCACCGTTAGTGTAACGAATTTGACCTTGACGAATAAAGGCAGAAGCCACTAACGGACCACCAAAATCAGCTGCTTCAGCAAGAGAACTGGTATTTTGGAATGTAGACCATGTTTGACCAACTAGAACATTTTTGTACTTAACAAAGGCATGACGTAAGCGTGGTTTTGACGAGTTAGAAATTAATTCATTACCGCCACCTTTAACCGCATCACCATAAAAATCTATCTCAATAAAACCAGTAACATCACCATGGGTATATTTAGTATTAAAACGTGTTTCGTTGGCAGAGATACCAAAATTAGATTGGCTTTCAGGAAGAACTTTACCACCACCATACCAGTAATCTGTTGCGCCAATATCACCACTAACGTAACGGGCATCTACTTTAACGTAACCACCAAAAGTAAGGCTGTCTCCGTCATCTAATTTAATCGTGTAACCGGCATTTGCGGCACTGGTAACGGCTAATAAACTGGTTGCGAGTACTAATTTTTTAACTTTGAATAACGAATTATTAAACATGGTATTCCCCATTTTTGTTTACTTATTATTGTGAGACTATTTTGAGTGTCATTTATTGTAGTATATTTGTTTCAAGTTTTAATTATTTCTGAGGTCTTAATTGCCTCTTATGATTTCATTGTAATTTTTTTTGCTTGTTACTTTTTGTTATCGAATAATACGTTAGTGCGTAAAGTGAACAAAAGGAATTAGACCTAAGTCTACATTGCTAAAAAAAGCGGGTAGACTTTAGTCTATTTAGCTGTTTTTTAGTGATGTTCTTATTTTTTATAGCTAATTATTTGGCTTTGAAGCCAATTCTAAAGCCACCCCAATGCTTACCTTGAACGAATATTGGTGCTGAAACGTCATGCATAATTTCTCCTGTATCGCGCTTGTATGTTTGCAATAAAAACTTATCGGTATGTTTGCCACAACGACTGCCTGTTGGGTCATCAAAAATACGCTTAGTGCGATTATTAATAACATCAATATCAGCGTTGCCTGTTAAGGGCTTAGAAAAGCATTTATTATGGGTAGGGAAATAACCATTGATATCAACTGCGCCTGCATAAATCATCTGCGGAAACTGGACTAATAACGGTTCCTGAACCTTTGGTAGATACTGGTCAGTAAACTTATCGAAAGTGGTGCTGTACTTTTTGGGTTCACTGGTACCTAATTGTTGGTAATTAAAATCAAATAAATTTTGATGGCTGATAAGTCTATTCGTAATGCTTTGTTCAAACAACTGACCCACTTGGTTGGCAGCCAGCTGTGCTTGTTGATACATGTTAGCGATATGAGAGTCGTTTTCAAAAGATGAAATATGAACAAAGATTGATTCGGTACTATTGGACAGTGTTTGTGCTTGCACTGACGCGGCTTGAGTCTCGCTACTTTTATTTAATAAAAAATCATGTAAACGTACCACTGAGGTTGAAATTTCTTCAGCAGCAAAATCTTGCTCCTTTAACGCATGACTGATTTGATCGCTGGCCGCTGAAGAGTCAGTCATGAGTTGATCAATTTCAGCAAAACCGTGTGATAACTCTGTCATTGTCGTTACTACGCTATGCGTTTGTTCCACTATTTTTGACATCACTTGGGTTGTTTCGCTGGTTTCATCACTCGTTTTCTTAAGCATTTCGCCAATTTGTGCGGTAGCATCAGCTGTTTTCCCTGCAAGTGCCCTTACTTCGTCAGCGACCACAGCAAAACCACGACCTTGCTCTCCCGCACGTGCTGCTTCTATTGCGGCATTAAGAGCAAGTAAATTGGTTTGTGATGAAATACCATCAATAACGTCAGTAATGCTTTGGATAGCTTGTGATTTCTGCTGAAGTGACTGAATCTTGTCCGCGGCATTATTTACCGATTCACTCAGCTGGTTAACAATAGTGATATTGTCACTCAGCTGGCTTGAGCTTGTATTACTTGCAGCCATTGCCTGACTGGCCTGTCCAGAAGCAAGCATAGCATTGTCATTAATTTGTTTTGAGTTGGCGGACATTTGCTCAGCCGCAGTGGCTAAGCGATCAACATCTTCACTTGATTGTTCAATCGAACTACTAAGCTGCCCTAAAAAAAAGCTGATTTCGGCTGAGTTAATGGCGAGTTCGCTGGCTTGATTATTAATGTTGCCACCAATAACTCCCAGCTCAGTTTTATTATGAGTGTATTTTTGCTCGGGCTGATCAGTATCAGCTTGCAGAATGGTTTTGACTGTTAGTTTGGCTAAAGCTAACAGTGTAATGTTGCTAACAATGAAAACACTAAGTAAAAAAAATAGGGTTGAAATAATATAGCTGTGACTTATAAAAGTCAGCATGGTTAGTAGAGTCGACAATAAAACGACAATAGAGATCAGTTTCTTATTCATTTAATTCTCACTAATAGCTGAGTGCATAAAGCACCTCAAAGTTGAGTTATACCAATCCCACTAACGATGTGACTATTTTACTTGCTAAAAAAGATTACCTAATTAATGTACTTGGTATGATTGATCAGATTAACATTAAGTAGCTTAAAAACAATGACTAACCTATTAGACTTTAGTGTTGTATGCAGTAATGAATATTGAGATTACTTTGTTAGTGTTTGTGCCTAATCATTTAAATTACACTTAGCTATTACAGGGTTTAATAGGTAAAAAAGCCTAGAGCAAAGTGAATTGGCGCTAGGCTTTTATGAATAGTGTATGTGAACATTTATAGTTTAAAAAGCAACCTGCATAGCAAGACGATAACTTCTTTCATCACCTACAGTAACATTCGAGGTGCCGCCACCAGCAAGGTAGTCGGTATCAAATAAGTTTTGCACGTTAAAGCGTAAGTTAATGTCAGTATCGCTTACCGTTATCTTATATGTAGCACCAAGGTCAATACGGGTATAAGAATCTTTTACGATAGTATTATCGTTATCAGCAAAACGCTCGCCTTCATAAAAAGCGCCAGCATTTATGGCTAAATTTTCGGTTAACTCATAGCGAGACCAAATTGACGCTGACCATTCAGGAGCATCAACAGGGGTCATGCCAGTATATCTTTCATCATTTTCATAAGTGGCATCAAGGTTCATCATAGAGGCCATGACAAAAAGCTTATCGGTTACAGCACCTTGTGCAGCCATTTCAAAACCTTTGTGGCGTTGCTCACCAACTTGTGTCGTGCGTTGGGTGCCATCTTCATACTTTTCAGTGACTAGTACGTCTGATTTAGTAATGTCGAACAATGCGGAAGTTAACAATAAGCGGTCATCAAATAACTGCCATTTTGCTCCTATTTCCACTTGTTCAGAAGTCATGGCGTCGATTTCCATGCCGTAATTTAAATCGTCTTTCTCGTTAATGGTTTCACTGCTTTGTGGCTCAAAGCCTTCGCTATAACTTGCATAAAAAGTGGTGCTATCACTTGGGTGATATAACAGCCCGCCTTTAGGCAATAATGATTCATTGTCAGCGCCGGTTTTACTTTGCTTATCATAGCGACCACCAAGCATAACTTGCCATTCTTGGTTAATCGTTATCAAGTCTTGTATATAGATACCGTAATAATCGTATTCACTGGTGTAAAGGCTATCGTCTGTTGTATAGCTTATGTCAGGACGCGGTGGCTCTACTTGGCCGGCTGAATATTGGAATGAATCTGATTTGTTCTTCGTTCTAAGTTGACCGTAATAATAATCGAGGTAGTTAGCGCCAACCAATAAATTGTGCTCTACGCCAGCAAGTTCAAATTCGCCAGTAAAATCGATAAAGGTAGTGGTAAATTGCCAATCGTCAAAGCGATCATATGGGTTTGAAGTATATTCATCACCTTCTTGAAAGTCATCAGGCTTACTTGGAGCTGATTCAAAACGTTGACGCTCAAATGTTTGCTCGTTATAACCAAATTTTACTTGCCATGCGTCATTGATAATATAATTAGCATCAACCCCGTAATTTTCTACGGTAATATCGGTAAAGGCCCATGACATATCGCGAATAGTTTTATCGTCACCAATAACATTGCCTTGATCATCTAACCAAGCGCCAGTATCTAAGCCTGCTTTATCATTGGTTTTATCATAATGAAAGCGAACCAATAAGTCGTCATTGATATCATAATCTACCACTAAGGCACCAAGAAAACGCTCACGCTCTCTTTGTTCACCATTTTGATATTCACGCTGATAAGTTACATCTTGTTTTACTAGATTAGCTCTATAACGCAGAGATTCGTCAGTCGTGATTGCGCCGCCAGCATCAAGTGTTAAGCGAGATGAACCTTCCTGATCAAAATCAACTCCTAGGTTAAAAATGTTGTTAGTTGTTGGTTTTTTAGTAACCATATTGACTAAGCCACCAGGACCAGACTGACCGTACAAAATACTTGAAGGCCCTTTGATTACTTCAATGCTCTCTAAAGTTTCAATAGGTTGTTGATAATGAGACCAATGCTGATGTCCGTCACGTAAATAACCATTAGACGAGCTTAAAGTAAAACCACGTAAATTAAATACTTCACGGTTACGTTGCTTTGACCCTGCAGTTAAGCTGGCGTCATTACCCAGTACTTCACCTAGCGTAGTGGCTAATTGCTCATTAATAACGGTAGCTGGAATAACGGTGACCGATTGCGCTGTTTCTAATAATGAGATATTTCCGCGCATAGCACCATTAGCATTATCAACCTTGTAGCCATTGAAGTAGCTACCTTTAACTTGAATCACTTCAATTTCTTTAAGTGACTTTGTCTCAGCGGAACTCTCTGCTGATTTTTCTGTGGCAATGTTTGCATTAGTCTCAGTTGCAAAAACTGCCTGTGAGGAAAGTACCGCACTTACGGCTAAAAAGAGTGGAGAAAACTTCATAAATAACTCAAACCTTAATCAATATAAGAGTAAAACAGATGTACAACAAAATATTTATGCGAATTCTAATGATAACCATTATCATTTGCAATCATTGTTTTGTTATTATTTGACTTATTTGTCAGGAAATTGATCTAATACCAAGTTGATTAAGTTCTTTCCCACTCAACGAGAATTAAAAGGCTTAAAGGCAAGGCATTGATTGAAGATAATGGTTATTCAGGAGAATAAGCTCCTGCATTCTCTAAGAAGCTACATCCTTGTAGCGTCTTTCTCAAAATCAATAACGCGGCATATAAGCCTTTACCTTTTATTAGGTACTCGCCCTTGGGAGCTCATTGATAAACTGATAACGTCACAAAATTAACTAAATATAGAATGACTATGTTTAATAAATTTTGTTTGTTCTAAGCTCATCAATGTAGCTCTGAGTAGGGAAGAAATTT
>Ga0209292_1004561_pt1 | contig 14551 bp, 10 predicted proteins | sample GOMGulsemesocosm_2_FD_184634 | JGI IMG/M metagenome (GOLD analysis project Ga0209292, IMG submission 184634) | Methane-oxidizing microbial communities from mesocosms in the Gulf of Mexico - GOM9C Gulf of Mexico (SPAdes) (version 2) | ecosystem: Environmental > Aquatic > Marine > Cold seeps... | reverse complement strand
CTCCTACCAAGAGACTAAAAATAAGTATTCTAGTATTACCAGGATCACTAAACACAGCTGTGATACGTTCAATCGCGGTGATCCCGCCCATGAATAATGACTGTTCCTGATCTTTAAAAGCCAACAGCAATTCAGACGACAAAATAGCCATTAATAAAGCCAAAATGACTTCTTTTTTCCACAATACAATTGTGATGGCCACAACGGGTGGTAAAACTGTTATCCAATCCATACAAATCCAACTTAATTTTTATTTTTATTTAAAAATAGAGGCCAATATTAATCGCCAAATTAATGATACAAACTAATAATTATAAGGCCTCGAAAGCTAACTTAAATTTATGTCCAATGCAAATTATTGAGAGTGAAAGAGAATTTAAATCAAACAAAAACACATATAAAATGTTTACAGTAAATTTAATGAACAATTCTGATAGAATGATGTCCATCATATCAATTCTATTAACTAAGAGAGCAAATATAAATTTGGATAAATTTTCAAGAGCAAGACGCTTGATTGAGCAATAGCTGGCTATTGGGATTAAAAGCAACGCTGCTATTGTATATTTATACCATTTAGGTTGGTCACATATTTATTGGAATAGGTATTTGTCTGAGTTTCCAGATTTATCTATCAATTTTTTGAACATAAGGATTTCTAAGCAAACATGTCAGTGAGTAAACAAACAAAAAAAGACTATTTATTGTTGTTTTTTAAAGGTGCAGGGATGGGGGCAGCTGATGTTGTTCCAGGTGTATCCGGTGGTACTATTGCCTTTATAACCGGAATTTACCAACGATTACTTAATGCGATTCAAAGTGTTAATTTAGAAGCTGCTAAAATATTATTTCAAAAAGGTAGCTTAGTAAATAAAATCAAAATGGTATGGCAACATATTGATGGCAATTTTTTATTAGCGGTTTTTGCAGGTTTGATCACCAGTGCTGTTTCACTCGCTAAAGTAATTACTTTTATGTTAAATAACCATCCAATTTATGTATGGTCATTTTTCTTTGGTTTAATAATTGCCTCATTTATACATATTGCCAAACAAGTCGAAGCTTGGAACATTAAAACAATATTTAGCTGTATTTTTGGTGCCGTTTTAGCCTTTAGTATCACTACATTAAGTCCCTCTGAAGCAAATCCGCAGTGGTGGTTTTATACAGTAGCAGGCTCAATTGCCATTTGTGCCATGATATTACCGGGAATTTCAGGTAGCTTTATATTATTACTATTAGGTATGTATGGACATGTTTTAACTGCTGTAAATACACTCGCGTTTGATTTGATACTGTTATTTATAGCTGGTTGCATTATTGGATTAATGGCATTTTCAAGAATATTAACTTGGCTTCTTGAACATTACCATCAAATCACATTCGCTTTATTGTCTGGGTTTTTAGTGGGGTCTTTAAACTTATTATGGCCTTGGAAACAAGTACTTACAACTTATACAAGTTCTCACGGTATTGTAAAACCTTTAACACAAAAAAATATTCTACCTGATACTTTCTTGCAACTAACCGGGCAGGACCCGCAACAAATAGCCGCATTTTCGTTAATGGTGTTTGGTTTAGTTCTTATTTTATTTATTGAAAAATTAAGCCAAAAGTAAACCTCTATTGAAATGCGAATATAAAAACAATTTGCATTTCAATTTTATTTATCATATAGTCCTTCTTCTAGTTAGTTAATCCTCCTCTAATATTGACCTAACCAGCAGTAATGCCTTTTCTTGCCTTGATCCAGTAAGCCTGCATTAAAAAATAATAAGCTAAATTATCGTACGGCGAAAAACATATTAAAAGTAGATTTATACTTTTAATACATAACCCAAATTTTATTGAACTTAAATAAAATCAATAAATATTAACTGATCGTCAAAACTGTAATGAAGCTGTAACTATATTTTGTTTTATTAGTACGAGTTTACTTCTACTCTTAAGACAAACAAAAAAAGTGAGTTTTATTATGTCTTATACATATAATGGGTCTGAGATCCAAATTGCACATCCAGTGCAGACAATCTCAATTAATAATTTACAAGTGATTTTTGCTGACAGCAACGGTCAAAAGAGCACAAAATTTAATACAAAGAGTCAAGCCAGACAATTTGTAAAGTGGCTAAAAGTAAATTAAGTAATACCAAAGCTAATCAATATCGCCAACGTATGTTGGCGTTTTTCATTCTAATAATTAATTAAATATTTATTAACTTTTTATTATAATACGCTAAACTAAATTCATGCATAAAAACAATAACATGGATTTACAATATGTTCAGGGTATTCAAAAATAAAAATAAAATTTTCGTAAGCCTTTTATTACCTTTTGTTATAGGCATAACACCCTCAATTCAAGCTCAGCTCCCTAAAGAATCAATCAAAGCCTTATATATCCCTTTAGCAGATCATTATGCTGCACTTGTTGCATATGAGCGCTATAGCAAAAAAATGATTTATGCTGACTTCCAAATTCAACAAATGAAAAACTGGGATTTATTAAGAGCCTATTTTCAATCTGGTGAAGTCGATATGGCCTATGTCATGAGTCCATTAGCAATGGATATGTATAACGAAAAACCACACTTTCGTTGGATTGGTTTAATGCATAGAGATGGTAATGCGCTTGCTATTAATGAAATATTAAAATCTAAAATAAACCTTCCTAAACTTAGATCTCAAAGAAAACCTGATGATCAAGTTTCTAATGCGCTAAGGTCTATCTATGAAGAAACGGGTAAGCCAATACAAATTGGTATGCCGCATTTATTAGCAACACATACAGTTGTTCTTTATAAATATCTTAAAGAGCATGGTTTAAGCTTAACCTTAGACTCTAAGGATGATGCGCCTGTTCAAGCATTCTCATTAGCACCACCAAAGGCACCTGCTTATATTAAAAGTAAAAGTATACGTTCTGAAGCTGCTGCATTTGAACAATCATTACCTTGGGCAGATGTCGTTGAAACTGGCGGCTTTGGACATGTTGCATGGTATTCCAAAGATGTGATGCCATGGAAGCAAGGGCATGTAGAATGTATTGCGCTTGCCACAGACCTAGCTATCTCAAATAAATTTATGGCAACTAAAGAAGTTATGGATTTTATAAAAAAAGCAGGTGATGATATTGAAGATGCGCGATTAAATGGGGGAGAGCAATTAGAGAGTATTGTCAGAATTATCAGAAAACATATCCCCGCCCATACCCGAGAAGCAATCATAGCGAGCTTAGACCCAAACCTTAGAGTAATAAACTATCAAAATTTAAATGTCGATAAGTTAGGATTAAAACAAATTATGGATTTAGCTGTTGAAGGTAAGATACTTAATAAAAAAATTAATATTGAAGACTTCTCAGATACTAGATTTGATATAGAATATAAAAATTAACTATGGAGGGCATATCTTTGTTTCAAGAGAAAAAAGGTTCAATTTTTAAGAACTTAATATCGTGGTTTTTAATATTATCTTTGCTACCTATGAGCATTATTTCATGGTTTAGTTATGAACAAGCAAAAGAAAGTTTAACCTCTGCATCGCAAGAAAAACTTTATCAATCCTCATACCTAAAAAAACAATTTATTCTTAATTGGTTTAAGTATCGGTTTCTAGACGTAAATAACCAATCTCAAGCTATAGCAAATATAAAATTAACACAATCTTTAGTAACCGGGTTTTCTCTTAGTAATAAACCCCTAGCTGATTATGTTTCAAGTTATGATTGGGCACTACGTGTTGATGAATATCAAATGGATCTTGTAAATTTAAAACGTCGTTATGATTTTATTTCTGATCTTGCGTTAATTGATATAAATGGCAATATCCTATTTTCAATCACAAAAGGCGAAAGTTTTGGTACAAATTTAAAAGACAAAAAAAATTCAAATACCAAATTTGCACAAACAATTGACTCAACAATGAAAACAGGCTTAACGCAGTTTTCCGGAATTGAGCAAGATAACTCTATTAATAATCAATTAGTTGGCTATATATCTGCACCTTTAATAGATGAGTTTGGTACTTTAATTGGTGTATTTTCCTTACAGTTAAATTTACAATCAATCTTTGATCTCGTTACACATCAAGAAATTGATTCAAGTACACAAACCCATTATATAACTGATATGAACGGTACATTACAAACTCCGATCAGAGAAAATTGGCAACAAGTATTACAAACCAATATTCCTTTAAAGCTTTTCCTAAATAACCCTGGACCATCAAATAACGTAATTGAATATATTGGCCCAGAAAACATTAGCGTATTCGGCGCACATCAATTAATTGATTTAGGAAATATAAAATGGGTATTAATCAGTGAAATCAGTTCTAAAGAAGCCCTTTCAGATGCAAATACAATGGCATGGTTATCACTTTTACTGCTAATTTTATCAATAATTATTATTTTACTCATTGCTATTATCAAAGTAAAAAAAATAGTAGCGCCTATTAATATGCTTGCTAAAGCAGCAAGAGATTTTACTTCAAACAATAAAGGTGAGTTGGTTGATATAACGCAAAACAATGAAATTGGGGAATTAGCAAATTCATTTAATAACATGGTATTAACTCGTAATGAATACGAAAAAAATATTCAACAAAGTACTGATGACTTAAAAAATGCATTGGATGAATTATCCCATCAACAATTTGCTTTAGATCAACATTCCATTGTTGCTGTTACAGATATTAAAGGGACTATTACCTATGTGAATGAAAGGTTTTGTCAAATATCAGGTTACAACAAAGAAGAGTTAATCAATTATAATCATAGAATTTTAAACTCAGGGTATCATCCATTATCATTCTTTGAAAATATGTATAAAGTCATTGTAAAAGGAAAGGTCTGGCATGGAGAAGTATGTAATAAAAGTAAAAAAGGGGGTTTATATTGGGTCGACACAACTATCATTCCATTTTTGAATGATAAAGGCAGAGTTTATAAATATATTGCAATTCGCACTGATATTACCAAAAGAAGACAAGTAGAGCAGCAAAATAAAATGCTGCATTTAAATACCAATATTAAATTTAATATTGCGCAAAATCTCGCACAACATAGTTCTTTAAAACGACGAATTGAAGAAGCTTTAGAAAGCGGCTTTGAAATTCCTATATTGCAAAACCACAAGAAAGCCGGTTTATATTTATTTGAAGAAAATACTTTAAGCCTATGTCATTTTAGTGGTCACTTTTCAAAAGAAATAATTAAAGAAGAACAAATTAATAAGATAAATAAACTAACAAAAGAAGTGATTGAAAGTAAAAACATCCTACTAATAAAAGATAGCTATAGTGACTTTAAAGAACATAGTGATTTACCTGAAGTATTAAATCATAATTTATTAGTTATCCCTATTTTCAATCACCTTTCTGATGTATTAAGTGAACCTATAGGGGGGTTATTTTTTTATTGTGATTCAAATGTAGAAATAAATGAATATCTTGATTTAATGGATGAAATTACAAATCTGTTTGCAGCAGCGATTATGAGGGAAAATGCCAGAAAACTATTAAAGCAAGCAACTGAATCTGCCGAGCAAAATAGTCAACTCAAAGGCGAGTTTTTAGCGAGTATGAGTCATGAAATCCGTACACCTATGAATGGTGTACTTGGCATGTTAGGTTTACTGCTTAATACCGAACTCAATGATGATCAACTTCATAAGGCATCTTTAGCAAAATCCAGCGCTGAATCATTATTAGTTTTAATCAATGATATTTTAGATTTTTCTAAAGTTGAAGCAGGTAAAATGAACTTAGAATATATTGATTTTAATTTAAGGGGCATGTTCGGTGAGTTTACAGAGTCAATGGCACTTCGAGCCCATGAAAAGAACCTTGAATTGATCTTAGATCTAACAGAAATTGAATATTCTATGGTTAAAGGAGATCCTGGCAGAATACGGCAAATTCTGACTAATATTGTAGGCAATGCAATCAAGTTTACAAGTTCAGGAGAAGTGCGGATCAGTGCATCAATGACACAAATAAATAATGATCTATTAACACTAAAATGTAGTATTCAAGATACTGGCATTGGTATTCCAAAAAACAATCTAAATAGCTTATTTGACACCTTTACTCAAGTAGATGCATCCACTACAAGAAAATATGGCGGCACAGGGCTTGGTTTAGCAATATGTAAAAAACTATGTGAATTAATGAATGGTGAGATTTCAATTCAAAGTGAAGCAGGTAAAGGCAGTTGTTTTACATTTACAGTGGAATTACAAAATAGTACTCAATCTCAAAAAGTGCTACCACTAATAGATATCAGTAAATTATGCCTTTTAATTGTAGATGACAATAAAACAAATAGAGAAGTACTACGAGGCCAGCTTGAGCATTGGGGAGCAAATGTCCATGAAGCAAGCGGTGCAGCGCACGCTTTGGAAGTACTTAATACCAAAACAAGATTTGATGCGGCATTACTAGATATGCAAATGCCAGATATGGATGGCGCAGAACTAGGTAAACAAATTAAAAACAATAAAGCACTTTGTGAATTAAAATTAATTATGATGACATCAATATCTCATTCAGATGAAATTGATTTTTTTGCCAAAATTGGCTTTGATGCATATTTTCCTAAACCCGCCACTACATCGGATTTATTTAATGCCCTTAATGTTGTTGTCGATAATGGAGATGCTTTAAAAAGTGCTTCTCCAATTGTTACTCATAATTATTTACAAACATTAATTCCAACAAACAAAGATCACAATATAACAATATTATTAGTAGAAGATAACAGGGTTAATCAACTAGTTGCATTAGGGATCTTAAATGAATTAGGCTACAAAGCAGTCGTTGCAAATAACGGCCAAGAAGCACTCGATTTATTAAAGAAAACATCAATTGATTCTCCATTCAATTTAGTTTTAATGGACTGTCAAATGCCAATCCTAGATGGTTATAAAACAACTCAGGCAATAAGAAATGGAGATGGAGGGTTAAGATATACTGATATACGCATTATTGCGATGACGGCTAATGTCATGCAAGGCGATCGAGAGAAGTGTATTAACAGTGGTATGAATGATTATTTAGGAAAACCAATTGATCCTTTATCACTTCAAGAAAAATTAAAACTTTGGCTTTCAGATAATACGAATCAACATATAAAAATTGATCCGATTAAATTAACAACTAAAGAGGAAGAAATATTGCAAGTTCCTAATAATGTTAACGATGATAATGACCTAGATTTAGTTGCATGGGATCAAGAAAGTGCACTGAAACGTGTTATGAATAAGGAGAAATTATTAAAGTCATTAGTAGAAATATTCCTTACCGAAATGCCCTCACGCATAGTTGAATTAAAAAACGCGGTAAATAACCAAGATGATGAATCAATAAAATCTATAGCTCATACCATTAAAGGGGTTGCAGCAAACCTAAGCGCATTAAAGCTGCAACATTTCTCATTTGAGCTAGAAAAAGCGGTAAAATCAACTAAAATTAATCAATATGACCCCGTTTATTTAAAATTAGACTCTTCCTATACTGAGATTTCACAATTATTTAAATCTTTTATTTATCATGAAATAAAAACGTTAGATGATCCGCAAGTTAAAGATATTTCAATTGAGCAATATAGCGAGTTACTTTCTAGTTTAACGGAACTAAAACTTAGAATTGAACAAAACGATTATGTAGAACCAGATGAAATTACACAATTTTTAGAATTGGGATTAGATACTCAATTAGTAGATAAGTTTAACCTACTTGAAACACAAATAGGGCAATTTGAAATTTTATCAGCATTAGCGAATATAGATAAGATTTCAAATTATATTGATTCAAAAATTAATATTATAGGTACTAATAATGGATAATAAACCGCTTATATTAATAGTCGATGACTCACCAACAAATATTCAACTGCTCGCAGCCTGTTTAAAAAGTGACTATAGGCTGAAGATAGCGACAAGTGGTGAACAGTGTTTAGAGTTGATAGCAGAGAATATACAACCAGATCTAATTTTATTAGACGTTGAAATGCCAGGTCTGAATGGTTACCAAGTATGTGAAAAGTTAAAACAAAAGGAATCAACCTCTTCTATTCCTATTATTTTTGTGACAGGTCGTCAAGGTGATGAAGATGAAACTAAAGGGCTTATGTTAGGTGCTGTTGATTACATCACTAAACCAATAAGGCCTGCTATTGTGGTTGCCAGAGTTAAAACTCATATCACATTGAAGCTACAACACGATAAATTAATTAGCATGGCAATGCATGATCAGTTAACAGGTTTATATAATCGACACTACTTGCTAGAAGTAGCAACCCAAAAAGTAGCTAAAGCTTTGAGGCACAAATATCCATTATGTTTACTTATGATAGATATCGACCACTTTAAAGCAATAAATGATACTCATGGTCACCATAGCGGAGATCTTGTTTTAAAAGCGGTCGCAAAGGAGCTAGCAACAGGAAATAGAGAGGAAGATATTACTGCTCGTTTTGGTGGCGAAGAGTTTGTAATTATATTTGATCATTGTCACTTTGTTGATGCACAAAAAAAAGCAAATTTAATTTTAAGAAAAATCGAAGACTTACAACCTGAGGGACTCAATGTCACTGTGAGTATAGGCTTAGCAAAATTAATCAAATCAGATGAGCAATTTTCTAATCTGCTCAAACGTGCTGACTTAGCTTTATATGAAGCAAAAGGAAAAGGTCGAAATAGAGTAGAAACAGCAGTCGCACCAAACAATTAGGGAAGACCAAATGGCCAAGCAAAAACAAATTCTTGTTGTAGATGATTCTAAAGAAAATCGCACTTTATTAAAGATGCTACTTGAAGATGATTATGACATAGAAGAGGCTGATTGCGGTGAAACATGTTTAGCACAAATATCAATTTCAACACCCGACCTTATTTTACTTGATGTAAAAATGCCTGGCCTCAGTGGATATGAAGTATGTGAACATTTAAGAAAACAACCAGAAACTTCAGATTTGCCCATTATCTTTGTATCGGGCCTTGATAGTGCTGAAGAGCGTCTTGCTGGCTTTGAAAGCGGTGGTGATGAGTATGTCATAAAACCAGTTGATGGCTTAGATCTGTTAACAAAAGTTCAAGTTCATATCTCGCGTCAAAAAGATCGACATGTAAAACATGAAGAAGATAATGATGCAATGAACATCGCGATGGAGGCGATGACAGTAAGCAGTGAATTAGGGCAAATTGTAGAGTTTGTAAAAAATGGTCAGAACCTTCAAACTTCAGAAGATGTTGGTAATGCAATTTTAAATATTTCACACGAGTTTCAACTAAAAACATCAGTATTAGTTAAAACCGAACAATTATATTTTTGTGGCTGCAAAGATAACTCTATGGAAGCTAAGTTTCTTGAAAAATTATTCGATACAAAAGAACGTATCTTATCAATTGGTATCAGAACAATCGTTAAAAATGACAATATCGTTCTATTGATCAAAGATATGCCACATGATGATGAAAATAGAAGTGGCAGATTAAAAGATCATTTATCAGTATTAATGGATATTGCGAATGGCTATTTAATTAATATTATCGCACGTAAAAAAATGGCAAAACAACGTAAAGATTTTATTAAAAAAATAATAAATGTATCCGATATTCAAATATCAAAAACCAGCGATAAAATAAATAATTATAATGAACAATCAAGTGGCATCATGAACGGTATGCTGAGTGAGTTAGAAAATATGCTCTTCAGTTTAGGTTTAGATGATGATCAAGAAAAAGCATTGATGGGACTAGCAGATAAAGCAACCGAACAACTTGTTAACTTAAATCAGACAACAAATGATTTGGACTCTGAACTTAATGTGATTTTAGACAGTTTAAACGAATATTATGATTCTCATACAGATAATTAAAAAATACACAATGTAGCATTAAAGTTAATAATGATAAGCTTTTGTTATTAATGAATTTTAATATTGACAGTGATTATTGATTAGTTATATGTTGATATTTTAATCAAGCACAAGGAATGTCTTATCTTAAAATTATTAAATGCTAACTACATTCATTTTATATCGCTTTTATTTGGTTTAATGATATTAAATGGGTGTAAATCAACTAATCAATCAGACTTTAAAAATGACATCCCCAATATTTTAACTCTCGTGGACACTCAAAAATTTGGTCTAAAACCAAATATTATTGCCAGTAAAAAATTGTTTGAATTATCAAAAAAAGATCAAGAGAATTTCTTTGAATTTTATAACGCAGAGAAGCGCGCACACATACTACCTCATAAACGCGTATATAATTATATAGAAAATAACCTGCACGCTTTTAATTATTATGGTGAAACATATACGGCCCAAGAAACAATAGATAATAACGCAGGTAATTGCATATCCTTGGCTATTTTAACAACTGCCTACGCTAAATTAGCCAACATTAAATTTGATTATAGCGAAGTTACTACAGCTCCAGTATATTTTAAAGAGTCTAATTTTCAGTTAATTTCCAACCATGTGAGAACAAAATTATATGATCCTACTTTTGAACCAAATGATGGGCTTATATATTTTTATAAACCAGGCATAGTAGTTGATTACTTTCCAAGTAGAAATAATTGGTCTAATGGTATCGCATCATACAATCAATTCGTCTCTATGTATTATAGAAACTTAGCAGCAAAGGCATTACTGGATAATGATTTAAGCACAGCAGGGTGGCTAGCATTAGAATCATTAAATTTTGCACCAAAAAGCTTAAGTGCGATTAATTTACTTGCTGTGATATATAGAAATCTTGAGCTTTATGATTTATCAGAAAAAGTATATCTTCACGGTTTAAAATATAGTGAGGACAACTTAAATTTACTCACTAACTATCAATTTTTATTAGTCAAACAGAATAAAACGAGAGAAGCCGAACAGCTACAAGATAAAATTGATAATGCATCAGATCCAAGTCCATTTAGGTGGCTAGCTTTAGCTGATGAGCGTTACAACAAAAAGCAGTACTTTACTGCTATAAATTACTATAAAAAAGTAATAGAAATCGCACCATATCTACATCATGGCTATGCAGGTACAGCTAAGTCACTTTATGCTCTAGATAAAAAAGGGGCTTCTAAGAAGTTTATGGAAATAGCTTTAGAAAAAACCCATGAAGCAAAGCAAGAAAAACTCTATAAAGCCAAACTGGCAATTTTACATAAATATTAAAGGGTCACAATAAAAAAAACGCCAGAATACTCTGGCGTTTTAGGCTTGGATAAAGCCGTGTTTATTATAAAGCGATGTTATCTCACGTTTGTGCTTTCAAAAATTTTATCCGCAGAAGCAGCAACAAAACCAGTATAGATTTCTCCATCAGGCTTGTTATAACGTAATGCAAATTCATAGAAACAACTTGGGATCTGCATGTCACAGTCGCTAAATTTAACATTAAAGTTATCAGCAAGTGTTGATGATTGCTCAAGTAAGACTTCAGGTGAACCTTTAATTAATCCGCCCGTAGTGTTCATGTCAAATTTAGCATCTATCAACTTTTGATTTACAGCTTCAATTGTCTCGAAACCAGCTAAGTAGTTAATACTTACTGTAAAGTGATTTGCACGGTATCCCCATGCTGCAGTCCAAGCTGCATATTCACTTTCTTTTAATAACATTTTGTAAGTATTTGAATCAATTGACCAATGAGTACCTGAATAAATAAAGTTTTCAGCTGTGATAGCAGCTTCATCTACTTGATCAACAATATCAGTGATTACTTTTTGTAGTTCATCAGAGAATTTCTCAACTAATAGCTCAGAAATAAATACTTTTGGTTTAGTTGGGTCTGAATGTTCGAAGTGTTTCGCGTATAAATGTTTTGATTCAAAATGATACTCACCACACTCAGTGTAACCAACGGCTTTAAAATGTGCAGCTAGCTTTTCTAAGCCTACTTTTTCAATATTAAAGGTACGTAGTGCAATATGATCATTTATTATATCGTCTTGTTGCGTAGAGCCTAATAAATCATGAACTTTTTTAGCTGATGGTGTTACTGCTAAGTAGTCAGTCCATAAGTTTTCAAAAAGTGTATCTACATTTGTGTGCATGTTAATTCCTAAATCTTAATGATGAGGAAGCAGCTAAAGTGCTTCCTAATTACTCATACTCTTAATAAGTTTAATATCTTAAACCGATAAGCCAGGCGCTAAAGTTGCTGGCATTGTTACTTTTTGTGCTTCTACTGAAGCAACAGGGTATGCACAATAGTCAGCAGCATAAAAAGCACTTGCTCTGTGATTACCACTTGCACCTATGCCACCAAACGGCGCAGCACTAGAAGCACCTGTAATAGGTTTATTCCAATTTACAATGCCAGCGCGTATGCGCTTAAAGAAATGGTCATAGTCAGCTTGGTCATCAGCTAATAAACCAGCAGATAAACCAAATGAAGTATTGTTACCTTCGTTTATCGCAGCATCAAAATCAGTGTATCTGTAAACTTTTAATAATGGACCAAAGTGCTCTTCATCTGGTAATGACTGAGCATTTGTAACATCTACAATACCAGGAGATACAAAACCAGTGCCTGCTTGTAAGTGCTTAAGCTCAACTAAAGACTCACCACCAATCGCTATTATTTCAGCTTGTGCTTTTACCATACCTAACGCTGCAGCTTCAGAGATCATAGCGCCCATAAATGGTTGTGGTTCTGCAAAAGAATCACCAACTAATATATTTTTAGTCGCTTCTATTAGTTTTGCTAAAATAGCATCACCATTGACACTTTTTTCTATAAATAAACGTCGCGAACATGTACAGCGTTGTCCTGAAGTTATAAAAGCTGATTGCAAAATATCATGCACAGCTGAATTAATATCTTCTACATCTTTGATGATTAATGGATTATTTCCGCCCATTTCTAACGCTAATATTTTACCTGGATGACCGGCAAATTGTTTATGTAATATATGGCCGGTATTAGAACTACCAGTAAAGAACAAACCATCAATATCATTATGAGAAGCAAGCGCTTTACCCGTTTCAAGTTCTCCTTGAACCATATTAATAACGCCATCTGGTAAACCAGCTTGTTGCCATAACTGTAGCGTATATTCAGCAACCATAGGCGTTAACTCCGATGGTTTAAATACCACGGTATTGCCTGCAAGTAATGCAGGTACAATGTGACCATTTGGTAAATGACCAGGGAAATTATAAGGACCAAATACAGCTACAACACCATGTGGTTTATGACGAATAAATGCTTTTGCACCAGGCATAGGATTTTCTGTTGTTCCTGTGCGTTCGTCATGAGCTTTTATAGAGATAGCAATTTTACCTGCCATAGCACCGACTTCAGTACGGGTTTCCCAAATAGGTTTACCTGTTTCTTTTGCAATTACTGTTGCCATTGTTTCGCTGTTATCTTTTAATAACTGAGCGAACTTATTGAATATTTCAATACGTGCACTTGGTTCTAGATCTGACCAAGAATAAAAAGCGCTACGCGCTGCTTTTATCGCATTATCAACTTGATCTGCTGATGCACCAGCGCCTTGCCAAATAACTTCACCATTTGAAGGGTTTACTGATGAAAAACTTGGTCCTGTTCCGCTAAGCCATTGGCCATTTATAAGTTGTACATTAAAGCTCATAAGTGCATCCTTAAGTTAAGTTGATAAATCTAATTGAATCGCCTTCACTTACATTAAGTGCTTTGGCAACTGCGGGTGATATAACGGTAATACCTTGCTCTTTGATATATTTCACTTGTGGCGTGAATGTCGCTCTAAAATCGCTAATACTGGTATTACAAATAGCAAATACAGTTTCATTTGAAATATCATCAGAAATTGTCACTTTGCTGTTTATGCTTTCTTTCACTGAACGTATTTTATTCAGTTTTGATTCTACGGTAGGTCCAGCATCAAATAAGTCTACATATCCACGATGCTCAAAGCCTTCTTTTTCTAAAAGACGCAGTGCTGGTTTTGTTTTTTCATGGACTTGACCTATAACGGCTTGTGCTTTATCACTGAGTAAATTGGCATAGATAGGGTGCTTTGGCATTAATTCTGAGATAAAGCCTTTACTGCCAATACCAATTAGATGATCGGCCTCAGGAAAGTCAATACTAAAAAAGTGCTCTTGTAACCATTCCCAAAAAGGAGAGTGACCATGCTCGTCAGATACACCGCGCATTTCAGCAATCACAGTATCAGCAAATCTTGTAGGATGTTCAGCCATAAACAAAAAACGCACGCGAGACAGCAATCTACCTGCTAAGCCTTTTCTAAATGCCTCTCTTAAAAATAAAGTACAGATTTCACTGGCACCAGTATAATCATTACACATAGTCAGCACTTCAACTGTGTTATAAACACCAAGCGCTTTTGAGTGATGTACAGATTTACTTTTATGATAATGATATAAAGGAACATTCATACCAACCGCAGCTTCAATGGCTGTTGTACCAATGATTTCACCTGTTTGTGTATCTTCTAATACAAAAAGGTATCCTTCATCACCTGGTGATGATACTGACTTATTAAAACTTATTTCGGCTCTTTGAATTTTTTCTGATAACTG
>Ga0209292_1004560_pt1 | contig 14553 bp, 12 predicted proteins | sample GOMGulsemesocosm_2_FD_184634 | JGI IMG/M metagenome (GOLD analysis project Ga0209292, IMG submission 184634) | Methane-oxidizing microbial communities from mesocosms in the Gulf of Mexico - GOM9C Gulf of Mexico (SPAdes) (version 2) | ecosystem: Environmental > Aquatic > Marine > Cold seeps... | reverse complement strand
CAGGCTTAAGCTGCGAAAGGAAATGTTCGAATATGTTCGTGACTAAAGCCTACTCCTACAATCCCAATAACCTGTAATTTCATTTTATAGCGTTAAAAATACTTTTGATTTGTTCGAATGATTGCTTTAGGATCAACTTGCCTTTGAATTACAACTTTGATTTCTGTGTATAAAACTCTAATTATTATTTTATTTATATTTTTATCTTCTCGTGTTGAAGCGATTGAAGTTACTGATCTCTATCAATATAAAATACTTGTTAATGATAAAACACGAAGTTCGCGATTGGCTGCTAGTAAAGAGGCTATAGCTAAAGTTTTACTTAAAGTGAGTGGTAGAACAATAAATGTGAATAGCAGTGCTATTCGTAAAGCTAAGCGAAATATTCCATCATATATGCTCAAATATGAGTATTTTGATGGCGATAATGCACAGCAGTTTTTAGTTGTTCAATTTGAAGCAAATAAAATAAACAAATTGTTAGAATCTGATGAACTACCAATTTGGGGCAATCGAAGACCCTTAGTTGTATTATGGCTCGCAACTGAAGATGAACTTAGAAGAGAGTTGGTGACACAAGACAGTTACCCACAGTTAGAGCAGTTGTTAACAGATAAAGCTTCTAGAAGAGGACTCCCGATTGTAATTCCTTTACTTGATCTAGAGGATAGGCAATTAGTATCAGTAACGGATGTTTGGGCTAATTTCTCCTCCCCAATTGTATCAGCCTCTAAAAGATATAACTCTGAACGAATCGTCACAGCGCGTTTATATCAGGGTATTGAAAATAATTTATGGAAACTCGATTGGCGCTTTAGTGATGAGGTTAAATTTACAATAAATGAGCTCGTTGGGGATAAGCAACAGATCGTTGGACAAATGATAGATGATGTCGCTGATAAACTCGCTATCCAATATGCTGTTGAATCACTCAGTTTCAATGATTCCGGTATTTACAATATTACTCTATCAGGGCTAAATGATTTTAGCAGTGTTGAGTTAGCTAAACGGCAATTATTAAGTTTTTCAGTGGTAGAATCAGTTCTTCTTAAGGTCGTTAAAGATAATAAGTTTCATATGCAGCTAAGATTAACTGGTAGTGATAGAGATTTAGCCAAAGCGCTTGAATTAGATAAATCATTTGTAAGGTTATTTGACCCTTTAGCTTCAGTGAAAGAAAATCCAAAAAATGCATATCGCTGGGTTGGTTCTAATTAATGAGTAATGAACCAATGCAAATGGCACTTCCTGTTACTTTACCCGACGATGAAACTTTCTCGAGTTATTTTGGAGGAGAAAACTCACAGGTAGTAATGCATTTAGAAGCCATACTAGATAAGTTAAAACATGATAGTAAATTTGAGTTTACTTATTTATGCGGTTTAGCTGAATCAGGTAAGTCTCACCTTTTATATGCTAGCTGTGTTAAAGCACAGGAGCTTGGTCTTTCAACAATTTTACTTACCATGTCTGATATAATTGATCTTTCTCCTGACTTGCTTGTTGGTTTAGAGTCGATGGATGTTTTATGTATCGATGATTTGCATTTAATAGCCGGTAATTCTAAATGGGAAAAGGCATTTTTCAATTTTTATAATCGATTTAATGAAGCTGGAAAAGTTTTAATATTTGCTGCAGATTTATTACCAGACATGCTCAATATTGAGTTACCTGATTTAGAGTCACGATTAAAATGGGGAACTACATTTCAAATAAGATCTATGAGTGATGATGATAAAGCTGAGGCGCTTGTTAAAAGGGCTAAAATGCGAGGACTAGAATTATCGCTTGAGTGCGCACGGTTTTTATTAACCAGATTGAGTCGAGATATGCGTACTTTAGTCGAAATTCTGAATAAACTGGATCATGCCTCAATTGTTCAACAACGTAAAATTACCATCCCATTCATTAAATCAACACTTAACTTATAGTTTTTACTCTCTAAACTAGCATATTCTTACTAATATCAGTTATCATATTGCCCTGAAAAAATATCAGCCTCTTTAAAGAGATCAAAAGTCTAATGAATTTAGAAAATATCTTATCTCAAGCGCTGAGTGCGGTTGAGAATGCAAGTGAAATCGCCCATTTAGAAGATGCGCGCGTAAATTACCTAGGTAAAAAAGGTGAAATAACCAGTTTACTTAAAAGTTTAGGTAAAATGGATCCTGCTGAACGTAAAAATGCTGGTCAAGTAATCAACCAAGCAAAACAAGAAGTTCAAGCAAAAATCAATGAAAAACGAGAACAACTAGAATCAGCCGCATTAGAAGCTAAATTAGCAGCTGAAACACTAGATGTAACACTTCCTGGACGCACTATGCCAACAGCAGGTTTACACCCAGTGACTCGTACAATACAGCGTATTGAGAGCTTTTTTGGAGAACTTGGTTTTGAAGTGAAATCAGGTCCTGAAATTGAAGATGATTTTCATAATTTTGATGCTTTAAATATTCCAGAACATCATCCAGCTCGTGCAGATCATGATACATTTTATTTTAACCCTAAGTTAGTTTTACGTACTCAAACGAGTGGTGTACAGATCCGAACGATGGAAAATGAGAAGCCACCATTACGAATTATTTCTCCAGGTAAAGTTTATCGTAACGATTACGATCAAACTCATACTCCAATGTTCCACCAAGTTGAAGGATTAATGGTTGATACGGATGTTAGCTTTACTGAGTTAAAAGGGATCTTACATGATTTCTTACGTAACTTTTTTGAAGAAGATATGGAAATCCGCTTCAGACCATCTTATTTTCCATTCACTGAACCATCAGCTGAAGTTGATGTGATGGGTAAAAATGGTAAATGGTTAGAAGTATTAGGTTGTGGCATGGTCCACCCTAATGTTTTACGTTCTGTTGGAATTGACCCTGAAAAATATACAGGTTTTGCTTTTGGTATGGGTGTAGAGCGTTTAACAATGCTGCGTTATGGCGTAAACGATTTACGTGCATTTTTTGAAAATGATTTAAAATTTTTAAATCAATTCCGTTAGAATTTCTTAACCAAACAGAGAGAAAATAAATGAAATTTAGTGAAAAGTGGTTAAGAGAATGGGTAAATCCAAATATGGATACCAATGCTCTATCGGAACAACTTTCAATGGCAGGTCTTGAAGTCGATGGTATTGATCCAGTTGCTGGTGAATTCACTGGTGTTGTTATTGGTGAAGTAATCTCTGCGGAACAACATCCTGACGCTGATAAACTTAAAGTAACAAAAGTAAATGTTGGTGAAGATGAGCCACTAGATATTGTTTGTGGGGCTGCAAACTGTCGCGTTGGCTTAAAAGTCGCAGTAGCAAAAGTGGGTGCAATCTTACCGGGTAACTTTAAAATCAAAAAAGCAAAGTTACGTGGTCAACCTTCAATGGGCATGTTATGTGCATTTGAAGAGCTAGGCATGAGTGAAAGCTCTGATGGTATTCTTGAGCTGCCTCAAGATGTCACTATTGGGCAAGATATTCGCGAATACTTTGATCTTGAAGACAAAATTATTGATGTGGACCTAACTGCTAATAGAAGCGATTGTTTAGGACTTAAAGGCATAGCACGCGAAGTCGGCGTATTAAATAGTCTCGATGTTCAAGAATTAAATATTGAAGCTGTAGTGCCTACTATAGACGACAAAGTTGAAATTGAACTTATCAATTCTAAAGCATGTCCACGTTATCTAGGCCGTGTTATTAAGGATGTTAATTTAGACGCTCAAACTCCTTTATGGATGGTTGAAAAGCTTCGTAGGAGTGGTATTCGTTCAATTGATGCAATTGTTGATATTACAAATTACGTATTGCTTGAACTTGGTCATCCTATGCACGCTTTCGATTTAGCATCAATTAAAGGTGGTATTAAAGTTCGTAGTGCAGAACAAAATGAAGAACTTGTATTACTTGATGGTAATACGGTTAAATTAGATGCATCTACACTTGTAATTGCTGATCATGAAAAATCTCTTGCTATGGCTGGTATTTTTGGAGGTGAAAAATCAGGAGTTACAGCCGAAACTAAAGATATTTTATTAGAAAGTGCATTTTTTAGTCCGCTTGCGATTGCAGGGCAAGCACGCAAATATGGTTTACATACAGATGCTTCTCACCGTTATGAACGTGGTGTAGATCATCAATTACAGCATGATGCAATGGAACGCGCGACAGGACTTCTACTTGAAGTTGTAGGCGGTTCAGCTGGACCTGTAGTAGAAGCTGTAGCAAACGACATGTTACCAAAAGAAAAAACGGTTACTTTACGTCAATCTCGTTTAGATAAAGTAATTGGTCATGTTATTTCTCAAGAACAAGTAACTGATATCTTAACGCGTTTAGGTTTAAAAGTTACTTTTGAGAACCAACAATGGCAAGCTGATGTTCCTAGTTACAGATTTGATATTAGCATTGAAGAAGATTTGATCGAAGAAGTCGCGCGTGTTTACGGATATAATAATATCCCAAATGTTGCACCAAAAGCAGCATTGAAGATGACATCTCATAACGAAGCAGACTTAAGCACTAACAAAGTACGTAATACTTTAGTTACTTTAGGATATCAAGAAGCCATTACTTATAGCTTTGTAGATCCAAAAGTGCAAAGTGTCTTACATCCAAGTGCAGATCCACTTGTACTACCACATCCAATTTCAATTGAAATGTCAGTGATGCGTGTGAGCATGCTACCTGGTTTATTATCATCACAAGTTTATAACCAAAATCGTCAACAAACGCGTATTCGTTTATTTGAGCATGGCTTGAAATTCATAAAAGACGAAAATGCAGAGAATGGTGTTTTACAAACAGCTGTGATCAGTGGTGTTATTTCTGGTTCAACAGTAGGTGAGCATTGGGACATTGCAACACGTTCAGTTGACTTTTTTGATTTAAAGGGTGATGTAGAGTCATTATTAGCACTCACTGCTGATAAGTCATCTTTTGAAGTGAAAGCAGAGCTTGTTGAAGGCTTACATCCAGGTCAGTCTGCCGCTATTTATAGAGATGCAAAGAAAGTTGGATTTTTAGGTGCGCTTCATCCAAAAATTCAGTCTAAACTAGGTATCAATAACCAAACTTTTGTTTTTGAAATCGAAATGTTAGGGTTAGAAAAACGAAAATTACCATCTGCAAAAGACATCTCTAAGTTCCCTGCGAACCGTCGAGATATCGCAATTGTAGTGAAAGAAGAGGTAAATTCAGGTGATATTCTAACAATGATAGAAAATGTTGGCGGAAATCAACTGGTTGAGCTAAACTTGTTCGATGTGTACAAGGGGAAAGGAATTGACTCTGGTTATAAGAGTCTTGCCATTGCCCTAACACTACAAAATGTTGAGCGGACTCTTGAAGAGAAAGATATCAACTTAGTGGTTGACCAAGTGGTGGCCTCATTGGCCGAAAAATTTAATGCTTCCTTGAGGGACTAAATATGGCGCTTACAAAAGCCGACATAGCAGAACACCTTTTTGTAAAATTGGGGATCAATAAAAAAGATGCCAAAGAAATAGTTGAAACTTTTTTTGAGAAAATTCGCTCTGCTCTAGAAAGCGGTGAACAAATTAAGCTTTCAGGTTTTGGTAACTTTGATCTTCGTGATAAAAGTGAACGACCGGGTAGAAACCCTAAAACGGGTGAAGATATTCCTATCGCGGCTCGTCGTGTTGTAACCTTCCGCCCTGGGCAAAAGCTCAAAACAAGGGTAGAAGTTGGAACGAGTAATAACTAATTTACTTAGTTTCAAATAATAAAAAAGGTAGCAATTTGCTACCTTTTTTATTGGAATGACTGACCAGTCCTAAATAAGAGAGATTAACTTAATAATCTCTTGGAGAGAAAAAAGTACCATTTTCTACTTGGTCTTGTGTTTTATTTGCAAGCTCTTCTAAATTATCCAATGATTTACCCTGTGCTTCTAGCATATGGGCCAACGGTGTAATTTCAATATTATCAATACCTGATTCTTTTGCAATTAAAGCCCATATATACGCGTGTTTATATTTTTTTTGTTTGTAGAAAATGTTTACCAATGTTTTATATATTTCATTATTTGGTAAAGTATTCTCTGGATTAAGTTCTAATGCTCGGTAAAGTAGGTCTACAGTTTTTTCTAAATCAAATTTAATATAATAAGTGGCCAAAAGAAATTGCATCTGGGTATTTTTCATCGCTTGCGTATCTTCTAAGCTCAAAAATTTATTGAGTGCAGCGTCATCATTTTTATGAGACCACTGATAATATAGTAGGCCTGGGTGTGAGGTGTTTTTTGTTTCATTAGTTAGGCGCTCTATCTCTCTTAAACTGGTCATATAACCTTTAATTCGAGAGTTTTTTTTCTCTTTTAATTTTATGTGCTCTATTTGTGATGCAAGATGTATACATTTGGAGTAATCTTCAAAATCCAATAATAAATTATATTTATTTTCATCTGAAGGATTTTGTTTTTCTAGATAGCGTTTAACGATGACTTCAGAACGAATTGCATTACAGTGCCCATCGGTATTTAGATCTTTACAAAATTCAGCACTTTGATCGCATACTTCACGCACCGTTATTTGTTTTTCACACCCAAATGTAAATAAAGAGGCAAAAATTAATGCGTATTTTATTTTCATTCTTATTATTATTCCTTTAACTGATTCATATATTTAGTCTAGCGTAATCAAATCAATGATGACAGGGCTAGAGAAAAAATGAATTTTAATTTACAATATGCGCGCCCATCAGGGCTATCCGTTCAAAATTTGTTTATATTAGGCAGAAAAAATGACTTCATCTCACGAACAAGATTATCAGAAAAGTTGGCAGGAACGCCAAGATTACGCTGAAAGCATGCAGCCAATCATAGGTAAACTTTACCGTAAATCAGGCATAGAAATCGCTGTTTATGGTCGTCCACTAGTAAGTGCAAGTACAATTGACGTGATTAAAGCACATAAAACGGTTGCACAATTTGAAGAAAATAAGCTTCGTTTACGTGAAAGCTTCCCATTTCTTGAAGCTATCAGCAAAATGGATTTAGCATCAGCTAGAATCGATATTGGTAAATTAGCTTATGCATATATTTATAAAAATGTTGCTGCTGGTCGCTCTATTGAACAGTATTTAAGTGATGAATTAAAAGAAATCATTGAAACTTCTCACAATGAAAAGCCTCGTGATGTTGTGTTATACGGTTTTGGTCGTATTGGTCGCTTACTTGCGCGTTTATTGATTGAACAAGGTGGCCCACACGCTAATCTAAACCTTCGTGCTATTGTAGTACGTGGTGGCCGTAAAGGCGATTTAGAAAAACGTGCAAGCTTATTGCGCCGTGATTCAATTCATGGTCCTTTTAATGGTTCAATTACTGTTGATGAAGATTTAAAAGTAATCAAAGCAAACGGCTCGTATATTCAAGTGATTTATTCTAATTCACCTGATGAAGTTGACTACACTGCATATGGTATCGAAAATGCTTTAATAGTTGATAATACAGGTATCTGGAAAGACGAAGACGGTTTAGGTTTACACCTTAAATCTAAAGGTGCTTCAAAAGTATTATTAACTGCACCAGCTAAAGGTGCGATTAAAAATGTTGTTTATGGCGTAAATAACAAAGATATCCTTAGTGAAGATAAAATAGTTTCAGCAGCAAGTTGTACAACAAATGCTATTACACCAACTTTAAAAGCGTTAAATGACAAGTTTGGTATTGAAAATGGTCACGTTGAAACTGTTCACTCTTACACAAATGACCAGAATCTTATTGATAATTACCATTCAGCAGATCGTCGCGGACGTGCAGCAGCGTTAAATATGGTAATAACATCAACAGGTGCTGCAAAAGCTGTATCTAAAGCTTTACCAGAATTAGAAGGTAAACTTACAGGTAACGCAATTCGTGTTCCTACACCTAATGTTTCAATGGCAATTTTAAACATCAACCTGAAAAATGAAACTACGGTTGAAGAGCTAAATGAATATTTACGTGAAACAGCACTTTATTCAGATTTACGTGATCAAATTGATTACACCGCTTCTACTGAAATCGTATCTACAGATTTAGTGGGCAGTCGTTATGCTGGTGTTGTTGATTCACAAGCAACAATTGTTGATGGCAAACGAGTTGTTCTTTATGTTTGGTATGATAATGAGTTTGGTTATAGCTGTCAGGTAGTGCGTGTAATGCGTGATATGGCTGAAGTAACACACCCAAGTTTACCAAGATAAATACTTAATATACTCATATAAAATGCTGTTCAATTTATTGAACAGCATTTTTTTTAGTTAAAATTAAATTCATCTCATTTTCAATAGATGTCATCCCGTTTATTGATCCCTACTAACAGGGTGTGATACTTTACCCGCAATTAACATAATTATAATAAAAACGGAGTATACAAGTGCAAGAAGTAGTCACTTTTTTAAATAATATTATCTGGAGTCCGGTTTTAATCTATCTATGCCTAGGCACAGGATTGTTTTTCTCTGTATTAACTCGCTTTGTACAAATCAGATTATTTTCTGAAATGTTTCGTTTGTTATTATCTGGTAAAAGTTCAGATAAAGGAATATCGTCATTCCAAGCTTTAGCTGTATCGCTATCAGGGAGAGTTGGCACAGGTAATATAGCTGGTGTTGCAGCTGCGATTGGTTTTGGTGGACCTGGTGCTGTATTTTGGATGTGGGTTGTTGCATTCTTAGGTTCAGCTACTGCATATATAGAATCAACACTGGCGCAAATTTATAAAGAAGAAACTGATGGTCAATACCGTGGTGGTCCAGCTTACTACATTGAAAAGGCGATGGGTCAAAAGTGGTATGCATGGTTTTTTGCGATAGCAACAATTATTGCTACGGGTTTACTTTTACCTATGGTGCAATCTAACGGCATTGGTGAAGCGGTAGTTCAAGTATTTGGTCAAGGTAGCACAATAGAAACAGCCCTTGGTACAGTAAGCATGGTTAAAGTATATGTAGCTACTGGTATTGTAATGTTACTTGGTTTCATCATTTTTGGTGGTGTAAAGCGTATTGCTAATTTTACTCAGGTAGTTGTTCCATTTATGGCACTAGCTTATATCATTATCGCTGTTGTAATCATTGTATTAAATATTGATCGTGTTCCTGAAATTTTCATGTTAATTATTGGAGATGCATTCACACCAATGGCGGGTGTAGGTGCCGCAATCGGTTGGGGTGTAAAACGTGGTGTTTACTCAAATGAAGCAGGTCAGGGTACAGGTCCTCATGCAGCTGCTGCTGCAGAAGTAGATCACCCTGCACAACAAGGCTTAGTACAAGCATTTTCAGTATATATTGATACAATTTTTGTTTGTTCAGCTACGGCATTCATGATTCTGATCACTGGTATGTATAATGTGCACGTTCCAGGTGCAGAAGAAACATTTATTATACAGAATATTGCTGCAGATGTGGCTGCAAATAGTCCAGCTTATACACAAATTGCAGTTGAAAGTGTATTTACCGGTGTTGGTAAACCATTTATTGCACTTGCTTTGTTCTTCTTTGCGTTTACTACCATTTTAGCTTACTACTTTATAGCAGAGAATAATGTTTATTATATTAAACGTACATTAAAGATCCCTGGTCTGACATTTGCTTTAAAAGTATTGATAATGCTTGCAACGTTTTACGGTACAGTTAAAGCGGCAGATTTAGCTTGGGCTTTAGGTGATATAGGTGTTGGCATGATGGCATGGTTGAACATCATTGGCATATTGATTATTTTCTTTATGGCTAAGCCTGCAATTAAAGCACTTAAAGATTATGAAGCGCAAAGAAAAGCAGGTGTAGAAAATTACACCTTTGATCCTAAAGCATTAGGCATTGAAAAGGCTCATTTTTGGGAAGAACGAATTAAAAATAAACAGAACGACAAATAACTAATTTAAAAGCCATCGAGAGATGGCTTTTTTATTACCTAAATATGCTAAGATCGACTTTCACACATTATAAAAGAACAGTAAAAGGTTATTTAAAATGAAGATATCAAGTCAATTTGATAGTGGTAATATTGTTGTAAAAGCAGCGGAGAACCCGTTAGATATTCAGTTAGAGATACAAAAAGACCATCAATCAGATTTCTTTCAGTGGTTTCATTTTCGTTTGGAAACACAACAAGATCAACTTCATAAAATCAATATAAGTAACCTAGAAAATTCTGCATACCCAGAAGGTTGGGACAATTATCAAGCTGTAGCATCATATGATCGCCAAACTTGGTTTAGATTACCAACTTCTTATGAAAAGGGTACACTCACAATTGAATGTGAGCCAGAGTGCTCACATTTATATATTGCTTACTTTGCGCCATACAGCTATGAACGTCATTTAGACCTAGTTTATTGGGCACAGGGTCATGAAATTTGTGAAATAGAAACTCTTGGCCAAACATTGGATAATCGTGATATGACAGTATTACGTATTGGCGAACCATCTGCAGATAAAAAGAATATCTGGATCACTGCACGTCAACATCCTGGAGAAACAATGGCAGAGTGGTTTGTTGAAGGTTTACTACACAAGTTACTTGATGATGAAGACCCGCATGCAGCAGCGTTGTTATCAAAATCTGTTTTCTATATTGTACCAAACATGAATCCTGATGGTAGTGTTCGCGGTCATTTACGTACAAATGCAAAAGGTGTAAATCTAAATAGAGAATGGCAAACGCCAACAATGGATCAAAGTCCTGAAGTATTTTTAGTTCGTGATAAAATGTTATCAACTGGCGTTGATATGTTTTTAGATATTCACGGTGATGAAGCGCTACCATATAATTTTGTAGCGGGTTCTGAAGGTATTCCAAGCTATGATGATAAAATGAAGTCGTTAGAAGAATCATTTAAATCAGCGTTATTGACCATAACCCCAGAATTTCAAGATGAATTCGGATATCCTAAAGATGAACCTGGTCAAGCGAACTTAACAGTAGGTTCTTGCTGGGTTGCTGAGGAATTTAAATGCTTATCTTACACAATAGAGATGCCTTTTAAAGATAATATAAATTTACCTGATGCAGATTATGGTTGGTCGGACAGGCGTTCTTATTCGTTTGGTCAGGATACTTTAGCTGCGATTGTAAATGTAGTAGAAGACTTAAGATAAATATCCTTGCTTTTAAATACATTAGTTTAAAAGACAAAGGCGACTAAGCCTGATAGAATAAACAGCGCTCAAAAGAGCGCTTTTTTATATTTTTTATTTTATACAAGTGCTGATATGCATATGTAGGAGCTTTATAGATGGCAATTATCGCCTGCCCAAGTTGTGCTAAGCAAATTTCAGACAAACATCAACAATGCCCTCATTGTCAAATCAGTACCAATAACTTAGATACTGAAGATAAAAAAAGAATTGCTTCTGAAATCAGATTTAAGAAAAAACAACAAATTATGAATCACTCATTTGTTGCCTTAATTATTTTTCTGTCGGGTTTTTTAGTTTTATTTACACGTGCTCCAGAACAAAAATCAATAGAGTTATTAGTTAGTCAATCAGCCATTGCGATTGGTTTTATGTGGTATTTAATTAATCGTATTCGCCTTTTATTTGTAAAGAAGACTAAATAAATGAATTTAGAACATCTGATAAGTAATATCACTCCCGAATTATTCGAACGTTTAAAGTATGGTGCTGCAACCGGGCGATGGCCTGATGGTGTCGCCTTATCTGATGCACAAAAAGAACAAACGGTGCAATTAGTTATGCTTTATCAAGCAAAAGTTGAACAATCAAATGAGCAGTTTACTATCTCAAGTGATGGTGAAATGGTTATGAAATCAAAACGTGAACTAAAGTCACAATTTGCAGAACAAAAAGAGATAGCAAGGTTTAATGAAAATGATATTTAAGCACTTATTCACCCCTAAATGGAAACACCCTAAACTATCAATTAGATTAGGGGCAGTTGAAAAGTTAAATATCAGCGATGAGAAGGACGCCATAATACTAGATGGACTTGCATTCTCTGATGACGCTGTTGAAGTAAGAAAAGAAGCTTTAAACAAATTAAATGATATTGCTATTTGGTATAAAGCATTTAAAAAAGATCAGTCTCAAGGTATCAAAGAGCTAGCTGAACAGCACGTTTCTAAGGCTGTGTTAAAAAGTGATAAGAGTTTACCTGCAGAAATTAAGTCTGAATATATTGAAATCTGTAACAAAAATACGTTATTAGAAAAGCTTGCATTGGAAGATAAATGCCAAACATTAAGAGTAAAACTATTAAAACGCTTAGCAAAACCCAATTTAATAGAAACTGCATTTAAACAAGGTGATGAAACATTTCAATTAGCGATTTTTGATTTAATCGAGCAGTATAAATTGCTCAAGGTTTGTCAAAATAAAGCCCTAGGAAGTGTAAGTTCTAAAATTGAGTATTCTTTAACGCAGCAAAAGCTAGCAAAAGAAATGCCTATTGTTGTAGAAAAAGAAGTTAAGCTTATTTTAGCTAAGCTAAATGCATTACGTGAAAAAACAGATTATGAACTTGTTAAAACACAATCTGAAGTACTCAATAAAAACTGGCAAGCACTTGAACTAAAGTGGTTAACTGTAGAACAGTTAAACACAGCAAGCGTAAAATACTTAGCTTTGGAAACAAAATTAGAAATTGCTTTAGCTAGGTTGGAACATGAACATAATGAAAAGCTAGCGTTAGTAGCCACTAAAGCAAAGGCCAAAGCTGCATTAGCGCATTTTAATGGATTGATAAATAAAATTGATGAGCAATTATCAATGAGTTTGTTAACGCCATCAGAAGAAAGTACAGAAAAATTATTAAAACAATTAACTAATGCCCAGCATGAAATAAATGAACATACACCTAAGTTAGCTGAACATGGTAATTTACAAAATGCTTTAGATCGCTTTTCTAAGCAAATTAAAACCTTGCCTGAGTTGATTCGTTGTTCAGAAGAATTTAATGAACAACTGGAGATGTTTAGCACTTTAACGATTCCAACAGATGTTGCACAATACGACGATTCACTGACAGCGTTTTTGCAATGGCAAAAAACAATTAAAAGTTTACTTCCTAAAATGCCAGCTCCTGTTAAACAAGCAAGTTTAAGTGCGTTTAATTCATTAGCTATACAGTGGAAAGATGAAAGTAAAGAATTAAAAAACACTTTAGAAAATGCAAAAAAACAATCTCAAAAAAAATTAAGAGACTTAAAAAGACTCTTAGATCAAGGTAGATATAATATTGCATTTGGTGTATTTAAAGGCATGGATGAGATATTTCAAACTTTAACTCCTAACTATAAAATAAACTTACTAAACGACTATGAGCAAATTCAAGGCGCTTTAACAAAAGCACAGGAGTGGCAACAATATGTTGCTGAGCCTAAACGTGATGAAATCATAATCGAATTAAAAGAATTAATTTTGCTAGAATGTGAAGATGCTAAAGAACGTGCCGGCCAGGTAAAACTATTCAGAAAACGCTGGAATGAACTTGGCAGAATCAATAGCGATGATGCAAAATTAAAAGCTAATGAATTTGATTTATTACTAGAACAAGCTTTTAGCCCTTGTAGAGCGTTTTTCGCTGAGCAAGAAGCACAAAGACAAACACATTTGATCGAACGAGAACTGATCATTGAAAAAATGGTTGCTCTAGGCTGTTTACCTACGGAAAGTATTTCTGAATTTAAAGCTTTAGAAACTGAGTACAACAAATTGTCTAAGTCTTGGCGTCAAGCAGGTTCAGTAGACTCTCAAGTTTACCAAGGTTTATTAAATAATTATAAAAGCGCCGAAAAAGCGATTGTTACTCAAATAAAAGCAAAGCATAAGTCTAATGCTGAACTTAAAACAACTTTATTAGAGCAAGCAACTTTGCTTACTGCTAATGAAGATATTGCACAAGCATGTGATCAATTAAAGCAATTGCAGGACCAATGGAAGCAAATCGGTTTTGCAGGTAATAAAGCGGAAAATGATTTGTGGCAAGCATTTAGAAAATGTAATGATGATGTTTTTTCTCAAAGAGAAACGGTAAAACAGCAGCAAGAAAAACAAATCAATGCACAAAGTATTGAGTTAGAAGAAAACTTAAATGCTTTAACGACACAGTTTTCTGAAGTGCCTTCAACTAAATTAAATGTGTTATTAAAAGAAGTGAATGCTTTTTCATTCCAAGTACCGCACTCATTAAAAGCCATTAAATTAAAGGCAAGCGACTTAGCAGATAAAATCGCCGAAAAAATCTCAGAGTTAGTAAATGAAGCCAAATTAGACCAATTCAAAACATTGTTTAATTCTCTCGAAAATGAACATATTGTTCCAGTATCTTGGCTTAAAACGGTTAAAGGAATTACTTTAACACGAGCACAGTTAACAGTTCGTATGGAAATTTTAGCTCAGATAGAAACTCCCGCCTCTGATGCTAAACTTAAAATGGATGAACAAATTGCGATGCTAAGTGAAAAAATGCTCGGAGAGCATAATAAATTAAATGACTTACTTGAGCAGTGGATTAATGTTTCTGATTTCACAAAACAAGACGTAACTTTTGTGAAAAGAGTTAAACCTATTTTCACGACTTAAGC
>Ga0209292_1004555_pt1 | contig 14558 bp, 9 predicted proteins | sample GOMGulsemesocosm_2_FD_184634 | JGI IMG/M metagenome (GOLD analysis project Ga0209292, IMG submission 184634) | Methane-oxidizing microbial communities from mesocosms in the Gulf of Mexico - GOM9C Gulf of Mexico (SPAdes) (version 2) | ecosystem: Environmental > Aquatic > Marine > Cold seeps... | reverse complement strand
ATCCTGTACTGTTAATGCTATTTTATCATTGTATTTGATATAATAGATGTTGTTTTCTATTATTTTCGCTACAAACTTTTTATTAATGACGGTAGATGAAGGGCTCATAACACGTAAATTTTATACAAAGATAGATAATCCGTTTGAAATTATTAACTTTAATCGTAAAATTAAACACATTAAACTATAAATAAGTACATTTAAGATGTGTTAATTATTGTTTAATCGAAATAAGTCTACCTTTTTTTTGTTATTAAATGTTTTTTTGGTTAAAATAGATAGAGTTTCACTGAATACTGTTTGTTATGGAATTAAGTTTTCGTAATAACAGAGTATTAAATAGTTATTTCGTTAATTAAATATCACCTTATTTAGAAGGTTAATAGTGGGGTTGTTTTAAAATGAGTATATTTCCCCTTTAATTCTATTTAACATAATATAAATTATAAGCCAAACTAGTATGTTTTTCTAAAAAGAAAAAATCATCCAGTTTACCAGTTATAATGTCTATTATGTCAAGGCTGCGCTAAATAGATAAATTCAGAGATAATATTTTTTCTAATAATGGATATACTAATTTCTCTTATAATTTGCCGTTATGACAATTAGTTCGGGCGCGTTTATTTTTTGTCTGTCCTCATGAACCTCATAAAATCGGTTTGCCACACGGCTAACACACTTATTGCTTTGTAATATTAAATTTTAAAACTAAAATTGAATATCACACACAAATCCGTAGGATTCACGAATTCAAATAAAAATCAATTAAAACCATGAGTAATTGCCATCACTGGCCAACACACAAGTTTTTATTTCTGCCAGCCCACAAAAAAAAGGTTTATTCTTTCTCTCCCAACGCACACATAAGTTATAGCAAATTCTCTCCATTACATTCCGTTCAGTTTGCCATAACACATGTTTTGCCTACTCTACAAAATCAAGTTTGACGTAAACATTAAGTAACTAATCAACACTACAAGTCTTTGAATTACAAATAAATCTAAAATAATAATCTAACGTGAATTGTATTTGCGTTTATATACTCTTGAATAAATCATCCAAAATACTTTTTATATGTGTAGGTTCATTTTCTAAAGTACCATGCTTTACATTCTGTATCTTTTTCAATGGTTGTATTTTAAGATTGATACTCCCATCAGAATTAACCCATCCACCGTAAATGTATTTTATTTCTGCTTCTAGTCTTATAGGCCTTTTGAGTTTGAATGTTCCTGAATAATCAGGTTGTCTGCCTAGTGTTTTATTAAGATTCTTAGATAAAGAGAAGCTAAGAAAGTCAAGTTCATCATTAATAGAATTATTCTCTTTAATTAGAAGTAGCTTTTCAAGTTTTACAGGATACAGGAATTCAATAACACCTTTTGATGGACTACGGCTTATAACTACTAATCCTTTTTTTTCAATACTTCCTATTTTTCTCCATATTGCTTTGTCAAAAGGGTCTCCATTAAATACTACTGAATAAATTAAACTCTTGGTTTTTAACCTTACTATTTCTGTTAGTATTACTAATTCCTCATTCGTTAATTCATTCCATTTTTTTTGCTTTATAGCCTTTTCAAATTGCTCTTCTATTTCATGTTTTTCTAACACATCTAGTTTAACTCTTTCTGCTTCTTGATTTTTATAAAATTGAGACTCACATTCCTTACATCTTTCTTTCAAAGATACTCTACTCTTTAATTTGAAGCTTGTTTGTGAATAAACTTTATTTTCTATAATGACACTGCAATCATTACAGTGACCATCAATCATATTACAAAAAGAATTTTCTTTTATTATCTTATTTAATTCAGTAATAGTAATATTGTGTTTTAAGCTAATTTGTTTTGGCTTGTTTTTAAAATCACTTGTATTTATTTTCCAATATTCATTTATCAAGGTTAAATAATCGTCAGACAAATCTTGTTCAAAATGTATTTTGTATTCTTTCATAATTTCTAACTTCATATTGGTTTTATATCTTCTCTACCATTTAAACAAAGTTTTTTTATAATGAACAACCTTAACTATTTTTTAGGAAAATTTACCTTTAGAAATAATTTTAATTGATCTAGTTCTATCTGATTAACTGCTTTGGATGTTTTTTCATCAGAGAGTGATTTTGAAAGCAAACTACTAGTTACATAATTAACGCTTTTATTTTCTTTATTATATACTTTCAATATTTTATGTTCTGCTATTTTACTCCAATATTTATCAGTACTCTCTATATGTCCTTTTGCTATAAGATGATCAAATATGAAACTCACTTTACCCACCTTTTTATGTTTAATCATTAAAGTTGTTGAATTAGTATTAGACCAAGTATTGCCTTGATAGATTTGTTTTAAACTGTTTAGGCTGGTTTCATTTTCAAAATAACGAATTGTAAATTCAGCTAATTCTTGAGCCTTCACATCTGAAATTGAAGAGTAATAAATTAAATGATCAGGCAATTTAAACTTATATGAACGATTAGATAATTTAGGGTAAATTCTTTTAGCCATTTTAGAAATCGTTATATTTTCACTTCTTTTGAATTTTGATAAGTTACGCCTAATATCTTTTCTGTCAGCCTCATTTAGTTGAAGAAACCTACTAGTAACTTGTTCTTTTTCCTCTTTTTTATCTTGAGGAACTAAAACTTCTATTAATCCAAGGTATAGAAGCGTTTTATTATCTTCATCAATAGATAACACTTGGTTATTCTCAATATAGTTGAAAAAAGGTTCAATATACATTATTCGTGGATAGCGGTTTAATACATGGGATAATCCTGGGTTGTCAATCTGAAAGTGGATAAGATTTATAATGTAACCTTTATACGCTTCATATATCTTAGATATACAAGTATTAAGACCGTCTAGTACATTATTAAATGATTTATCTTGTATATTCAATCTATTAATAACACTGTCAGAGCTTGTAAGTAAAGTAAATAAAAAGGATGAAATTTCTTTCTGATACATACCTCCTTGTATACTTACAGTTTTAACAAATTCTATTTTGTTATCAAATTTAGAATTTATGAAATTTTCTAGACTCTCATTTAATATAACTCCATCTTTATTAAACAATAATTTACAAAGTTCATCTTCATAAACTGTATAATTGAAATCAATTTTTTTTTCAATTTTATTAATAGTAAATAGATTATCTATTTTTAGTGTTTTTAGTAATTTATTAATTTTCATAATTGGTTTAATAATATATTTATTTGTGTCAAATATGAACATAAAATTCTTTTGAACCACAGAACAAACTACTGTTTAAACACTAATTATCAACGATATAATAATTATGTAGTCATTATGTAGTAAAACAACACAATTTTTAAAATCAGAATTCAATTATACTAACTTAAAAAAATAATGAGATTGGTTTTGACAGTTTTAATTCAATACTTTAACTTTCAATTAGATTAACATCCTAAAGTTTTACTTTAATTGTTCACTATTCATTTTCTCTTTTTCAACTTCAAACCCAACCATCCAAAAATGCATATCAACCAATTTCATGATTGGGTAATGTGTACCATTTTTTGAAATTTCTTTTTGAGTTTTTAATAAACTTGTTTTGTACTCATTAATAAACTGAAATAAGTTTTGTAATGAACATTCAGTAATACTAAAACCAGACAAACCAGAAGCTCTTAACCCATCAATAAAATACCGATCATAAGCAGGCAAACACCCTAATGTACCCAATATAATTTTTGAAATTAATGTATCAGTTGCGGTTACTTTTTTTTTAGTAGAATGTGTTATCTCATTATAATGTTTAGACAACTCTTTTATCAATTCTAAAATCAAATCAACATTATCTACACCTACTTCAGTGTTTACACAATGTAACCCTTTAAACTTTGGTTTAGTGAGTATTTCAACTGCACCAATATGAACTTTATAATCTTTTTGGAGTAACCCACTCGACCCTCTGTACATGCCCCAACTGGCTAAATAAAAACCTAAATGTAATGCCAATGTATCAACATCTTTAATATTTTGAAACCCATTAAAACAATGTTCCCAAGATTTATACCTATGGGTTTGGTCCTTTATTATTACATTGTGAAACTCTATTATATTTGAGGAGTTGAATTTATTTTTCATATGATTCTATGCTCTTTTAATACTTCATTTTTTCCAACTGTAGGTAAAATCATGTATTTCATGTTTCCATACTTTTCCGATCGGTACTCATCTTATTCTGTCTATCGGGGTATTATTTAACTTTCTGAGATCATTTTCATTTTTAGATAAATATCCTTATCAAGTTTTGCTAAAGGTCTATTATTGAAGTCTGATTCATTGAAATAATTTCTAAAAGTATAACGATAAAACTCTTCTTCAGATGTATTCAGTTTTTTAATAAACTCAGATATTGAATCTAAGTAATAAGTACCATTTTTTTCGAACCGCTTGTAAACTTCTTCAACTGAATCATTATGACTGGTATATACTTTATCAAGTTTAAACACACTGATACTACCAGAATCTTTTACATTTTCATCACCAAATGTCCTGTTTTTTTTGTTTAATGAAATATTCTTACCTTCTTTTAAAAATGGGGTAAATATTATTTTTTTATTACTCAAATAATCAGTCGTTACCAAATTAAAATCGAAAACAACATCATCACCGAATCCTCCTAGATGAGGATGGATATGATAGTCTAATTTAAATGGAACAGAGCCTTTCAGGTTGCTGTTACATACGTAACAACTAGGAATTAAATTGTAAAAACTAAGAGTAATATATTTATATTTCGATTTGATATAAAAATGATCATAGCTTGGTCCAATAACTCGATTGTTATTATCAGGAATGTATGTTATGTAATTTCTATTACAATATGGACAAGTCTTAATGTCTAATGCTTTACCAATTCCATTGTTTATTGGATTATAGTACTTTTGGTAATCAAAAAAATGATTATAGAATTTAGTTGAAATTGGTTCTAATTCTTTTTTTAAATCATCATTTAGTCTAATTAGATCATTAGGTGCTCCTCCAAATAGATTATTACCAATTAGGAAATTCTTTAATTTATTCACCTTAGATATAATAGCATTAATGTTTTGAGTCTTTCTACATCTAGATTTTTTAGTTGACTTAATTTTAAGTTTATTAATAGTATGAACTAGGTCTGCTGTGTCTTTACCTTTTCCACCTGGATGTTTCGAATTGTATAGTTCCTTTATATTAGTTAAAAGTTTAAGAGCTCCTGTATAATTGTTGATTTTTCCTTTGACATCATTTTTTGTAATTACCTTTTTTGATAGTAAAAACCTTCCAACTTTTTCAATTGCTGAAAATTTATCCGAAAAAATATCAGCTAGTTGATTTTCGTAGTTTTCAACAATATTATCAATATCATCATTTTCTATCTTGATCATTTTTTCTTTTTTTCAGTTTCTCAATTTCGTCTTCTTTTTTACTTATTAAATAATCAAAATCATTAAATCTATCTTCATATTTACTTTCTAACGTTTCGATTAGTTTGTGTTTGATAAACTTTTCATTAATAATTTCTATTTGGCATTTAATATTATCAAACTCATCCTTTGACAGGGGGGGGATGATCTTATTGACTTTTTCAATTATATTCAAAATATATTCTTTCGCAAACTGTCCCATAAAGCCATCTTTCAAAAAGAAATCATTTGCCAACAAATCATGAATATTAGCACCAAATGTTTTGCCAAATTTTTTCTCAGATGGCTTACCGTCTTCTAACCTTAAAACATTAGTACTCGGAATATCAGAAAGAATAAAAGGGGAATGCGTAGAAAATAGAACATTTATTCCATTTATATTATCAATATGCATATTTTCAATTCCATTAATTAATTCCGTAACAAAGGACCTTTGATATTCAGGATGAAAATACAACTCAATTTCATCAAAAATTAAATTCAAATATTGATATTTTATTTTTTTATTCCCTGAGTTAAAAACAGAGTTAATGTTTGAAATGTGATATAGTAAAGATTGAAGAGAGTGAATAAAATGTTGCTCACCGGAACTTAAAGACTGAAAACTAGAAATTGAACTATCTTCAGAATCATTTTTCACAAATAAAGTAGGTATAAAACATGCCACTGGTATTAACTCAATTATTTCAATTGTAGGGTTAGCATCTTTAATCACCTTAATTTTTCTTATAAAATCAACTAATTGAATATTATAAAAGTGTTTTTTAATCTTGTTTTTAATTTGTGCATGATCATCAGACTCTTTTCTCCATTCGTGAGTATCGCTTTCAGCTAAAGTATTAAAGCGTATAGCATTAAGTATTTGCCTTAATTTCAATGTTACATGACTTCTATCCTCTTTTAATTCAATTAATTTTTCAAAAATTTGACGGAAGTTTGGTACTAATTTATCATCATAAACATCTGAATTAATCAAACTTCTATACTCCTCATAATTACTATATATTTTCAAAATCTTTTTATATACATACTTTGTTAAAATATCTGAATTATTAACTCGCTTTAAATTAATTTTTTCAATTCGATCTTTTTTTGATACTATATATATGGCATTATAAACATATGTCAAGAAGTCTGAATCACTTAACCCAATTTTATCTTTTAACTTTTTAACTAGCCCATCTAATTCTAAAGCTCCATAGGTGTTAAATTTATTATAATCCAGTGTGAAAAGTATAGAGTCAATAGTCTTATTATTAACTATCTTTTTATTTTCAAATGTTTCGTCAACCAAGTTTGATAATAATCTAGATTGAGCTAAGTGAAGTTCTAAATTAACATCTATATTCCCTTTATCACGATAAGGGTTTATTACAAGTGGGGTTTGATAACCATCATTTTTATGAAATAAATCAAATAACCAAGAACTATTATTTTTGGTATTCAAGCCATATAAAGAGTAATTAATAGAAATTGTGTAAAAAAATAATTCATCAAAAACATATGAAAGCTTTCTTTCAACTTTATCATCAGGACGATATACACCATAAGAATCATTGAAAAAAGAGGTTTCAGTAGTTATTCCTTTCTTTATTTCTCTATGTATAATGATACTATAATCGTAATATTTAACTGAATAAAATGAATCATTTATTTGATAAAAAATTTCGACTTTTAATTTTTCATAAACATCTTGAATATCGTTAATTTTTGAAACTAGCTTATTAATGTCAATATTTTTACTATTCATGTATTTTGACAAATCACTATGATCAGAAATAATACCTTTTCGTGTAGCAATAATATAACATAAAGCATACAGTAATTCAAGTATAGTACTTTTCCCCGAACCATTCTCTCCTACAATAGCAGAGATATTCATATTCATTTCTTTACCTGATTTGGTCTTTATCTTATAAAGTTCTTTAGGCACTCGACTCCTATTTTTTATTTCAACGACTTCAATATCATTACTTTTTCCATTCTCATCTATAAATACAAAGTTTTTATTATCAATTTTTTCTTCATTTTCATTATAAAAATCATAGTCTTCATGAAATTTATAAATCTGTCCTTTAATTAAATTTTTTGAAAAATATTCATGACATCCAACTAATGGTCGTATTGCTAATAATTTAAATCCACTCATAATTTCTTATAATTTTTGTCCAACTCTTTCCACACATTACTACTGTAAAATGTTTTTTTAGTTGATTTTGGTTTTTCAGGGTCTAATAATCTAATATGACAAAGCTTTTTATCCAACTTAATTCCTTTCATTATCGCATTAAATCTTATTCCCTGCTTAAAATTTGAATATCTCTCTTTTGCTTTGGTAGTAATCTCTTTATGTACAAATGGAAACTTTTTTCGGACGTCTTCTTCTGACAAATGGACATCAATTCCGTCTTTATCAAAACGCATTGGAATACTTTCTATAACATTTGCTTTCTTAAAACTTATGTCAATTCCAATAGCAACATCAAACTCTTTATCTTCATTGTCAGCCTTTGTAACTTTAGCCTTTAAGTAAGTTAAATAATTTTTAACTTCATCCGTTAAAATAGCGTCAGACTCAACTTTTGAATCAATATATGCCAATGGCATTAAGTAAAAATTGTATTGAGATAAATCAATTCTTAAATCCCATTGTTTTACAATACTCATGTAGTTTTTAATACATGCAAATCCCAATTCTTGAATTTCTTTTGAAATATCATCTGTATTATGAAAGTGGATAGCATTATCTCTTAATTCAATTAGTGATCTAATACTAGTTATTAAGTTTTCATTGAGTGATACTCCTTTTCGACTCAAACGTAAAATTGTTTCTGGTAATCCTATTGTCATTGGATTACCAGAACGGTTACATTTTGGTTTAGTCAATTTTGATTTACTTCCATCTTTCTTTAACTTTGACTCTAATTGATAAATTGATGTCATTTTATAGCTAGATTTTTGAAGTAACCTTGCTTTTAATAATAATTCCCAAGAATTGACGGCTAAAATAGAAAAAGTTTCCTCCCTGTATTTAAAGTCAGGTTTATTATATATTTCAATAGCACTAAGCATTGAACTTATTGATTTATCTAATAAACTCTGATATGTTTTATTTACTTTCATAGGATTATTTGTATTAACATCCTAAATATAGCAATTCTCTTGGTTTAATTGAGGTTTTGAGGTGCTTTTATAAACTGAATAAAATCAGGTAATTTGAAAATATATTTTTAAACCATTATAAGTCTAACTGTTAACTAAAAAAAAGGGCAGACACCCCTTTTTCGTACTATTAAAATTAATACATGGTTATATGGATGTTATAACCTTTGGTAATCTTGTTAAAACTTCAACTCCAGATAAACCAAAATCATATTTTATGTTGATAAAAAGGCATCAAATTTTAGTAATAACCACACACATTTATTTCCGCTACACTCCAATAAAAGAGTGTTAAACCTCCTACTCTGTATCAAATTTAAAAATGGGAAAGAATAAATCTTTTAAAATTTGATGAAGATTATAAGTTAAAATACATTTTCAAAAAGTAATATTTGAAAACAAAAAAGAGGAGCTTAAAGCCTCTCTCTTTTATTGCGATACTATCAAATTTAAAACTCCATTTAATCGAAAGGGTAATGCTTTTGAACCCCAATGATATCTAATTCAGTGAATTCAAGTTTTCTTGAGCCTTGACCTCCACAGTAATAATGCATAACAGACATTGAATCATATTTTGTAAGATAATCAGTTTCACCTAGATTTTCTTTTGTTTCTCTATTGCACTCTTTTGGAGCATCAGGTCGTATATGTTCATGTCTAAAACCAAGAATATGTCCAATTTCGTGCCTTAAAATTCCCGATTTGTTGACTGAAGTTGTAAAAAAAGCATGACTAATTAGTATTTTTCTTCTTTTTTTCGCTTGAAAAGGGTAAAAAGCTTTTGCTAATAATTTTGAATTTGTGAAAACCTTTTTGATAACAAAAGTCAAATCTTCAGGATTATCGCTAGACTTTAAATCGTAATCATATTCTGAAACATATACAAAATTAACATTACAAATCTTTTCCCAATCTGCTGTAGCTTCATTCATATATCTAACAAAATTGTTGTACTCCGTAAGATTGGCAAATGAATGTTGAACAATAGAATATCTAATGTTATTCGGTGCAGGAGTTTTAACAATTTGACCATTTAATTTTATTCCAACTATTTTATTTGATTCTTGAGGGGAGTACTTGTTTGAAATATATTCAAAATACTCATCTTCATCAAGTAATAAATCTCCCTCTACTATATAGAAAAGTTCATTATCAATAAAAATGGTGTCATGTTTAATAATTTCTGGTAATGAAATGTCAATTTTTATTAAAGAATCATCTATTTCGTCATAAATAATTGAACTAAACTCATCATTCAAGTCGGAAATCTGAATATCATCAACGTTTTTATTTTCTTCACTAGATGTTTCTATTTGTCCACAACTTGTGATTAAAATAGTTGTCAATATTGTAAAAATATATTTCATAATTCAAAATTTAAAAATTGTATTGTATACCAATATAGCCTTTTGGAGGCCATGAAAATTCAAACTTAAGATCTTTATTAATATCATCTGAACCTGATATTTTATCGCCTACACTTAAATCATTCAATTCTTTCAACCAAGTCATTGCTATTCCTCCAGTAATTGAAAGTCTCTTTAGTCCATTAATATTAACTCGAACCCCTAATCCTGTAAATAAAGTCGGGATGCCTGAATTAATTCCGAATCCTATCTGATAAAGAGGATTCAAATTCGAGTTTTTTAACCATAAATTAAAATTTAACATGGTTGAAATATTAATATTTCGTACTAAGTTTTCTGTAGCCGTACCAACAAACATTTGTCCTGTAGAGTCTGATGTTGTACCGTATGTGTTATATTTGAAAAAGGTATAAGCAGTTCCAATAGATACCTCCGGGACAAATCGATTAAATTTTCTAACTATAAAAGTTTTATGAGAAAGTGTTGTAGGTCTAACTTCAGTAATCTCATCTTTTTCTGACAATTTTGCTCCGCCAGTGATGATATTAACTTTATGAATCGATAATTTGCCTTCATTCCAAATATATGGGTCTATTTCCAGAATCCATGTATATCCATGTTTTTTTACAGAAGCTTTATCATAAAGGTCTTTAACAAGCTTATAAGAATTCTTAAGATTATTCAACCTTTTGTTATATTCAGTATTTTCAGAACTTAAATCACTAATGATATTTGAAATAACATATGTCTTAACAAAATCATTTGTACTGTCTTTATAAAGTTTTAGATTTATTTTAATTTTATTTAAAATAGTATCAGTAAAATCGAAATAGGTTTGAATTTCATCTATATTATTTTTCACTCTTTTAATTTCACTTAAAGTTGTATCTTTTTCTGAGAAGCTTATTTTTTTTAAATTAGTGAAACAGGAATTGATCTCTTTTTTCTTATCGTTTTTGAGTCTCATCTGTGTTTGGATTATATACTCTCCAATTACTGTAAAAATTGAATCAGCGAAACGTTGTGGTGAACCGTCACTATAACCTTGTGGATTTGGATTAATCGTACTCTCAAACATATCAATAATCATATTAATTGAAGCAGAACTTATAGAGTCTATAGGGTCAGTTTTTAAAATAATGTCATAAGAGTGATTAATATTTAAAGGATTAAAAGGAATCATAAAAATATTAACTTCATTATCGTCAGCTAAGAAATATGTAGAATCAGGTAGTTCTGAAAAATAAGTTTCTTCATTTATTTTAGTAGCAATATAATACTCTAACACTGTATCTACTATTTGTAAAAATATCCTATCCTTTTCTTTAATACGAATACCATTTTCTAAAATGTCGCTAGGTTTCTGACAAAACGAAATGAATGAAATCAAGACGACAGGAATTAGTAATATTATTTTCTTTTTCATAAGTTACTTTTTCGTGAGAAATTATTATTAATTCCAATATAGTAAATATTTTCGTTTTACAATTAATTATTATCGCTTAATGTTATCTTTTTACCTACAAACGACATACTGAAAACATAATAATAGATACTATTTTTCTAATTATTTTGGGGTGTTCTTTAAAATAAAATGAGTAAAATTCAAAGATTACGCAATATCAGTATGTTGTTTTTAATTCATTAATCGAAAACGATTTATCAACTGATTTCTATACGAAAAGGTCAGGATTCTACTTTTATTCTAAACTTAGAAAACATGAATTGTTATACCAAATACTTAACTTTACAATTTCGATTTTAAATAAACACACACATTTATTTCCGCTGCACTCCAACAAAAGAGTGTTAACCCTCCTACTCCGATTCAAACTAATAAAAAGAGAAAGAATAAACCTTTTTCCCTGCGCACTAAAATAAAAACTTTACCAATTGGAGTGTAGCGGAAATCATGAATACATTTAAAATCAATTAACGCATGAACTAAAGCAAAGTAAATTGTGACTAAACAATTTGGTATAACACAAATCGATTTTGTAGGATTTATGAGAACGATAAAAAACGTATTCAACTCACAAACTAATTATATTTATTACCTAAAAACAATTAAGTGATCGTTTAAAACTAAGAAAAAATCAATATATTTAATACTTTTACTTCTTAACTAACAAAATGAAATAGATCCTATGAAACTTTTTTTAACCTGTTTATTATTTATAATCACGTCTTCCGGTATATCTCAAGCTGCATTTAATGTTTCTGGTAAAGTTTTGAATGAGAATCATAAAGCTATCGATTTGGCACTTATTTCAATTTTGGACGCTGCCGACTCAAGTCTAGTGAAAACCGTTTTCTCCGATAGTGATGGTTCTTTTTTAATTCCGTTAGCTAAAGCAGGTGATTATATTTTAAGAATTAAATCTACTGGATTTATCGAGACTTCAAAATTTATGACCGTTAATGCGTCTTATGAAATGGAGCCTATTTCATTAACTGAAGATCCAAATGTACTTGATAAAGTAATTGTAGATGGCTCTGTACCATTTGTAGTTAGAAAAATAGACCGCATTGTAATTACGCCTGATGCATTAATTGCTAGTACTGGAAGTAATGCTTTGGAGATTTTGGAGCAGGTCCCTGGTGTTACTGTTGATCAAAATGGGCAAATACTTTTAAAAGGAAGAGCTGGAGTTGGGGTGTATATTAATGATAAGCCATCTTATTTATCAGGTTCAGAATTAGATAGTTATTTACGGTCTTTACCTGCCGGATCAATTAAAAATATTGAAGTTATTGAGAATCCACCTGCTAAGTATGAAGCAGCAGGAAATGGCGGAATAATTAATATTAACATTAAACAAAGTGCCATTAAAGGCCTGTTTGGAAATGGATCGATAAGTTACCGTAGAAGTCGCTACAATGGAAGTAATAACAGTCTGAATCTCAATTATAATACAAAAAAAATTAGCTTTTCTACAAATCTTAATGCTGGGTTTTATGAAAGTTTTCAAGATCTAAATATAAATCGTTATTACCTAAATGAAATGGGTGTTGAGCAATCTGTATTCAATCAAAATTCTTTTAATGGAAATAGTGGGCATTACCTTCAGGGGCGTGTTGGAATGGATATTTATGCTACGGACCGTACAACTTTGGGTTTGTCCTACAAAAGGTCTCACTCGCCTGGACAGGCAGACATAGATAATACGGCACTAATTTCTGATGTGAATGGTTTTTTACTTCAACGTGTAGTTGCAGATAATTTAAGTGAGACTGGATTTGATAATGATTTGATTAGCTTTTATGTGCTACAGAAATTAGATACACTTGGAAGTGAAATATCCTTTGATGCTGATTTCGTAAACTACGTATCAGCCAATGATCAAAATTTCAAAAATTTTCAATACAATTCAAATGATTCTTTAATATATAGTGATCAGATTAATGGTGAGATTCCGTCAGAGATTAGTATCTATGCTTTAAAGACGGACTACACAAAGCCTTTTAAAGATGGTTCAATTTTTTCGACTGGACTTAAATCAGCTTTCACTCAAACTGACAATGAGGCCATTTATAGTAAAACAACTGAAGGAATTACTACACCTGATTATAATTTGAGTAATCGCTTTCTCTATGACGAATGGATTAATGCAGCTTACCTTAATTATCACCGCTCAATAGGAAAAGTAACGCTTCAATTTGGACTAAGAGGTGAAGCAACACACCTTGAAGGAAATCAACTGGGTAATGCACAAACGCCTGACACCAGCTTTACAAGAACTTATGCTTCATTATTCCCCACTTTTTATATGAGTAGACCGTTAGATTCTGCCGGGATTCATTCCCTCAATTTTTCTTATGGCAGAAGAATTGAACGCCCTTATTTTCAAGACTTGAATCCATTTATAAGTCCTTTAGATAAGTTCACCTATTATACCGGAAATCCAAATTTACTACCTACCTACTCTCATAATTTAACTATGACTTACTCTTATAATGAAATAATTAGTACAGAAATATCATACGCTATGCTCATAGATGGTATAAATGAGACTTTGGAAATTCAAGATGACATCTATTATAGTAGGCCTGGAAATATTTCGAATAGTCAATTTCTTACCTTTTCTTTAAACGCAAACGTACCTATCGCAACGTGGTACACAATTAGCGCATATACCCAAGCTTCAATTGTGCATTTTGAAAGTGAATTATACACTGAAAAATTAAATTCAAAAGGGGTAAATACGTATGCCAGTTTAACAAATCGATTTAACTTTAGTAAGGGGTGGAAGATCAGTTTAAGCGCAAGGTACTTAAGTGATCAGGTCTATTCTCAATTATTAATAAAGGGGTATATGTCTATGAATTGTGGTATTCAAAAAAGTGTATTTAAAGGAAAAGGGAGCTTAAGGTTGAATGCTAATGATCTTTTTTATTCAAGAAAAGGTGACGGAATCATCAATAATTTAAGCCAAACCAATGCAGATTGGAACAGTAAATATGATTCAAGAAGTGTTACTGTAGCATTTTCAATGCGTTTTGGAAAATCTAATTCAAACAAAAAGAAGTACAAAGGCTCTGGGTCAGATAGTGAACAAAACAGGGTGAAGTCCTAATGTGATTCGTTA
>Ga0209292_1004554_pt1 | contig 14560 bp, 9 predicted proteins | sample GOMGulsemesocosm_2_FD_184634 | JGI IMG/M metagenome (GOLD analysis project Ga0209292, IMG submission 184634) | Methane-oxidizing microbial communities from mesocosms in the Gulf of Mexico - GOM9C Gulf of Mexico (SPAdes) (version 2) | ecosystem: Environmental > Aquatic > Marine > Cold seeps... | reverse complement strand
TTAAAAGTACTTTTATTGTCTTTTCTTACCGTAGTTCCTGCCTTTGCACTGACTCCGTCTGAGCAGGTTGTGCTCAGTAATAAAGTGCAAAATCTTTTAAAAGTAGATACTGAAATAGTAGATACAGATAAAGTGAAGTTCCTATCGGAAAAAATAATCAATAATCGACAGCACTACTCAAATAATATTCTAGCTAAAGTTTATTTACTCTCCGCAAGGGTTGCTAGCGACGCAGGTAACATTAATAAAGCTTTTGAATATGCTCAAGAGGGGGTGGCAGTTAATAGTATTGATAAGAAAATTAATTTAGCCTTATTATTAGAATTAGCAGACGTTTATATTGCGAATAAAGACTATCAATCACTTTTAGCTTTGGCTCAAGTAGCAGTGAAAAAGAGTGAGGTCAGCAATAGTATTAAGTATCAATTGCTTTCACTAAGTTATCGCAGTGTTGCTTTTGCATTGCTAGGAAAGCACAAACAGGCTTTAACTGATCTCCAGAAAGTTGAACAAGGTATCAGCAGTAGTGAGTTGACCGAACATATTGAGTTACTGACTATTTTAGCGTTGGCATATCACCATTTAGGTGACTATCAAACATCACGGATAATGCAGTTAAAAATATTAAAATTAAGTGTCGAAATGGGGCGCAAAAGAAATATTGCTCAAATCTATTTATACCTAGGGTATGCTTATATGCACTTACTGCGTCTGGATGATGCCTATAATGCCTTTTGGCAGTCTAAAAAATATGCGGAGAATATGAAGGGATTTATTCATATTGCCCATGCAAATAAAGGGCTTGGTATTATTTTGATAAAACAAAAACAATATCATGAAGCATTTTCACCATTGCAACAATCAATTGAAATATTTAGCAAAAAAAATATGCAGGCCGACCTAATCGAGTCTTCTGTTGCTCTGGCAAGCGCGAAACTAAAAATTGACCAAAGCATTGAAGGCTATGCTTTATTAACCGAAGTTATAAAGCTTCTTGATGGTAAGGATATTTCGTTAAGGTATGCTGGTTTTTATCGAATGGTTGCTGAAATGCACTTTGCGAAAAAAAATTATCAAGTCGCTTATCGCTGGGGCAAAAAACATAGTGAAATATTGATCGATAAACTTGATATGAATAAAATATCTTCCAGTATTTCACCAGACTTGTCTCAGTTGTTTTCCAGTCAGGAAACTCAAGTAGAGCCCATTGAAGAATCGAAAAAACTTGCCGTTAAATTGGCCGAAAGCAGTGAACTCTCTATTAGCTTTGTTGGGAAGTATCAAAAGCAGCGTTTTATTATTATTAGCTTAGCGGCATTAATCTGTTTATTACTTATTACTTTCGTTGGCATATTTTTGAGGTTAAGAGCCGATAAAATAAACCTAGCTTATGAGGAAATAGAGAAGCCAAGTTATGTCATGGCCTCTCCGGTAAAAACAAAATTCGATTATCAATTGGCCTTTAAAAAAGCCAGGGGATTTCAGTATCCTTTGACTGTTGGCTATCTTGTTATTGATAATTGGAAAGAGCTGACTTTTCACTTTAATAATAAGACTATGAACGAGGTGACTAAAGATATAGCCAGCGTTATCAATGAGCAGATAACGGAGTTCGACTATGCAGGCTTGCTCAATGACGGTGAGTACTTATTGTTATTTGAGCATCAAAATAACCAAGACGTTAGTGTAAAAATAGACAAGTTACTACAAGCTGTAAACTCTCGAGCTTTTGCCAGTTTAGGGGGCTTTTCTGTATCGATGAAGAGCTGTGTAAATACACCTAACTTTAAAGATATAGATCCGTATCTATTTTTGGCACGCATTGCTGAATCTGTTAATATATACCCAAGCAACATGAAGAAGCAGGATTCAGCTGGAATTAAAAACGTATTTACGCAAGGCTTTGATTGAATAAAATGGTCGTTCCATTATCGAAATCAATAACGCAGTATAAATCGTTTTTAAACCATCCTGAAACTAGCATCTTCATATCGCTTGGGTATAGAACAAGTTAATTCACCTAAGGTACCTTAATGTTTTTTGTTTTAGCTATAGCTTTAGTTTTTGTCGTCATCAGTGTTTACTTCTTCTTTCGTGTAGAAAAACTGCAAAGAAAGCTAATCACCCAGCAACGAGAAAGCTTAACAACGCGTCAAGAGAATAAGTTGTTAGTTGAATCGATGACACTTGTCGCTACGCGTGAGCAGGAATTTTCCAAAGCAAGATTAGTACGCTTAAAAACATATGCTCAAAAAAATGAGCATACTCAGCTTCTAATGCATACTGAATTGATCAGCCCATTAATTAATAATTACAGTATTATTTTTAAGGAATGCTTGAAAGGAAAAGGTCGACTTAAAGCTATTTGCCAGAAGTGTTTTGAAAATCAAGACAGTTCAGCTTATAAAAAATTTGTTGCTTTGATCGTCACAAGTGATAAGCAATTAAAACGTTATTGGTCTAGTGATAATTTGAATGGTTTTCTTTTTCTCGTTGATGCCCTGTTAACATTTGAAGAGCAGAATACTAATGCATTAACTACAGATAAAAAGAATATTTGTGTACCTTAAGGTCTTAAGGTAATACCTTTGTATTTCTGTACAAAAGGTTATATTTTTATTAGGCTTGGGTATAGCCTTGATAATATTTTCTAGGACAGGGTTAAATATGAGTCGTTTTAACGCCAAGAATTTTTTATTATTTACGCTTTTTACTGTGATTATTGTGATCTCAGTAGTCTTCGCACAACTATACAACGATAAATATCCTATTAGCTTAGTCGCCATTGTTTTTTTTGTGGTTGCTATTATTGCGGTTACTATTCTCGCTTTATTTTCCACGCAAAAACTATTTCAGAGTACTTCTTTAAATCATGAGAGTGAAACGGTTAGCGTTGAAGAGCTGTTTTCCTATAGCCATGATCCAACAACCAATTTACCAACAGCCCAGCAAGCGTTAAGAGTAGTTGAATCGGCAATGAAGTCTGACAAAGGACAACGGCATGCTGCGGTGGTTTTCAAACCGATTAATTTTCAACATGTAAATAGCTTTCTGGGTTGCCACAACTCTGACTTACTGCTTTTACAGCTTGCTTACTGCTTACAACAAAAAATAGTAGATAATACTAACTTGTTAAGTTTTAGTTTAAATGCCCAGCCTATTCGTATTGCTCGGTTACAAAGCCTACAGTTTTTGGTGATTTATAACTTAACGGATAGCCGTTTTGATGATAAAAGTATGCTTGACGAATTGTGTTGTCAGCTCGCTAATGCTGTGCCTGAAGCTATGAGCTTTAAGAGTTTTTCTCTAAATTTTGAGCTTGCTTTTGGTATTGCTATTTCAGGGGAAAATGGTGATAGCTTTAATGAAATAGTAGCGCATGCGGGCGATGCCTTACTCAAAGGTATAAAAGTACAGCAACAAGTAAATTATTTTGATAATAGAAGCATACTATACAACCAGAAAAAACTCGCTCGAATGGAGGCACTACGTCAAGATATTAGAGACGAGAAGTTGTTTTGTTATTTAAAACCACAAGTAAATATTAATAATTATAATATTGTCGGCTTTCAATTAAGAATGCATTGGTATGAGGCAAGATCAACTAAGCCATTAGAACTCTATGATTTTTCTGAAATTGCAGAGCATAGTGGCGAATTATACCTGTTGACAAAAAATATGTTAAAAACTGCATTTTCTACGTTAGTCACCTTACATAAGATTGGCGTATATCAGCGTATTTCAGTGACATTGTCGAGTGAAAGTTTATTTGAAGTGGATTTGGTCGATTACATCGAGAAACAACTGCAAGAGCATAATATTCTAGGTAAGTACCTAATGGTTGAATTGAGTGAAGCCGTTATGCTCAGTGCCAGTCATCGAGTGAAAGCCATTATAGATCAGTTAAAATCATTGGATGTGGGCATTTGTATCGCTAACTTCTCTGGCAGTTATGAATCTTTACGTTATGTGAGGAAAATGGCGATTCATCAACTTAAAGTTGATTGTCAAAAATTGACAAACGATAGTAGTAACCGAGTAGATAAGGCGATAACTAATGCACTAGTTACCTTAACTCGTAGTATGAAAATTCCCCTTGTAGCTACAGGGATTGACAAGCATGAAGCTTCCCAAGCATTCATCGCCATGGGTGGGGAGTTAATTCAAGGTAATATCATTCATCCAGGGGTTGTGCCTGAAGAAATAGAACTCTGGTTAGAAAAGTGGTACTTACAGCATCCGGAATCAATTCCACCTGAGGTTAGGCCTTCTATCTATTAAACCTTAGGTAGTGACTTTTTGGTAAAAAACCGTAAAGTTAAGGCATTAATTTTGTTACAGGGTCTCAATATCAAGCGCTTCTGGTGATAATACAATGCCAGTATTATCAGCGTAAATATAATCATCAGGTAATAAGGTAACTCCGGCAAAGTTAATGGCAATATCTGTTTCTCCGATGCTCTGATTATTTGCCCCAACAGGAATTGCCACTAGTGCTTGTATACCTATATCTATACTTTCTAAAGCATCTACATCACGAACACTGCCATAACAAACAATTCCTTCCCAGCCATTGTCAGCTGCACATTGTGCAATGTTCAGATCAATCAGTGCTCGTCTTGTAGAGCCGCCACCATCAATGACTAATACTTTACCTGTACCATCGATATTAACAAGTTCATTGATTAGCCCTAAACTTTCAAAACATTTTAACGTAACAACTTTACCAGCAAATGAGCATCTGCCCCCATAATTACAAAAAATAGGGTCAATCACATCAATTAAATCAGCATAAATATCACATAACTCAGAAGTGTTATATTGCATGAATGTTCTCTTTTTATTGAAAATAAGGGGTGTGTCAGTATATATTGTTATTTCAAAAATAAAACCTATTATATATTTAACGGTATATCTTGAATTTTAAGGTAAAAGCCTTTTAAATAACACTAATGCTTACGGGGCAAACCTACTAATTTTTAGAAAACAATTGTTCAATAACAGGTATAGTAATAGCTATGATTAAAGTTTCTTTATGATTGAATATATAACGCCCCGTACATTTTTGTTCTCGACCCAAGCGGTCGTTTTTTCAGTGCTTTTATTTATATTCTATGTTTATTATCGAACATTTTTACGTAAATATGTTAAGTATTGGTTAGTGAGTATTGGTGCCTTGTGTTGTAGCTATTTTATCAAGTCGGTTGTGCCTTATTCGTTTAGTCATTTTTCAACTGATTATTGGCAAGTACTGACAGAATTATTGCTACAGGTTTGCCAATACACTTCATTGCTCTTTCTTATTTTGGGTGTATATAATGCAAAAACTCACAAAGAAATCCCTAAAAACATCACCAGATTGGGCGTTGGGTGGGTTTTCCTACTCAGCTCTATAACCACCGTATTATTTTCCTTTGATAGCAGCCAGTCATTTAACCATTTTTATTTAACCACTAGTCTGCCTAGTTTTATTTTTGGTTGTACGTTCTTTTCTTTAGCCGGTTATCTTTTATTCGATAAAAAAAGCTACTTTTCAAGTCAAATCTTGATGTGCTTTTCAGCCGTTATTGGCTTACGATATTTAATACATTCCTTTATCTCTATTGTCGCTTTAACTGAGCCATGGTTTCGTCAATTAGAGATTTTTCTATTCTACTTCGATGCAGCTGGACATAGTATTCTTGGTTTTACTTTACTGCTTTGGGTGCAGGGAGCTGAAAGGTTTGCTGCGTTAAATGCGATAAATAGGGCGCAGTATCTTGGTAAGCATGACTCATTAACAGGAGCACTGAATAGAGAACAAGTTATGGCAAAATTGTCAGAGAAAATGGTCGAATTGACACAAGAAAATAAAGTTAATACTAATCAGGTTAAGTTGGCTATTTTTTTAATAGATATAAAACAATTTAAATTTGTTAATGATACTTACGGTTTAAAAGTTGGCGACTATATCCTTGGGGAAATAGCCAGCCGTTTAAGTCATAGTGTATTTATACCTCAGGCGGTGGGTCGCCTCAGTGGCGACTCCTTTATGTTTGTTATTGAATTTGAACAGTTATCTCATGTGGATAGAGCGGTAAACCATATTCATGAACTCATCGAACGCAGTTTCCGTTATGAGCAGCAAGAAATAACAATTCAAGGTAGTGTAGGTTACTGTTTTTATCCAGATGATGCAGATAAGTCCGAAGACTTACTGCAAAAAGCTAATCTTGCTCTACATCACGCTGAAACTAATAATATTGCATCAGTTGCCTTTGAAGAGGGTATGCAAGCACAAGGTCGTCACTTAGTGTTGATGGAGAAAGAACTTAGGCTGGCATTAGAAAATGATGAATTTATTTTATATTACCAACCACAACTAAACTTATTAACCAATAAGCTTGAAGGGGTAGAAGCTTTAGTGCGTTGGCAGCATCCTGAAAAAGGTTTACTTGCTCCAAGTGAGTTTTTAACTGAGTTAGAAGCTTTGGGTATGCATAATGAGTTTGATTACTATATTTTAGCTAAAGCTTGTCAAGCAAGTGAACGTTGGTTCACTTTATATCAGAGACGTGTCGCCATTGCTGTGAATATCACTGCGGTGGAATTCCAAGACGAGCAACTGGTTACCAATATTCAAATGTTATTGCATAAATATAATATCCCCTCTAAATATATTGAATTAGAGATCACTGAAAATGTAGTAATGACTGATATTGTAAGGGCGATGGATAGTATTATAAAACTTCAAAGTATGGGGATTAAAGTCTCTATTGATGACTTTGGTACCGGTTATTCCTCTTTGGCTTATTTACGAGATTTACCGATAGATAAAATAAAAATCGATCGTAGTTTCATTAAGGAAGTTGCCAGTAATGACTCTGACCTTACCATTGTTAAGTCCATGATCGACCTTTCTCATGGATTAGGTAAACGAGTTTTAGCTGAGGGAGTTGAAACCATCGAACAATTAGATCTACTCCGTCATTTAGGTTGTGATGCAGTGCAAGGCTATTTCATCAATAAACCTCTACCAGAAGATAAACTAGTACGTTATCTGGAAAGAAAATAAAGCTCTGTAAAGTTATACCCGTTACCATTCAAGATGCATGTTTCAGAGTGTTTGAGCAATTTCAATTCAAGGCATATCAATGTAGCCATGGTTATTCCATTACAAATTGATGTAACGATGAAGTGATGTTGCTCAAGCACTTCTGCGATGGGTTTTAAATGACTTTATGGGGCGTTAAAGAACAAAAATATAGAGTGACTATGTTTACGTTCTTCTCCTTGCCTAAAGCCATTTAAATTCCCACTGAAATCGAGCACTTTGAATGGTAACGGGTATATACCAGTCCCATTTAATTATCGCCCACTTGTTCGGATTAAAATAATCCAAGGCTGCGTTTCTCCCAATCACACACCCCAGCTATTGCTCAATTGAGCGCCTTACCATGATTTATTTTTCCTAAGCACAACAAGATCACAACCTTAATGAAAATGGTATTACTTGTCATATGAATTCTATTTTTAATTGAAAAAAACTAAAAAAATTCTGATACTTACCGATACAGTTCTATACTCAAAGAAAGGAATAGTCAGGTAAGGTATTATATTTTTTGAAGCGTTTTCGGCATATACAAAGAATTCCATCGGTTAGGCAATCTGAAATGAGCTATGGATAAGCATATATTTTTCAGTCAAATATATTTATATACAATTAAGTTAAAATTTTAAGGTCAAATGTTATGCTTATTAAACATAAACTCATTGCTAATACGACAATATTGGTGCTAGCCATGGTGCTAATGTTAGCGCTATTGAGCTATGAAAGCTCTTCTTTACAGCGTGATATAGGGGTAGCAAAGGATATTGGTGATGTTAAAGCGTCAGTACTCGAATTACGTCGTGATGAAAAAGACTTTTTCGCTCGTAAAGCGTTAAAGTATTCAGATAAATTTAATAGTCAAATGAAAGAAGCTCAGCATCAAGTTAGTCGCTTATCAGAAGAGTTCACTAGTGCTGGTATATCTATGCCTGAATTGACAAGTATGGGGTCTATACTCGCTCAATATCAAGCGCAGTTTATAAAAGTTGTTACATTACAAAAGAAAATTGGCTTAAATGCAAAAGAAGGTTTGTACGGCGAACTCCGTGCTGCGGTTCATAATGTTGAAGAACTTATTGGTCACGATAATTATCGCTTGCGCAGTGAAATGTTACAACTTAGACGTAATGAAAAAGACTTTATGCTTCGCCTTGATAATAAGTATGTCGATAAGCTGACTAACAATGTTAGCAAGTTACTCAGTAGTGTTCAGGAAAGTACTTTGCCTTCAGCTAAAAAACAGGAGGTTAGTAACCTTATTAAAGCCTATCAAACAGCGTTCATCAATTTAGTGACGGCTCAAAAAGAGCTAGGTTATAACGAAAAAATGGGTTTAATGAATGACATGCGAAATGTTGTTCACCAAGTTGATAGTAAGCTGCTACAAGTTGTAGCTAATAGTGAAGCTGCCGTGGAAAGTCATGTTAAGTTTGTTAATATGCTAGCATATAGCCTCTTTACTGCCGTTCTTGTGATCGCGTTAGCAAGTGCATGGCTAATTGGGCGAAGTATTTTAGATCGCATCAATAACCTACAAACTACCATGAATAAAATCGCTAAAAGCAATGATTTAACTACCACTGTAGATGTTAGCGGAGGAGATGAGTTATCAGATATGGCTGAGGTGTTTAATCATATGTTAACCAACTTCCGCTCACTTATTGTTGAAGTAAATCACTCGGTAAATACACTCAATACAGCAACAGGTAGCTTAGCTGAGAATATATATAATGCTAACGAAGGTGTTGAAACTCAAATGCAGCAAACAGACCTTGTCGCAACAGCCGTTACTGAAATGGTGGCTACTGTAGATGAGATTGCTACCAATACTCGAGAAGCCGCGCATAAAGCAGAATTAACCAATAGTAACGCAGGAAAAGGTAAAGCTGGGGTTGAGCAGACTATCAACCAAATAGGTCAGTTATCAGAAAAGCTTTTAGATTCAGAAAATGTTGTTAAGGAGTTAGAAAAAGAAAGCATTACTATCGCTTCGGTATTAGGTGTTATCCGAGGCATTGCAGAACAAACCAACTTATTAGCTTTAAATGCTGCTATTGAGGCGGCCAGAGCCGGTGAGCAAGGTCGAGGTTTTGCTGTGGTTGCTGATGAAGTAAGAACGCTTGCCAGTAGAACACAAGATTCAACACAAGAAATTGAAACTATTATCGGTTTATTGCAAAAACGTACGCAAGAGATAGTTAATTTAATGGCTGAATGTCGTAATCAAGGGCAAGAAAGTGCTGATCAAGCAAGCTCTGCTGGGGCAATGCTTGATGAAATAACACAAGATGTTGCTTTGATTATGGATATGAATAGTGCCATTGCAACCGCTATTCAAGAGCAAAGTACGGTTGCCTCAGAAGTTAACCAGCATGTAGTAATGATTAGAGATGTTACTGAACAATCTGGAGCTTCAGCTAAACAAAATGAGCATATGAGTGAAGAGTTGTCACAACAGGCACAAGTATTAACTACAGAAGTGAGTCGTTTTACGGTGTAACGCCCTGTGTAGTACTATCTTTTCAATCATAAAAAATGAAAAGGCCCTAATTTTTGATAGTTTGGGTCTTTTTTATAACATATTAATCAATATAGATGACTAATAAATAGTAGTTAGCTTAGAGTAATTTTGCTTTTAAGTTGTGTTATAACTGCTTGATATCAATCATCGCTTCACGAGATTGGCCGCTAATTTTTAACTCACCTAAATAATCTTGCCATCGACTTTCGTATTCAAGTGCTAATGTTTGGAGGTAAGCTTCACTAAAGATTACACTATGACCATCATCGAAAATTAAGCGGTAACCATGTTTAGCAACACTCTCAATATGTGTTAATAGTACATTTTTCTTATGGCTAATCACTTGCCCCGCTTTTACTTTACTTGCTGGGCTTGCAGCAGAGCTAATACGCAAATATTCAAAGCTAAGTTGTGCCTCAGTTATATTCTTATTTGTAGAGAACTCAATAGCTAAACTATGTAGAGCATTATCTATAATAAAACGGGTAATTTTCATTGCAGTAAACCATCAAACCTTTATTTAACTTTAAATACCAAACAGATAAATTTACTTATCTGTTTGGTATCACTTAATCAATCTTTGGCGATTAAAGAATAAAGCGACTTAAATCTTCGTCTTTAACAACATCACCTAATATTTTAGTAACATAAGTCTGGTCTATGCTGATTGTTTCACCACTGCGTTGATCAGCATTAAATGACAAGTCTTCAACTAAACGTTCCATCATAGTATGTAAACGGCGAGCGCCAATATTCTCAGTAGTCTCATTAACTTGCCAAGCAGCATCTGCAATGGCTTTAATGCCATCTTCGCTGAAGGATACTGATACGCCTTCAGTAGCGAGTAAAGCAATGTATTGCTCGGTAAGTGACGCAAAAGGTTCAGTTAATATACGAACAAAGTCATCAGCTGTTAGTGCTTTTAATTCAACACGAATAGGCAAGCGACCTTGTAACTCAGGGATCAGGTCTGAAGGCTTGGACATTTGAAAAGCCCCTGAAGCGATAAACAAAATGTGATCTGTTTTAATCATGCCATGTTTAGTACTTACTGTTGAGCCTTCAACTAAAGGTAATAAGTCTCGCTGAACTCCCTCACGAGAAACATCCCCGCCGCCAGAACTATCAGCACGTTTACAAATTTTGTCAATTTCATCGATAAAGACAATGCCATTTTGCTCTACTGCATCAATAGCTTTTTGCTTAATGTCATCTTGATTAACTATTTTAGCCGCTTCTTCTTCTTGTAACGCTTTAAGGGCATCTTTAATTTTAAGCTTACGCTTGCTCGTTTTATCACTAGACATATTTTGGAACATGTTTTGTAATTGTGAAGTCATGTCCTCCATACCTGGAGGTGCCATAATCTCAACACCGGCGGAAGGTGCAGCTAAATCAAGTTCAACTTCTTTATCGTCTAATTTACCCTCACGTAATTTCTTACGAAAAATCTGGCGAGTATTGCTGTTTTCGCTTTCTTCATCATTGCCAAAACTGTCACGAGCAGGAGGTAAAAGTACATCTAAAATACGTTCTTCAGCGGCTTCTTCAGCAAGATGCTTAACACGATCCATTTCCTGCTCTTTAACCATCTTTATCGCCATATCGGCAAGGTCACGAATAATGGTTTCTACTTCTTTACCCACATAGCCCACTTCGGTGAACTTAGTTGCTTCCACTTTAATAAAGGGTGCATTAGCAAGTCTAGCTAAGCGGCGAGCAATTTCAGTTTTACCAACACCTGTTGGTCCGATCATAAGGATATTCTTGGGGGTAACTTCGTGACGTAAACCCTTATCTAACTGCATTCTACGCCAGCGGTTTCTTAAGGCGATGGCAACAGCGCGTTTAGCATCACTTTGGCCAACAATATGGCTATCTAATTCATGAACAATTTCACGTGGGGTCATATCTGACATTATTTATTCCTCGTTGTTGCCTAAGGAGTATTTTACTCAGACTTAGGCCACATATTAATCAGGTTTATTTACTCTAATCAAATAGCTAGAGCTATAGTTCGTCTATGGTTTGTTCTTGGTTGGTAAAGACGCAGATGTTGCCAGCAATAGTGAGTGATTTTTCAACTATTTCTTTGGCACTTAAATCTGTATTTTCTAAGAGGGCAGTTGCCGCAGATTGGGCGAAATTTCCCCCACTACCAATGGCAATAAGGTCATGCTCGGGTTGAACAACATCACCATTACCGGTAATAATTAATGAGGCAGTTTCGTCGGCAACAGCTAATAATGCTTCAAGCTTTCTTAAAGCGCGATCACTGCGCCAGTCTTTAGCAAGCTCAACAGCTGCTTTAGTTAAATGACCTTGGTGTTGCTCTAATTTACTTTCAAAACGTTCAAATAAAGTAAAAGCATCGGCTGTACCACCGGCAAAACCAGCGAGTACTTTGCCATTATATAAACGGCGAACTTTTCGAGCATTACCTTTCATTACGGTATTGCCAAGTGATACTTGACCATCACCACCAATAGCCACTTTGCCATTACGTCTTACTGAAACAATAGTAGTCACATTAACCTCATTTTAACTCAATTCTATAATGGTAATGTAATTGGGGTATTTATGATTTTTTCAAGGATTTAGTGGAATATATTAATTATTGCCACAACCAAATTTGGCAGCCATTAATATTATTACGTTTGAGTTTATGTTTATCTTTTTCAGCTAGGCGCTTACGAGGGTATGGACCTAAAAATACTTTATGCCAGACACCACTTTTCCCTGTAACACTTTTTACTTGGGCCTCAAGGCCTGAAAAGGCAATGCGTGCTTTTAATGTTTCGGCTTGTTTTGCAGTTCTAAATGAACCACATTGCATTTTATAGGGGCCTTTTTCTTTGACCTCATATTCGCCTACTTCAATTTCTTTAGTGGCTAAATCTTTAACATAAGTCCACTTTTCTTTAGGTGGCTTAGGCAATTCATCGCCCGTTGCCTGTGTTTTGCCTTTTGTAGTTTTTATTGGTTCAATAAGTGGCGTTTTAGTGCTTGGATCTGTCTTTAAAGACCATAAACCATAAGAAAACCCACTAATGAGTAATATAAGTAATAAGCTGATTAATTTAGCTTTAAGTGGCAATGTGTTGGCATTATCAGACTGTTTTTTACCATTACGGGGATTTTTTTTCTTTTTTGCGGGTGCGCGGGAAACGTAATCTTGATTAGCCATGAAAGGAGAGCTGTCACTACAGGAGAAATTTTAGCTAGTGTAACTGAGCTAACATAAAAAAACACGATATATACTATTTAAGTGCACTGTGGCATATCTATAACTTATTTACGAGTATCAAATAGGTTACTTTGTTACCAGTTTAAATCAATTGGATCGATGTCCAAACTCCAGCGTACTTTTCCTTGCCATTCATTGTTAGGTATTTGCATGAGTAGCTGTAGAATAGCTCGATGTAAGTCTTTTCGGGACTTCGCTTGAATAATTAGATGGTATCTAAATTTACCAGCTTTTTTCTCCATTGCCGCGGGTACCGGTCCGGCAAACTCACAACCGTCTAAACGTTGCTGCGTTAGGGCGCGTAAAAATTTTTCCGGGTACGAAGGATAATTAGCATCCGCTCGTAATAATGCTTGAAAAGTAAAAGGAGGTAATAATGCTTGTTTTCTCTCGACGAGCGCTTGATGAGCAAAATGGTGATAGCCATTGTGTACTAAATCTTGTAATAAGGGGTGATCGACAAAGTTGCTTTGCACTAATACTTTCCCAGGTTTACTTGCTCGTCCAGCGCGTCCGGCCACCTGAATAAGTAATTGAGCCATCTGTTCACTAGCACGAAAATCAAAACTGAATAAAGCCCCGTCAACATCGAGCACAGCAACTAAGGTGACATCGGGAAAATGGTGCCCTTTGGCTAACATTTGTGTACCCACCAGTAATTGGTGTTTTTTATCAGTAACTTCTTGCAGTAACTTGGCTAGTTCACCTTTTCTACGGGTACTATCTCTATCTATACGTACAATGGAGCTTTCTGGGAATAATTCCTCTAACCGAGACTCTAACTGCTCTGTTCCTTGACCTAATGGTGCTATACGAACACTGCCACAATTTGGACATTGAGGAGGTATGCGCCTTTGACTGCCACAATGGTGGCAAATAAGTAGCTGCTGCTTTTGATGTAAAGTGTAAGGCTTATCACAGCGTTGACAATCAGCAAGCCAATGGCATTCTTGACAATTTATTGCTGGCGCATAACCTCGTCTATTTAGAAACAATAATACTTGTTCACCACGCGCTAAGGTTTTTTTCATTTCATGTTTAAGTGTGCCAGACAAGCCAAACTCAACTTGTTGCTGATTCATATCAATCAGGGCTATTTTAGCTTTATTACTTTTACCTGCTCGATTATGAAGTTGATGGTAGTTATACTTCCCCGATAAAGCATTTTGTAATGTCTCAAAGCTTGGCGTAGCGGTTCCTAATACAATAGGAATATTTAACTGCCTTGCGCGCAAAATAGCCATGTCACGGCCATGATAGCGAAAACTATCCTGCTGTTTTAATGATGAGTCATGCTCTTCATCAATAATGATTAAACCAAGACGATGTAAAGGCGTAAAAATTGCAGAGCGTGTACCAATAACAATAGCGGCATTGCCTTGCTGGGCACTTAACCAAGTGGCAAGACGTTCTTTATCGTTTAGTCCTGAATGATGCAAGGCAATAGGTACGTTAAATCGTTGCTCAAAGCGGCTTAACGTTTGTGGTGTTAAACCAATTTCCGGTACTATCACTAAGACTTGTTGGTTATTGGCAAGTACCTCTTCCATGGCTTGCAAATAGACTTCAGTTTTACCGCTACCGGTAACGCCATCAATCAAATGACAAGAGAAGCTTGCTAAGGAGCTATTAATAGCGCTTACAATGATGGCTTGCTCACTTGAAAGTACTAACTTATCAACTTGATTGAGCGTATCTTCTT
>Ga0209292_1004553_pt1 | contig 14561 bp, 14 predicted proteins | sample GOMGulsemesocosm_2_FD_184634 | JGI IMG/M metagenome (GOLD analysis project Ga0209292, IMG submission 184634) | Methane-oxidizing microbial communities from mesocosms in the Gulf of Mexico - GOM9C Gulf of Mexico (SPAdes) (version 2) | ecosystem: Environmental > Aquatic > Marine > Cold seeps... | reverse complement strand
ATCTACACACGTGACAGAGTCTGAAAAAGACAGCGTGACTGTGTAGTCGCTTAATCGTGTAACAAGGCAGTTTAACGAGACTATTTGTGAGGAGTAGTGTGATGTTTGAAGACAATTGGATTGACCCGCTTGCAGCGCTAAAGCAACGCGGCGAAGCCTGTATTATGGTCACTGTACTCGAACATCACGGTTCAACACCTCGTGATTCAGGTACCAAAATGCTGGTAACACAAGATAAACTATATGCCACCATTGGCGGTGGCCATTTAGAGCATCTGGCTACTAAAATGGCGCGTGAAATGTTAACTGAAAGCAAAGAGTCACTGGTCGTGGAGCGCTTTGATTTAGGCGCTCGCTTAGGCCAATGCTGCGGTGGCAGTGCGACCTTGATGTTTGAACCTATTGGTCAGTCACTGCAGCATTTAGTTGTGTTTGGTGCTGGGCATGTAGCGAAAGCGTTATTGCATGTTGTTGCAACTTTGCCATTTCGCGTTACTTGGATTGATGAACGTGAAGAGCAGTTCCCCGCGCAGTTACCTGACAATGTCACTAAATTAGTCAGTGATGATCCGGCGGGTGATGTGCTTGATATGCCAAAAGATAGCTATTATCTAGTGATGACGCATAATCATCAGCTTGATTTTGATTTAGCCAAAGCGATTTTAAAACGTGGTGATGCTCGGTATTTCGGCATGATAGGTTCGCAAACCAAGAAAAAACGTTTTCAATATCGACTACGAGCTCGAGATTTCACTGATACCCAGATTAATCAGATGATCTGTCCGATTGGCATTAGTGCTGTGGTGGGAAAGCATCCCGCTGAGATCGCAATTTCGGTTGCCGGTGAATTAATTGCAACCTACCAAGGCCGAGTATTAGAAGACAAACAAAAACCTAACTTGGTCGAGGTAAATACTGATATCGCCAAGTTAGCTTAATATAGTGTAGACACGCTATCACCAGAGTATTAGGATAGCGCGAGATAAGATGCAGCAGCATAATGAAGGAATTTTTAAATGAGTACAATTCGAACAGCATACCGCTCAGCAATATTACACAGCATTGGTGATCCCGATAAAGTCGGTATGGAAAATTCGTACCAATATTTTGCTGACGGCGCCATGATTATTGAAAATGGTATCGTGCAAGCAGTCGGTAACGCGGATGAGATCCTTGCTAATGAAAGCAGCGATATCGATGTTAAAATATATGAAAATAAGATCATCACATCGGGCTTCATTGATACCCATGTGCATTATCCACAGACGGGGATGATCGCGTCGTACGGTGAACAATTACTGGATTGGTTAAACAACTATACTTTCCCGGCAGAAAGTAAGTTTGATGATCCTGAGCATGCAACCAAAGTTGCTGAGATCTTCTTACAAGAATTAATGAGTAACGGTACAACGACAGCGTTAGTATTCGGTACTGTGCATAAAGAATCAGTTGATAGTTTCTTCACCCAAGCGCAATTACGTAACTTACGTATTATTTGCGGTAAGGTAATGATGGATCGCAATGCGCCTGATTTCTTAACCGATACCCTGGAAAGCTGTTATGAAGACAGTAAAGAGCTAATCGAACGCTGGCATCAAAAAGGCCGTTTACACTATGCGGTTACGCCTCGTTTTGCTCCGACAAGTACACCTGAACAGCTTGATGTTGCGGCGCGTTTGTTAAGTGAATACCCTGATCTGTATATGCACACGCATTTATCAGAAAACTTAAAAGAGATTGAGTGGGTTAAAGAGTTATTCCCTGAACGTGCTAACTACCTTGATGTATACGATCACCATGGTCTATTAAGCGAACGTTCGGTATTTGCGCACAGTATTCACTTGTGTGATAGCGAATGTCAGCGTTTGGCTGATACTGGTTCTGCTGTCGCTTTCTGCCCAACATCAAACTTGTTCTTAGGTTCGGGTTTATTAGATCTACCACGTCTAGAAAAATTTGGCATTAATGTGGGTATGGGCACGGATGTGGGCGCGGGTACGTGTTTCTCATTGTTATCAACAATGAATGAAGCGTATAAAGTATTGCAGCTGCAAGGACTGGCATTAAGCCCGTTCAAATCACTGTATCTTGCGACATTAGGCGGCGCGAAAGCATTACGCTTAGAAGACAAAATTGGTAACTTAGCCGTAGGCAAAGAAGCTGATTTCGTGGTATTGGATTTGGCGGCTACGCCGTTACTTAAGTTCCGTATGGATAACTCAACGTCGTTAGAAGAAACCTTGTTTGCATTAATGCTAATGGGTGATGATCGTGTGGTATGCGAAACTTATGTGTATGGTGAAAATCGTTATAGCAGTCTGTAATATTCAGCCTGTAGCTATTCAGTAACTCTTCGTTCTGAATAGGGCTATTTAACCTGAGAATACAACGGTAAACATACCCGTTTACTGTTGTATTCTAATCAAATAATACATACTCAATTTTCTATATTCACTTCCTATATTAGCCTTCCCGTTACCCCTTTATCTATTTTTGCTCGCAGGTTAGCTGGCGCAATTTTCAATCCAATGAGATAGACTCCTGGCCTGATGCAAAGCATCAAAGTTATTTTCTATATTCAAGCGTGCTAAAAGTCTCATGTTTTGACGTTTTTCGTATGGGTAGTTGATAAATTCAGTGATGGCGTGGCTCAGTGACTGGCTATCTTTTTGTTTTACAATCAATCCTGTACCTGGTGCGACAATTTCTTTGCAACCCATTAGGTCAGTGGTTATTACCGGGACACCGGAAGCCATGGCTTCTTTTAATACTAGCGGACCAGTATCAACGCAACCTGATTGTGACATGCAAAATGGCGCGACGAGGCAATCAAAGGTGGCGAGATTATGGCTAACCCAATGTGGCGATTTAGCTCCATGGAAGCGCACCGTTTTTGATAAACCCAATCTATATACTTGCTGCTGTAAGCTTGCACGCAGTGCACCATCACCAATAATGTCGAGAGTAACCAAGTGACGTGGCTCCAAGTCATGCAGACTTTGGAGCAGGTAATTCAGCCCTTTCTGTTCGACTAAACGGCCTAAAAATACCAGTCGAATAGAGGTTGTTTCCTGACGCTTGGCGGCTGATAGCTGGGGGCGAGGAAACTCATTAATTTTAACACCACAATGTAATAGTTTTATTTTATCGTTATTAATTTTCTTTAAATTGTGTTCCATATCTTTGCACACAGCAACCACAAAATCGCTGTTATTAACCTTCAAGTTAACATCGTAAGGTGCTTCATAAAGGTCATGGCCATGGGCGACAAAGGAGCTCGTTATCCCCATCATTTTAGCGGCAGTGATGGCATGTGCGCAGGTATGCTGGGCAAAATGCGCATGGACATGATTAATGCCTTCTTTACGCATTTGTAACGCCAGGTTGAGGCTGTATCGAAATAAAGATAATTTAGGCATCGAGTGCTGTTTGGCAATAAAAGACAGGGCTCTCACCATGCCTACGAGACTGAGGGTTGTCAGCAAAGACAGTTGAAGATTGGCTCCAATCACATGAGTATCATAGCTAAATTCACTACAGTCATTATATTTAATAAATGTCATGACACAAACTTGGTGACCGCAGGATTTTATCGAGTCTACCTCTGTGCGAATAAATGTCTCACTCAGTACTGGGTATGAGGGGGCCAAAAATGCCACTTTTTTCATCTCAGGTCCTTCTTTCTGTATTCGATTGTCCATAATCGCCTTCATCTGACATCCAAAAATAAATTTATTAACTAGGCTTATCAACATGAATTGATAAAAATTAAGCCTTTGCTAAATAGTAGTATATAAATGGCATTGTTGTTAAGGGTGTTAAACGTCGGTGTCGCTAGATAACATAAGGGTGGTGTTATGAGGTATACAGTTTCTGTGATTATTCCGAGTTATAACTGTTTGGCATATTTGCCGAAAGCGGTAGATAGTATTTTTGAGCAAGGCAGAAGCGATGTTGAAATCATTATTGTCAATGATAATAGCAGTGATGAGACAGCTCAATACCTTGAATCTTTAAGTCAACGGGAGGCTTGCGTTAAGGTTATTACCACTTCGGGACTTGGCGCTTCTGGTGCGCGTAATACCGCGATAGAGCAAGCAGAGGGGGGATATATTGCATTTTTAGATGCAGATGACTATTGGTATCAAGGCAAACTCTCGGCGCAGTTAGCATTGCATGAGGCGAACCCGAGTGTGGCGATGTCATTTACTAATTATGATCATGTGAACGAGCAATACCAGTACATTGTTGATTGCTTCGGTTATTGGAATCAATTTACAGATGTGACAACGCCTAGCCATTATATCCAGCAACCCTTAGCTCAGGTGTTAGCTCATAACGTGGTTGGAACCTCAACCGTGATGGTTAAAGCATCTGTTTTTGAGACCGTTGGCTTGTTTGATGTTGATATGAGTTATTGTGAAGATTGGCAGTTGTGGCTGAAAATTTGTGAGCACTTTGAAGTGAGCGTCTTAACTAAAAGCTATACAGGTTATCTTATGCGTAACGATTCTATTACTCAGACGGATAGTAAGCGTTTACAACACTTAGAATGTATTGAACAGATAATTAGCGATTATAAGCAGCGTGAGGTTGGATTAAGCAAGCATACGTTTGCTTTGGCAGATGCCAAATTAAAAGAAGGGTATGCCGACTATTATCGTACGCAAAAGAAATTTATGAGCGCGCTGTGTTATGAGGGTTATGCTTTCTTGCTTAACCCTCAAATTCGACGTATTAAAAATGGCTTAGGTGATATAAAAAAATTAATTATAAGCCCAAATATCTGACCTTGTTTAACACTTTTTGTTAAGCGGAAATGGTTAAACGGAGGTCGATATCGCGGTATCGTCACAAGTGCGGACGTTACAGCCTTTTAGGACCAGTTGACTGATGAGGCGTGCGGCATCATCATAATCACTGGCGGCTAGTGATGATTTCCCCATCACAGCATTAATCTGCCAGCTAAAGTCGGCATAAGTTTGGGTCGAAGACCAGATCATAAATAACAGATGGTGTGGTGATACGTTATCCATCTGGCCCGCGTTAATCCATTGTGTAAATTTATCGAGTAAAAAAGTACTTTGATTCATTAAACGCTGGCGTATCTCAGGTGATAATAAAGGCGAGCCTCGCATGATCTCATTGGCGAATACTTTTGATGCATAAGGATAATCTCGAGAGATGATTAGCTTGGTCTTGATGTATTCGGTTAAGGCGACAGCAGGGTTTTCAATGGTTTCAATCGGATGGGTTGCGCTGAGTAATGGTTCAATGATCGTTTCCAATACAGCTGAGTATAACGTCTCTTTATTACCAAAATAATAATAGACATTGGCCTTCGGTACACCGGCAAGCTTCGCGATATCAATGGTTTTTGTTGCTGCGTAACCTTCACTGGCAAACACTTGACTGGCAGCCTTTAAAATCTTTCCTTCGTTTTTCTTCCGTATGGTAGACATACTTATATTCATCCCTTCGCAGTTACTTATATAAAGTTATAGACATTATTGAAAGTCATATAAAACCTTATGCATTATATAATGACATATGATTATATAGAAATTTTACAAAAAACTTACAAAATTCACATTAAAACTTGACCCAGGAGTCAGTTTTTTGTTTAATGGTCTTAGCACGGATACTCAAGCTTTGCACGAGTTTGAGTTTTATGTTTACTTATTTGGCAAGGGTATTTTTATTCCTTTCGATCGCTTGCCTAGCAACAGCTATTTGAATATTTTATATCAAAGAAGTAAGTATACTTTATCCTGAAATTTCCAGCTAGTTTGGTTATGTATTCAGGCGTAATAATTTCATTAATTATTACGACAGGAGTAGCGTTTGCTACTCCTTTTTTTTACCTAAAATTTAGGAATAACCGTATAGTTGTTAATGATGTGATCGTATTTTACATGTAAATCTTGAATTTGTAGTAGTAAGTTATTATTTTTTAAACTGAGTTGCTGTTGATCGCGATGGAGATCGGTGACGGTTTTCTGACTTACGTTGAGCTGTTGTTCTAGTTCGCTAATTTGTTGCAACAGAGATACTTGTGTGTGCATCACCGCTTGTTGGGTGTGTTGCATTTGCGCTTGTAACTTCGCCTTTTTTTGTTGTTGATTTAGTGTATTAGGTGCGATGACGCGAATAGGCACTTGCGGTAAAAACAGTGCTGATTGTGAATTCGATTTAATCTGTAATAATGAGTTGTACTCAGTCAGTTTAATTTTTTGGTGATTAAACTGTGTGCGTTGTTTGGCGATGCTGGCATCACGCATGCTATTTTTGTTTTGTTGATAACCCGGTAATACCAGCAAGCTCTTGGTTTTTAGTTTGTTTTTATTTTGGTTAATAAATGCCTGTGGATTGAGCTGAAAAATCATGTTCATGTATTGTTCACGAGGTACATTCGTCGGTGCGCGTTGCCTTGCTATCGAAGACAAGGTTTCTCCTGAGCGAACAGGACCATGTCGTAATTCGCTACTAACCCCAACAGTTAGCTGATTGACAATAATACCCTGTGAGGGCGTTTGTTGTATCGCGTGCGCAGGCGAGTCATGAGCATAAGCTTGGTTAACCGCTATCCCCAATCCTAATTTAAGCCATAGCCCTAATTTAAGGCATGGCTCTAATTTATGACATAGTCCTAACCGAAGCTGGGCTGGTAATATGCATCCATTCAACATTTAATCGCCTTTAATTATCATCCTATATGATATTAATACTAGCGTATGTTTTGCTTGTCGCTGGTGGCAATCACTGATTTTATAATGTGTTATGTGGTGATTAAGGCTGTCGGATCCCACTGTTGGCTAAAGTCGATAAACGCGGATATTAACTCACTTTTGTATTTCTGTTTGTGCATGATTATTTTATATTGTCGTTCTAATTTGTTATCTAGCTGTAATATCCGTACACGACCATTGGCCAAGGCATGTGTTGCACTGAATTTAGAAACACAGGCAAGGCCTAATCCAGCCGCCACAAAGTTGAGTTGTGCTTCAATCGAGTTTAGTTCGTAGGCTAGCTGCCATTGTGAAACAGAGGGGGCAATGTGGCTTTCAAAGAAAGCCCGACTACCTGAACCAGGCTCACGTAATACCCAAGTATTGTCGCTTAAATCAGTCAGCTGTAATGTTGTTTTTGTCAGTAAAGGGTGTTCCGCTGCGACAATGATACACATTTCATCTTTGATCCATGAGAGTGTCTCGATATCATTGTGATTAACATCCCCTTCAATCAGTCCGATATCCAATTGGTAACTTAAGATCATTTCAGCGATATTTGCGCTGTTGCTGATATGCAGCGTTTGTTGGGTGTGTGCTGTTTGTTGTCTGAATTGTGCAAGTAGCCAAGGACATAGCTGATTACCTATGGTTTCACTGGCACCTATCGCGAGATCACCAATCAGTTCACCAGATTGCTGAAATAAGGTATCAATACTCGCTGCACGGTGCAGTAACTCATCGGCAACAGGTAATAAGCGTTGACCGTAAGGGTTTAGGTGTAAGCGGTTATTGGTTCGGTCAAATAGGCGCTGTCCTAATTGGTTTTCAAGCTCGCTTAGCGCCATGCTTACCGCTGCTTTGGTTAGAAATAATGTTTTTGCTGCGTGGGTAATACTCTGTTGCTGGCTGACCGCAACAAAGACACGTAATTGTTTTAATGATAGATTCATGTCTGTTCAACTTTCCTTAACGCAATATTAAAAATATACATATTTTATTAACTAAAAGCTAGGCATATAATAGCAGCATCAACAAGTGAGGTGCATTATGTTAAACCAAATCAGAATTAACTTTAAATTATTACCAACGCCTGTCGCAGGTCTGGCCTTGGGTATTTCATCGCTGGGGGCGCTGTGGGAGTCAGTATATGGTTTTAATGGCTATATACAGAATACGACATCAACGATCGCAGCGGTGATCTTACTCACTTTGTTATTACGCTTTATTATTCACCCACAAACACTCTGGAATGATCTTTCTCACCATGTTGTTGGTAGTGTAGTTCCGACATTTGCGATGGCGACCATGGTGGTATCAAGTTCGTTAACTGCGAGTTATCCAGCCACGGCTTCTTTTCTATGGTTAGCCGCGATTGTCATGCATTTAGTGTTTTTAGTGTTGTTTCTTTACCATCGTTTTCAAGATATGCAATTAGAGCATATGGTGCCGAGCTGGTTCGTGCCACCAATTGGTCTCATTGTTGCTGTATTTACTTGTCCTCAGCCTGAACTGTTTAAGCCGATTTGTTATGCCATTTTAGCCTTCGGTATTATTAATTATGCCTTGTTATTACCTGTGATGATCAATCGACTTATTTTTGGTGACAAAATTCCTGCGAGTGCAAAACCATCAATTGCGATATTAGCTGCACCAGCAAGCTTATGTTTAACTGGTTACCTGGCCTTCATGCCACAGCCATCACCAGTAATTGTTGCAGTATTATTAGGTATTGCACTGCTGATGACCGTCGTTATTTACATGGCGCTGTTACACTTATCTCGTTTAGCTTTTCACCCTGGTTTTGCTGCTTTTACTTTTCCTTTAGTGATCAGTGCTAAAGCCTTGTATAGCACTTGTGATTGGTTTGCGAGTATCGGTATTGCTGAACATTATATTGCGCAGTTACATGTGGTGGCTTTGTTTGAGTTATGGGGCGCAACGGCTATCGTTACTTGGGTTAGTGTATGTTATATAAAGTATTTAGTCATAAAACTAAAAAATATGCATGTTGTTCATAAAATAGGATCCGAAGTATTACTATAAACATGGTTATTGTTATTAGGTGTATTTACAAGTTGCATGGTGATAAAGTGGCTTTTAATAACACTATTCATTCTTTCTTGGGTCACTGATTACTATGCTTATAGAACAAGACATTACCGAGATTACCGCGGGTACATATATTGAAAAGATCACCTCGCAAACTGGTAGCTTCAGACTGTCGAAATCAGAGTGGGTAAAAAATGATACTGTACTTAACAAACTGATTGAATTAGGCATTAAACGGGTATTAGTTGATACTGAAAAGTTTAATGCGCAAATGGCTGCTGATGCTGCAGCTTTAAATGCTGTATCCCTTGGACGTAAGCATGAATTTAATCTGAAAATGACGCAAGCTAAAGCTCTTATCTCAACCTCTAAAGATGTACAGAGAAAAATATTTCAGCATATTGAAGAAGGGTCTCAAATTGATCTTTGTTCAGTTAAAAACCTCACCACTGAATTAATTGATACCTTATTCTCTGATTCAAATGCGTTAATGTGTGCGATTAATATTCGTAAAAAAGATGAGTATCTGTTGGAGCATTCATTTGCGGTCTCTATGCTGATGGCGCTATTTTCGCGTTATCTTGGTATCGAGAAAACGGTAATAAGAGAGTTGGCTATTGGCGCTTTTTTACATGATATTGGCAAGATCCGCACGCCGGATCACATCCTTAATAAGCCGGGTAAATTAACGGTAGATGAATTCAGCATTATGAAACTGCATGTCGATCACTCCATTGATATTATTAAATCTATTCAGGGTGTTTCTCAAATCAGCTTGGATGTAGCTGGGTTGCACCATGAAAAGTTAAATGGTGAAGGTTATCCTTTTGGTTTAGCTGGCCAACAAATATCAAGATATGGCCGTATGCTTTCTATCTGTGATATCTATGATGCATTAACAGCAAACCGTTGTTATAAAGAAGGCTCGACTCAACTCAAAGCATTTTCTATTCTGCGTAGCCTTGCTCAAAATGGGCAATTAGATTTGAACTTAGTCCATACCTTCATTAAATGTATGGGTGTATATCCGGTTGGTTCACTGGTTAAATTAAATTCAAACCGGTTAGCGATTGTTGAGGGTTATAACCAAGCGGATCCTATTCGTCCTAAAGTGAACTCGTTTTATAGTTTAGATAAGCGCGATTTTGAACACTCGAATCACATTGATTTGTCGATGGTCGATGATGAAATTGCCCAGTCGGTGAGAGCGGATGATTTTGATTTAGACATGGAAGAGATTATGCGCTTCTTAGTCAGTGAAGCGTAACTGTTAATAAAGCACAATAACTATCTGCAAAGTGCAGCAATAAGTAACAAAGCACATTAACCAGCAATACTGAGCGACTGCTGGCTATCCTTTCATTTTGATAACCTCATTTATAATACGCGTTTTGTTAACACTTCCCCTGCCGCAATAATCATGTTGTAACATGCCTGCAGTTTATAACGAACTGAGTGTACGATCATTGCTGCAAAGCCACTGACAACCGCTGCTGCGGCGATGTCGAAAGGAAAGTGTACGCCAATATATACCCGAGATAATCCGCCAATAACGGCTAATACCGTCAATCTTAATGCTAATTTTCTTGTTGCTTGATGACACAGTAAACTGAAGGCGATACAAAACATAAATGTAGTGTGGTCAGAGGGGAGTGATGAATTTGGCGCATGAGTGACAAGCGTCGTGCCCAAATCATTCATAAAGGGACGTGGGTGAAAATAGACTTGTGCAATAACGTGATTGATTGCGATGCCCACAACAGAAGTCAACGTTGCACCGATAAGGTAACGTTTTGTTTGCTCCTTACTGCGAAACCATGCAGTGATAACCAATGCGATAAAGATGTAAGGCATTGCTTCTGCAAAAAACATGAACATGTAGTCAAAGAATTTATTTTGGCCAGCAAATTGATTGATGGCAGAAAAGAGATGGTTGTTTAATTGTTCCATTAACGCGACTTATTATGATTTTATATAGCGTTAGGACAAGTTCGGAGGGGTTTTGTTCCATTGTTCTTGTTAAAACACTACCCACAATGTAGTGGGTAGTGTTTATCGTTTAATACGGCTCGTTAAGCGTTTATATTTTCGCGCCTTGGTTGATCCAGTTGACGACGACTGTTCGCTCATCATCAGTCATTTTGGTAATATTACCTTGTGGCATGACACGGTTTCGCACTGCTGATAATACTCTGTCAGAGTTCAGTTTGATATTCTCGGGAGTATCAAGATGAACGCCGGCCATTGGTGCAATACCGGATGTCGCATGACACATCGCACAACGTTCGACGACAATGGTTTGTACTTCACTAAACGCCACTTGTGGTGCGCTGTTATCTACCACAGGCTTGCTGACAAATGCTAACGTGATCATTGCAACCGCGGCAAACGGTAATGTCCACGCGTATTTCTGATGCTCATGGCGTGTATTAAAGTAATGACGTACTAGTACACTGATAATTGATACTGCCGCTAATATTAGCCAGTTGTACTCACTACCATAGGTACTTGGGAAGTGATTACTGATCATGATAAATAACACTGGTAATGTCAGGTAGTTATTATGACGTGAGCGTAATAGTGCTTTAGCTGGATCTTTTGGATCCGGTGCTTCACCTTTCGACACCGCCGCAACCATTTTACGTTGACCCGGCATGATCACAAAGAATACGTTACCAACCATGATAGAGCCGATCATTGCACCGACATGAATATAAGCGGCACGGCCTGTGAATACCAATGATAGAGCATATGCCACAGCAATGATCATGACCATTAGTACTGCACCCATCAATGCTGGTTTCTGTGCTAATGGTGACTCACATAATACATGGTAAACAATCCAACCCACGACGATAGTCGCGATACCAATCGCAATACCTTGCCATTCTGTTAAGCCTGATTCTGGTGCGATCAGCATAGATTGGGCATTAAAATAATAAACCACGGTTAACAGTGAGATACCGCTAAGGAACGTAGCATACGCTTCCCATTTAAACCAATGTAATGTTTCTGGCATTTTAGCTGGTGCCAGTTTGTATTTTTCTAAATGATAAATACCGCCACCGTGAATCGCCCAAAGATCGCCGGCTAAACCGGTTTTTGGATTAATGCGATTAAGATGATTTTCTAACCAAACAAAATAAAATGAGGCACCGATCCATGCGATACCAACAATCATATGCATCCATCGAATTGCAAGATTCAACCATTCCGTAATATGCGGATCCATAAATACTCCCTGTTAATTTAGTTCGCACTGAGTGCGTTTTTATTTAATATGATAATGTGAATTACAATACTATTGATTCTTAAACTGGATGCGCTGGTTTTTCAAATATACGTTTTTCAGCATCAGTGAAATGAACTTCTTCACAGTTATTTCCCGGACCTGCGCGATCAACGATCAAGAATTTATCTTGGTCTGTTAATGCGAGGATAGGGTGGTGCCAAACACCCTTGTGATAGTTGACGCCATGCGTACCATCACTAATAAAGCCGCGTATAGCCTGACTATCTAAGCGATCTTGTTCTAGATCACCAGTTGGCGCAGCGACTAAAATTAAATAAGCATTGCCAAATAAAGGAATGAAGGCTTGCGAACCAAGCGGATGGCGTTCCATCATAGTTACCGATAGCGGATAAGCTAAGGGTGTCGCTTGGAAGATACTGATAATAGTGCTACCACCATCGGTCTCAGTATCGACATTCGCAAGCTGATGATAACGACGGGTTGAACCATTGTTGATCATGAAATAGTCACGGTCAGCCGTTGCGATCACATCACCATAAGGTTTAAATGCTTCAGCAGTTAATGGTTCAAGTGTAATAATGTTAGTCATCAGCAAATCCTTTATATGAACAATATTGTAGTAATTATTTAGCTCGGTTTAGCATTATTTCGATCGTGTTATTCAGTCATTTTTTTCATCCTTGTTATAGATCGTTTAAGCGAAATGCTGCTATTTTGTTTATTTCTAATAGAGCTTGTTTGAACTCTGTGTCGCTGTCATTTTGAATGCGACGTTTAAAGTCAGCTAAAATTAAAAAACGGTTTGCGCCACGCACGGCTTTAATAAAAGGAAAGTTAAATTTTGCTTTATAGGCATCATTAAGTTGCGTGAAATGGTTAAATTCTTCGGCTGTGCACTGATCAATTCCTGCTCCGGCCTGTTCTGACGTAGATGCCTCTGTGAGCTCACCGTTTACGGCAGCACGGCCCGCTAAATCTGGGTGAGCATTGATGAGTGCAAGCTGTTGTTCATGCTTGGCTGTGAGTAAAATGTCTGCCATAGATTGCTGTAGTGAGGCAATTTCATCGATACTGCCATCAATAGCTTGATGTTGGTATTGTTGATATGCTTGCTCTGCTACCCAAGGACTGTGCTCATAGATATCAGCAAAAATGGCGACAAAATCGGACTGTGATAGCTGACTTGGAGTACAGGTACTAAAATGTGTCATGTTAAGATTCCTGATATGGGTGATTTTCTACCCAGTGGTTTGCTATTTGCTCTCGAGTACATAACCACACATCTTCATGCTGCTTTACGTAATCTAAGAAGCGCTTGAGTGATGCAATACGTCCCGGACGACCGATTAAGCGACAATGTAAACCGACAGACATCATTTTTGGTGATACTGCACCTTCGGCATACAGGGTATCGAAGCTATCTTTTAAGTATTGAAAGAATTGCTCGCCACTATTAAAGCCTTGTGGTGTTGCAAAGCGCATATCATTGACATCTAAGGTATACGGGATCACTAAATGTGGTTGATTGTTAGCTTTAACCCAATACGGTAGATCATCATCATAGGCATCTGAGTCATACAGAAAACCGCCTTCTTCTGCGACGAGACGACGTGTATTTGGTCCTAATCGACCGGTATACCAGCCTGTTGGACGCTTGCCTGTTAGTTCTTTGATAATATCAATAGCTTTATATAAGTGCTCACGTTCTTCGGCTTCATCAGTATATTGATAATCAATCCAGCGATAACCGTGACTGCAGATCTCGTGATTGGCAGCGACAAAAGCCTTTGCTACCTCAGGGTGTCTTTCTAGCGCCATTGCTACAGCAAATACAGTTAAGGGTATTTGATATTCTGAAAATAAGTTTAATAAGCGCCAAACACCGACACGGCTGCCGTACTCATAACAAGACTCCATACTGAGGTTACGCACACCTTCTAGTGGCACTGCTCCTGGCATTTCCGACAGAAAGGCTTCTGATTCACTATCGCCATGCAGTACACAACGTTCGCCACCTTCTTCGTAATTAAGCACAAATGAGATTGCTAAGCGGGCTTTGTTTGGCCAATTAGCATGTGGCACATCTTGGCCATAACCAATAAGATCTCTGGGATAGGCAACAGTCATCATGACTCCTTGTTACTGGTATATTTTGATAATCACTCTTTTGATTATAGATAAGTAATTAGGTTGTTAAACAATTATTGCAATTATTGTATACAAAATCCATCTCTTTTTGTAACAAAGTTGTAATAATTATGTTTATACCCAAATAGAGAGTGATAATTATTGAATGATTGATTATTACTATTTAATAGTAATAATTCTGAGATGTTGGCGCCGTTTATTTGTGATTTTAAGATTAAAATTGATTAATGATTTAACTTTTGGCTGTTTTTCTGTAATCATGTGAAACATAATGTTAACATTTTGTATCATATTATGTATGCATTTTTTATTTTGACGATATTAAAATCGTAATATTCAATCGTGACAGTAAGGTATTTTGATTATGAGTGGACTAAGTA
>Ga0209292_1004548_pt1 | contig 14564 bp, 10 predicted proteins | sample GOMGulsemesocosm_2_FD_184634 | JGI IMG/M metagenome (GOLD analysis project Ga0209292, IMG submission 184634) | Methane-oxidizing microbial communities from mesocosms in the Gulf of Mexico - GOM9C Gulf of Mexico (SPAdes) (version 2) | ecosystem: Environmental > Aquatic > Marine > Cold seeps... | reverse complement strand
AACCAAATATATTGGTGGGCATGGGACGTCTATTGGTGGGGTGATTATTGACTCGGGTAAATTTGACTGGGTTGCCAATAAAGATAGATTTCCTTTGTTAAATGAGCCAGACCCTTCTTATCATGGGGTGGTTTATACGGAAGCATTAGGGGATGCTGCATTTATTGGGCGTTGTCGTGTCGTACCGTTAAGAAATACAGGGGCGGCTATTTCACCGATGAATTCATTTCAAATTTTGCAAGGTCTTGAAACCTTGGGATTGAGGATGGAACGGCATTGTGAAAATGCTGAAAAGCTAGCTGACTATCTTAATAAACATGAGAAAATTATTTGGGTAAACTATGCCGCTTTAGAAAATAGCCCTTATTATCAGACTTGTCAAAAAATTACTGATGGGAAAGCCTCGGGTATTTTAAGTTTTGGTTTAAAAGGTGGATCTGAAGCGGGAGGACAATTTATTGATGGTTTGAAAATGATCTTGCGGTTAGTGAATATCGGGGATGCCAAGTCATTAGCTTGTCACCCTGCATCAACAACCCATAGGCAGTTGAATGATGAAGAGCTAGCTAAAGCGGGTGTCAGTGCAGATTTGGTAAGGATATCTGTAGGAATTGAGAATATTGAAGATATTATTGCGGATGTGAGTCAGGCTCTCGATGGGGTGAGTTAACGTAGGTGTACCCCATTATGTTAGGGGGTTAAGTTGTGTTGTAAGCTGGGTTTCGTTACTCACTCTACCCAGCCTACCGAAAAACCGTTGCTTTTTACCTTAATAAAAGCAATGGTTTTTTAGTGTTAATCAACATCTTATGGGTAAAGCTACCTAGTAGCATATCGTGCAAACGAGTATGACTAAAAGCGCCCATCACAGTCAAATCAATATCATGTTCTTGTTGGTAAGCACATAATTCTTGATCTGCTTTGCCTTTTAATTTGGCAGAAATGACCTTGATATTTTTAGCTGAGTGTAATTTCTTTGTTGCTTGTTCGAGTAACTTACTTGCCGTCTCTTCATTGTTATTAACACAAACCAAATGGCAGCTTAGTCCTTCGTATAAAGGGCTGGAGGCAACCATTTCAACCGCTTTTTCAGCTGCTTCGCTACCATCATAAGCAAGCATGATGCGCTCAGGTGTTTTGAATGTATCATTCACAATCAGAATAGGGCGATGTAAGGAACGAATAACGGCTTCCAGTTTAGCGCCTATTTGATTTTCTTTGCTTTCATGGATCTGGCCTCGTAAGCCAAGCACTAGTACGCGAATAGAGTCTTCTAAATCAATGACCGCTTCAATTAAGTCGCCATGACGTTGTGTGCTTGACGGAAAGATTTCTTTTTTCTCAATATGCTCTGTTGCAGCTTGTAAAATCAGTTTTCCTTGCTGTAGCTTTAATTTACTTTGCTGTTGTTCAAGGTTGGTGATTTCTTCTAGTAAATGTTCTTGAGTGCCTAAGCCGATATTACCAGAAAAATCTGATTTTATAGAGGTTTCGTGGTGATGGTTAATGGTATGCAGTAGCTTTAAAGGGGCTTCTGTTTTTTTAGAAATCCATGCTGCATAATCACAAACAGCTTCAGTGAGTGCTGCGCCATCAATACAGGCAAGTACCTGTGCTTGTTGCTTAGTCATCTTAGTGTCCTCCCATTACTTTTTCAATTTCTTCAGGGTCATCATGAACGCCGAAACGGTCAATAATCGTTGAGCTGGCTTCATTTTGGCCGATTAATTCTACTTCGGCGCCTTCTCTACGGAACTTTATCACGACTTTGTCTAAAGCAGAAACTGCAGATATATCCCAGAAATGAGCGTGTGTTAAGTCAATGGTTACCTTGGAAACGGCTTCTTTAAAGTCAAAGTTAGATACAAAACGGTCGGCAGAGTTAAAGAAAACCTGTCCGTGTATATGATAGATGCGAGTGTCAGTTACTTCATCCAGAACAGAGCCTACGTACATGAAGTGGCTGATTTTATTAGCAAAGAATAAAGCCGCTAATAGTACGCCAACGAATACCCCGAGTGCTAAATTGTGAGTCCAAACAACAGTGATAACGGTTGCTAGCATGATGACGTTAGCAGATAAAGGGTGTTGTTTTAGGTGGATAATAGATTCCCAGCTAAAGGTACCAATTGATACCATGATCATGACAGCAACTAGGGCTGCCATAGGGATTTGTTTGATCCATTCGTCAAGAAATACCACCATGATCAGTAGAAAAACACCGGCAACCATAGTTGATAGGCGGCCGCGACCCCCGGATTTAACATTGATAATAGATTGTCCAATCATCGCACAGCCCGCCATACCACCCAATAGGCCTGCGCCAATATTGGCAATCCCCTGGCCTTTGCACTCACGGTTTTTGTCACTCGTTGTGTCGGTTAAATCATCGACAATAGTTGCTGTCATTAATGACTCTAATAAACCAACAACGGCTAGAGGGATTGAATAAGGTAGTATGATTTGTAAGGTTTCCCATGTTAGAGGGACTTCTGGCCAAAGGAAGATGGGTAAAGTGTCAGGTAGATCGCCCATATCGCCTACCGTACGAATATCTAGGTTTAAATATATTGCAGCGCCTGTTAGCGCGACAATACAGACGAGAGGGGAGGGTAATATTTTCCCGATAACAGGCACATAAGGAAATAAATAAATGAAACCAAGGCCTGCCGCTGTCATGGCATAAACTTCCCAGGTTACATTGGTTAATTCGGGTAGTTGAGCCATAAAAATTAAAATGGCTAATGCGTTGACAAAGCCTGTGACAACCGAACGCGAAACAAAGCTCATTAAGCTGCCTAGTTTTAAGTAGCCAGAAATAAGTTGCAGTAGACCTGTTAAAAGGGTGGCCGCTAACAGATATTGTAAGCCGTGATCTTTGACTAATGTGACCATTAATAAGGCCATTGCGCCTGTCGCCGCTGAAATCATGCCAGGGCGTCCGCCGATGATGGCTGTGATAAATGCAATACAGAATGAAGCATATAACCCGACTTTAGGGTCTACGCCTGCAATAATTGAGAAAGCAATGGCTTCTGGGATAAGAGCCAGTGCAACAACAGTCCCAGCGAGTACGTCGCCACGGATGTTGCCCAGCCAATCTTGTTTTTTTGATAGTAACAGCATGTATGTCCTAAGAGTAAAGAGAGACGTTGTTGTCTTAAACGGATAAATTGAAGTAACCGATTAGGATAACAATACTAGTTATCAAAGGCAATAATTATCAAAGGTATTTTAAAGTCAGAAGGGCTTTAAAGTGAGGGGGTAATATAAGGTTGTCGATAAAAATAGCAAGGATCAGATTGATCCTTGCTACGTCAGCTAGTTAAGCAGAAAGATTACTTTTCTTTTTTCTAGATAGTCCTGTTAACCCTAATAATGCACTGCCAAATAACCAGACAGCAGCGGGTACTGGAACCGCTGAAGTGGTAATGTCTAGTTGGTATCCTTCTACATTATTATTCCAGGTGCCAACGCCATTGCCACCTAAATAAAGAGAATACACTTGACCTGCTTCAGCAAGAAAAGTGAATAGATTATTTGAATCTACAGTGCCATCATGCTTTAAGTAAGTGACGCCCTGTGTACCGAAAGGATTGTCATTTGTTGAAGCTGTACCATTGCCATTCCAGCCGCCATGATGACTGTAGCCACCAGTATTGGTATCCATACCTTCAAAAACTGTCATGCCAAAGTTGTTGAGTACATTTCCAGTAACCGCAGAAGCTGCGATGCTGATTAGCATATCTTCAGCTACTTTGATTATGCCAATATCTGTTTGGTGTTTCCAGCCTGTTATTCCGTGTGCTGTAGCACCTGAGTCCATCCAGGCGCCAGCGCCTGTATCAATTTCTGCAGTAATACCATATTGGGCAGAGTCAGCTGCAGAAATCTCAAGAGAGTCTCCTGCGCTAGTTAATTCAGCAGCCCAGTTTAGGTGTGAAGAGCCTATATAACCGAATGGTGAGTCTGTTGCGCCTGTCGTACCGACAAAGCCAGAGTTTGCAGCCGTTGGGTCATTAGGGTTGGCAATGCCATTTGGGTTTTTAAGTGCATGGTAACCAATGCCGCCCCATACCCAGCCATCGGTCGCACTTGCTGTTGCTGTTGTGAATTGATTGTACATTGTGCTTGATGCAGAAGCCGATGAAACGAAGGCTGTACTTGCTACAGCAAGGGTGATGGCTTTTGCTAGTTTAGTTTTTAACATAAATATATCTCATTATTATTATTTTAAGAAACTCTGCCTTAATTAATTCCTTTTTTAGTTAAAGCAGATGTCAAATTTATATAAGCTAAAAGCATGCCAGAAATATTATTTTATAATATAGCTATATTAATAAGTGTTAACACATGGCTAGTGCCTATTTAGAGTGAGGGTGTGGCAGGCAAGGTGCAAGAAAAAACACTGCTAAGTGTGTTATATGGCCTATTGGCAGCGTCATATAGCATAGTTTAGTGAGTTATTATGTGGACTAGGTCTATTTTAATATCTAATAATTAAGGGAAGGGGGTATTTAATTTTGAAGGAAAGTAGGCGTTATCGCTTTTTAATCCTTAAGCCAAAGGTATATCAATGGTGTGGCTTTCATTAACGTGATCCGTGTTTATGGCTTGGTTCTTGCTTTGAGTTAAATGTCTTGTGACAGGTCGTCTCAATATGGTTTGGGGCTGAAAATAATAAAATTATGGAAGTAATATTCAATGACAATGATTAAAAAAACAAAATTGGCTAAAGCAATTGCCTATGCCGTCGTTGGTTCAGCAATGACTGTAGGGCATGTTTCTTCAGCTTCTGCCTCAACAACGGATTATAATAATTATCAGGCTAATGCCGAATATATTTCAACCAATGCGGGGACAACGGATGGTTGGAATATTGGAGATGCTGGCTGGGCATCAGGCTCAAGTCCTTTTGGTACGGTTGCAGGAGTCGCTAACTGGGCAGCAGAAATTACGGCTCAGGGTGATACATTAACCATTTCAACACAAGATGCTGACACTCGTTACGGTATTTGGGCTGATATCGATACGGCTAAAGGCGCTTGGTATGATGGTGTCAACGGCTGGGGACACAACACAGATGTTGGTTTATTTAAATCTGCTGTGGATACTTATGTCACAATTAACGCGACATCTATTCAGCCTGAAGCTAGTAGTGAAACCTGGAATAACTATGGTATATCTATCTACACTGGGATGAATGCTGGTGATGGCTGGTTTCATCATGGACAGTGGAATTGTCCAAGCTGCACGGCTACTATTAATGGTGAAGTAATACAGACATCCCCAACATTCGATGCAGATAATCCGTTAGGAGGTACAGGTCTGAGCTATTTAGCACATGATGCGACGGTTGATTCAACTAATGGCATTACGTTTCATGCTATAGCTGGGCAAGAGTATTCAATTTTATTGGGTGGTAATTCGGGGGGGAGTAATTTTGGGCCTCATGCGGGTTATTCGCTTAATATTTCAACGTCCCCAGTGCCTGTGCCTGCTGCGGTATGGTTAATGGGATCTGGGCTTTTAGGTCTCGTTGGGTTTCAACGTAGAAAAGTAATTATTTAATTGAATTAAGTAGTAGGGCGGACTGAAGTCCGCTCTACAAATTCTTACTATTTTAATCAACTTGTGATTCGTATGTATAGCCTTGAGGGCATTTAATACAGTTGTTTAAATTGTATTAGAACAATCCAGTAATAACCCCTTCATCCGTAATATCAATGCGTTCAGCAGCGGGTATTTTGGGTAAGCCTGGCATAGTCATCATATTGCCTGCAATAGCTACAATAAATCCTGCCCCATTTGCTAATTTAACTTCACTGATTTCAACCGTATGGCCTGATGGTGCGCCTTTAGCGGTTGGATTTGTGGAAAAAGACATTTGAGTTTTAGCCATACAAATAGGGAATTTTCCATATTTTTCTTGTAAGGCTTTAATTTCTCCGCGTATTTTGGGGCTGGCTGTTATGCCGGCTGCACCGTAAAGTTTTGTAGAAATAGCTTCAATTTTATCCCAAAGTGGTAAGTCTTCATCGTAAACAAAAGTGAATCCAGGTTCACGGTTGTCAACAATATTAAGCACTTCTTGTGCTAATTCTTCTGCACCCGCACCGCCATCAGCCCAATGTTTTGAAACAATACATTTAACACCTAGCGCTTCACATTTTTCTGTTAATAATGCAATTTCTGCATCGCTATCAAAAGTGAAATGGTTAATACAAACCACGCAAGGTAGTCCGTAATGCTCAGTGATATTGTGTAAGTGACGTTCTAAATTAACAAAGCCGTCTTCTAGTGCTTTGAGATTCTCGTTATTTAGCTCATCTTTACCGACACCACCATGAGATTTTAAGGCTCTAACGGTGGCGACTAAAACCACAGCTGATGGATTTAATCCAGCCATGCGGCATTTAATATCAATAAATTTTTCAGCACCTAAGTCGGCACCAAAGCCCGCTTCGGTAATGGCGTAATCAGCCAGTTTTAATGCTGTTTTAGTGGCTGTCACCGTATTACAACCATGCGCAATATTGGCAAAAGGGCCGCCATGAATAATCGCGAGATTATTTTCTAGAGTTTGTACCAGGTTAGGTTTAATGGCATCTTTTAATAAAGCAGCCATAGAACCCTGAGCATTTAAGTCGCGTGCATAAATAGGGGTGGTACGGTCCGCTTTATAGGCAATAACAATACGGCCTAAACGCTCTTTTAAATCAGCGCGGCTAGTGGCTAAACATAAAATAGCCATCACTTCAGAGGCCACCACAATATCATAGCCATCTTCACGTAAATAACCGTTAGCGGGGCCGCCTTGACCGACAGTGACTTTACGTAAGGCGCGGTCATTCATATCAACCACACGTTTCCATTGGATGCGGCGAGGATCAATGCCTAAAGCATTGCCATGATTAATATGATTATCAATCATCGCGGATAATAAGTTGTGGGCAACACCAATGGCATGAAAGTCACCTGTGAAATGCAGGTTAATATCTTCCATGGGGACAACCTGAGAGTAACCACCGCCAGCAGCACCGCCTTTCATCCCAAAGCAAGGGCCTAATGAAGGTTCGCGCAGGCAGATCATGGTTTTTTTGCCTAAGCGATTCATGGCATCACCTAAACCAACGGTTGTGGTGGTTTTACCTTCACCCGCTGGGGTAGGGCTAATAGCCGTAACCAAGATTAATTTGCCATCTTTTTGGTCAGCCAAACTATTAATATATTCCAGTGAAACTTTAGCTTTGTAGTGACCATAAGGGTCTAATTGCTCGGCAGGAATGCCAAATTTTTCTTCAGCTAAACCAATAATAGGTTTCATGACCGCTTTTTGGGCGATTTCAATATCAGACATAAATGTCTCCATAAGTATAAGAATTCTGTAAACGCAAAAAGCCTGCTCCAAAAATGAAGTAGGCTTTTTATATATGACGAGTAGAGTAGGGCAGACAAAAGTCGGCACTACAAAACGCAAGCAGCTTTTTCTGGCTCTTTTCGCCTTTAGCCTTTCGTCTTGAGCCTGCTCTTAATCACTATAAACAGGAAAGCGAGAGCAAAGCAGGCTGACTTTTTCACGAACGGCTTTAATCACGTTGTTATCATCCATATTCTCCATGACATCACACATCAAATTAGCAATTTCTGTCATTTGCGCTTCTTTAAAGCCTCGCGATGTTGGTGCTGGCGTGCCGATACGGATACCACTGGTCACAAAAGGTGATTCAGGGTCGTTAGGAACTGCATTTTTATTGACAGTGATATTTGCTTTTTCAAGTGCTGCATCAGCTGCTTTACCTGTAATTCCCTTGGGGATTAGGGAAACTAGCATCAGGTGGTTGTCGGTTCCGCCAGAAACTACGTCAAACCCACGGCTGATAAAAACACTGGCCATGGCTTTAGCGTTATCAAGCACTTGTTGCTGATAGACGGCAAACTCAGGTTGTAACGCTTCTTTGAAGGCAACGGCTTTAGCAGCAATTACATGCATTAAAGGGCCGCCTTGAATGCCAGGGAAGATATTGGAATTAAATTTCTTCTCTAATTCTGGGTTGCTTTTACAAATAATAAAGCCGCCTCTTGGGCCGCGTAATGATTTGTGTGTTGTGCTAGTGACAACGTCAGCAAATGGCACAGGGTTAGGATATAAACCAGCGGCAATTAAACCTGCAACGTGAGCCATATCAACAAAAAGATAAGCGCCAACTAAATCGGCAATCTTTCTAAAGCGTTCCCAGTCCCAGATACGAGAGTAGGCAGAAAAGCCTGCAACAATCATTTTTGGTTTGTGTTCCAGCGCTAAAGCTTCAACTTGATCGTAATCTATTTCGCCTGTTTCAGGGTGTAATCCATATTGGATTGAGTTATAAATTTTCCCAGAAAAGTTAGGTCTTGCGCCATGTGTCAAGTGGCCACCATCGGCAAGGCTTAAGCCTAAAATAGTGTCGCCAGGTTGAACCAAAGCCATGTATACCGCCATGTTAGCTTGTGAGCCAGAATGGGGTTGTACATTGGCATAATCTGCGCCATATAGTTCTTTAAGGCGATCAATAGCCAGTTGTTCTGCTTTATCAACAAATTCGCAGCCGCCGTAGTAGCGTTTGCCAGGGTAGCCTTCGGCATATTTGTTGGTTAATTGAGAGCCTTGTGCTTCCATCACACGAGGACTGGTGTAATTTTCTGATGCAATCAGTTCAATATGATCTTCTTGACGTTGGCGCTCTTCTTCCATCGCTTGAAAAAGTTCATCATCAAAACCTGCAATGGTCATGGAATTTTTAAACATGGGTATCTCCTAAGTTAGTTATTCTGGTTGGATTAGTAATATCTGCAAGTCTGCAACATTGGTTCCTGTTGCGCCAGTGATCACTAAATCCTTGGATTCTTTTAAGGCTGAGTGTGAATCGTTATTTTTTAATAAGCTTTCAGGGGTTAATTTGTGCGCTCTTAGTTTATTAAGTGTACTTTGGTCAACCAGTCCGCCCGCTGCGTTGGTTGGGCCGTCGCGTCCATCCGTACCGCCACTTAAAAATACCCATTGCTTTTGTAAATTATGTTTTTCTGAGGCGATGGCAAAGGCTAAAGCCATTTCTTGATTGCGCCCACCTTGCCCCAAACCTGTGACCGTAACCGTGGATTCTCCACCCGCTATTATTGCGCTTGCCTGTTGATTGTTTTTTACTTGTTTGGCAGATAAAACTAATTGTTCTGCGATGTCTGTTGCTTCTCCGCAGAGAGCGTCACTAAAAAGATGGGTTGTATAATTTAGCTCATTCGCTGCTTTCATACTTGCATTAAGACTGATGCTGTTGCTGCCAATTAAAGTATGGGATGTGTTTTTAAAGCAAGTCGCATTTTCTTTTGGGGTTTCTTTAATTTGTCCCTGGCTGCCTTTTTTTAATAACCCTTGTACAGTAAGTGGTATTTTATCCCAAATTTCATAATTTGTAAGGATGTTAATAGTCTCTTCAAATGTTGTGTTGTCGGCTACAGTCGGGCCGCTGGCAATACTACTTAAATCATTGCCAATAACATCAGATAAAATAAAGCTATGTAAGTCAGCGGGGCTGGCAAGCTCGGCTAGTTGCCCACCTTTTAGTTGGGAAAGGTGTTTTCTTACGCAGTTTATTTGATTAATATCTGCACCACTAGTTAATAGTAAATTAGTGGTTTTTTGCTTGTCCGCCAGTGAAATTCCAGAGCTGGGGGAGGGGAGTAATGCAGAGCCTCCACCTGAAATAAGTACTAAAACCAGCTCGCCTTTCTTTGTGTTTTTTAATTGATTAACAACCTGTCTGGCCGCCCCTATTCCTGCTGCATCTGGAATAGGGTGGCCTGTACCTAATACGGTGGTGTTTTTTACATCAACCACATTTTCAATCGAGGTGATTGCAATTATTTTTTCTGCAATGCGGTTGCTGGGAATGATTTCTGCTACTGCCTGGCTCATGCGGCATGCCGCTTTTCCGAAAGCAATGACATGAACTTTTGGCCAGTGACCTCGCCGTTTTTTGCTGTTATCGTTAATATCTAAAGCAATTTCAATCTGCTCGTCAGTCACAGTCAGGCACTTTTTGAGTGCTTGATACGGATCTGCTGCATCAATGCCATGTTGAAAAATGCTAAGCGCATCTTTACGCAAAGAGTGGATTGCTACTGTCATTATATTGGGCGCTTAAGCCATTTCTTTTGCTAATTTATAAATTAGCTCAGCATCAAGCGCTTGTTTGTTGTCTTCAAAAAGTTTTGTGATACAGGCGCGGTGCAGTGCGAGTTTAAGTGTGCCAAAGCCAATGGCTCCCCAGATGATTTTGCCGTGGCGATTGATGCCTTTGTCTAGCATGTCTGTACCACCAAGCCCTAGAGGTGGTGTGGCATTTGCATCAACCAGTACTTCTAAATGAGGGTTGTCAATCCAGTGTTCAGTTTTTAATAGCTCGACGCCTGCCGCTCCTGTTGCGAGTACGATATTGGCATCGGCAATGGCCTCGCCGCGGGCCTCACAATCGGCCGCTTCAATTGGTGTTAAGTTAACATTAAAGCGCTCTTTCATAGAGAAGCAGGCTTTTTCAGCGCTAAAAATATGACGGGATGAGATAGAAACCTCTGCACCTTCTAGGGCAAGCAGGGCTGCTGCACGTTGACCTACTGGGCCAGTACCACCAAGAATAACGGCTTTTTTCCCTGTTAAGGATGTGCTCGTAGCAATTTTGGCAACAGCCGCTGCAGCCGTGGTGTTGCTACCGTTGCTATCCAGCATGATGGATACCTGGAAACCAGGGAAAAAATGTTTTTGAACAGCGATAAATAATTCTTGCCCCGCAACGATATCGCTACCGCCAACAAAAATAGCGGTATTTTTTTTGTCTTTAGGCGCGCGAGTGAAAATGGTGCCTTCAACCAGTGATGAAAGGTTCTCGGGTGTGAGTCCGCCATGAGGGATGACATGGTCAGCCCCTCCGTCATAAGCAACAACTGTATCAAATGATGAGGGGTGGCTATCAGTATCAAATTGGAATAACAGTTTTTTCATTAATTTTTTGCCTAATTATTAAGTTGTTTAACGGATATAAAATCCGAACTATTATACCTTAATATTTGTTTTTTCTTTTGTTACAACAGCTCGATAGACTTTTTTTATCATTATGTCTGGTTGAATGGCAGTATATTCGCTATTATTAACGGAATTTAATTGTGGAAACTGGTCGGCTGGCCTTTTGTCAGGCGTGATCGAAAAAAAACATAGGAATACAAATGAAAACACCCGTAGATATTGCTGTTACTGGCGCAGCTGGACAAATTAGCTACTCATTGCTTTTTCGTTTAGCGGCTGGTGATTTATTAGGGCCTGATCAGCCAATAATTTTGCATTTACTAGAAATTTCTCCAGCAATGGATGCTTTGAAAGGTGTGGTGATGGAATTGAATGACTGCGCGTACCCCTTGTTGCGTAAGGTTATTATGACCGATGATCCTAAGGTTGCTTTTAAAGATGTTGATTATGCTTTTTTAGTTGGGGCAAGACCCAGAGGCCCGGGAATGGAGCGAAAAGATTTGCTGCTATGTAATGCAGAAATATTTTCAGTTCAAGGAAAGGCTTTAAATGAAGTGGCAAATCGGAATGTAAAAGTATTGGTCACAGGTAACCCTGCCAATACCAATGCATTGATTGCCATGAAAAATGCACCGGATTTAAGTCCTTTCTGTTTTTCAGCCATGATGCAGTTAGACCATAATCGATCTATTTCTCAATTAGCAGAAAAAGCAGGGGTAACCTCCAGGGAAATATCTAATATTATTGTCTGGGGGAATCATTCATCTACTCAATACCCTGATTTGCATCACGCAAACATTAAAGAGAATGATGCATTATCAATCGTGGGAGATGATTGGTTTAAAGGTGAGTTTATTCCCACTGTGCAGCAACGAGGCGGAGCCATTATTAAAGCTAGAGGGCAGTCAAGCGCTGCTTCTGCAGCCAGTGCAGCTATTTCTCATATGAATACCTGGATTTTTGGCACAGAAGAAAATGACTGGATGAGTATGGGAATGGTGTCGGATGGTAGTTATGGTATTGAAGAAGGCCTGATGTTTTCTTTTCCTGTGACTGTGGTTAAGGGCTATGTCAATATTGTGCAAGATTTAGAGCTAAATGATTTTTCTAAAGAAAAATTACTGGTCACTGAGGCTGAGTTAAAAGAAGAAAGGGATGCGATTAAGCATTTGTTTTAAGGTGTAAGCCTTGGCCGGCTGATCGGCCTAAAACAGACATAGGCTATGCTGAGGTACGAAGCGCATCTTTTATGCGATGCGCTTTCTAACATTTGTTAAAGGCCTCTCTCATCTCGGCAGAGAATGCCGTGACCTAGGGTCTATACCCAAACGACTTGAAGTTGCAGGAATTACCCAAGCCGTCATTCCCGAAGTCTTTTATCGGGAATCTAGTGGTATGACTGGATTCCTGCTAAGAGCATGCAGGAATGACGAGACATAGAAATCAAGCAACTTGAAGTGTAATGGGTATAGGTCCAAAGAGTGGGGCCTTTGGTGTATCAAAGACCTACTAATTATTGAGATACACATCGCTATATACTGGATACCTGCTACCCTTACAAGTATGGTATCAATCCAGCACTCTCTATATGACTGGAGTTTATGAGTAATCAAAAAGTTACCTAATTACCCATGAGTTTCCGCCAAATTATATGGAAAAATACAAATGCCATGCGCCATCCCCGAGGTCTTTTATCGGGGGTATTCTCTGCCAACTAGGTTCCTGCTAAGAGCATGCAGGGATGACGGGGTGCAAGGTGGGGTTTTTTTAAAATGGCGGATGCTCGTGGGTAGTCGAAAAAGTTAAATTAAAAGTATACAAAAGGGACGTCTCATGTTCTCACACCTTAAGCTCACAACTTTCTCCTGGATCATTGCAATTATGATGGCCTTTTCAGCTGGAATGATTGCTGTCAGTGCTTTTTTCGTTGAAAATAAAATTGCTGTCATTAACGGTACTTGGGAGGTCTATCAATCTGATCTCAGTGAAAAACCCCGTCTCGAAAGTGTTTTACGTGGTGCTATCGGTTATGGGGGCATGGTTCATAACTTCAAAAATTTTATATTGCGTGGGGATGAAAAATATAGAGAATTTGCGGTATCTAATTTAGGGGCTGCCTTAGCCATTCTAAATCAATATAAAGCACTGGATTTAAGCACTGCTGAAACAGTGGCTATTGAAGATATTTTTAGCGTATTTGATACTTATAAAATAGCCATACAAAAAACACAGCTAATGATAACTCAAGGTCGTAGCATCATTGACATTGACCATAGCGTAAAGGTCAATGATGAGCCGGCCATACGCGGGTTAAAAATCCTCCGTCAAGAAGTTCTGTCTATCCAAAAAAATGACCAGCAATTGAGTAAAAGCCGATTAATTGCAGATTTACGTGCTGCTCTCGGTTATAACGGCATGATACACAAGTTTAAAAATTACATTCTTCGCCATAAAGAAGTGCGGGAAAATAAAGAAAAAGAAACTATTCTGACAGATGAAATAAAAGAAAAAATCAATGCAGCATTAGACTCTATTCATAAATATCGGTCATTAACACCTACTGAGGCCGAAAGCATTGCTCTAGCAGATATAGAATCAACCATAAGTCTTTATTTAGCGCGCTTGACAAAATTGCATGTCCTAATAAAACAGCAGCAATCAATTAGAGAGATTGACCAGGTTATAAAAATAGACGATGCACCAGCTTTACGTGGTTTGAAGATACTGGACCGGGAAATAAACTATCAAATTGCTACTCGCTCTAATGATGTTAGTGACGCTCTTAAGCTCGTCACCAAAGTTATAATGCTAGGTAAGTCCGCTAGTATTATTTCAGTCCTTATTATCATGATCACAACTATTGTACTTATTCGTTTTGCAGTTATTCAGCCTATTCATAAGCTGACAGTCGTTATGATGCAACTGGCTGATAGCAAACTTGATACAGAAGTTATTGATCATCAGGGGCAAAATGAAACGGGAAAAATGGCTCGTGCAGTGATAACGTTTAAAGCCAATATGATAAAACAAAAACAGTCAGAACAGGCTTTAGCCAAATCCAACAACAGATTGCAGTATCAGTTATTAGATAACAAAAAACTACGCCAGCAGTCAGAAGAGCAGACTAATAAAGCCTTGCTTATGTCTGAATATATGGTGGAGGCACGTAATGCATCCGAAAAAGCCATGGCTAAGGCGGAGAAGGGTGAGTTGTTTCTCAATTCAATATTTAATGCTGTCAGGGATGGCATCATTACCATAAACCCAGAAGGCATTATCGAAGCATTTAACCCTGGAGCAGAAGATATATTTGCTTATAAAAAATTTGAAGTCATGGGTAAAAATATTTCCATGTTAATGCCTGAGCCAGCTAAAAGCGAGTATGATGCACATCTAGAAAAATTTTCCACAGGGGCGTTAACTCGTGATCAAACTAAGCCTTTAGAGCAAATCGCACAACGCAAAGATGGGGAAGTTTTTCCTGTCGAAATTACACTTAATACCGCCT
>Ga0209292_1004547_pt1 | contig 14565 bp, 13 predicted proteins | sample GOMGulsemesocosm_2_FD_184634 | JGI IMG/M metagenome (GOLD analysis project Ga0209292, IMG submission 184634) | Methane-oxidizing microbial communities from mesocosms in the Gulf of Mexico - GOM9C Gulf of Mexico (SPAdes) (version 2) | ecosystem: Environmental > Aquatic > Marine > Cold seeps... | reverse complement strand
TTTTCTTGATAAAAACCTAGGTTACCAACAATAATCACGTTCAAACCATCCCCCTTTCACGCCAACGTCTGCATTTGCCGTGAGCATCAACAACGGCATTAGCAATCGCTTGAGCTAATACCGATGCTTGGGCTGCTCCCAAAGAATTACAGCGAGTGAGAGATTATGGTTTTACACGGTAATGCCAAACGGCTGCGAGTGCGTATTCAAGCTATATTGCTGCATCTGTTCAATTGGAAAATCCATGAACTCGTCGCAACATTCACTGCGAAAGCAATCAGAGTTGTCCTTGCTGCCAGCATGAAGTGAAGTGCGTTGGAATCACACGAACGACCTAGCCGTAAGGCGAACATAATAGGAATCATGGCGTTAACATGACAGGTTGGAGATATTAAATTTATGGTACAACTAGCTAGTTAATTGATAAATAACAGGTCTGTTATTTATTTCAATTTCGTTCATCTTGAGTTTAAACTCAAGATGAACTACCCTCCAAGATAAAGCACGTAATTTACTATATAAAGAAGGGCTTGGGCTTGCTCAACACTCGAATAAGGTGTCGGCTGCGCGACACCTATTCTTATATGTTATGCTATGGCCTTAAAGTTATTGATATTGCTTTTGCATGTCCTTCAGAATCACAGCCATCTACCCAGACATCAATTGGCTTTCCTGTAGACAATGCGGTTAAAGCCATTGAAACTTGTGTATTATGCCCAACATTATCACAGTCAAGATCTACGGTACGGCTACTCGTACAATTATCAGGGTTTTTGTGGTCCGTTTTAAAAGTGATCTCAAACCCTTTATCTCTCGCACACTCCCTTCCGTGTAGCATTTCTATATCTCGTATTCCCGACCAGCCACTTGCGGCAACTTCTAACGGTAGAATTAAACCCAAAATAAATAACTTCTTCATTTTTTCTCTCTTAGTTGTATCAGATTTCATGTAACACCTACGAAACATTTACACAACAAAATTCTCGATTTATCAAATTCGTTCACCTCAATAAAAATAGATTAATTAATTGAAAAGTAAGATTAAACTTCAAATTTATTAATTACATGTTTATGGGAAAACGAGTCGTCCTGTAAATTATTTATTTAGTCTTGTAAGTTATAAACAAGACCAGCTATACAACTGATTGTATTGACATTAACTTACATTTACAAGGTGAATGTGACTATCTTTTGGCAATTCGAGACTATTTTCACCAAACATGCCAATAACACTGTATAAATCACCCTGTCTAACCGTTTTATTAGTGCATAAATATAATCAACTCAATTGGTAATTTTTGCATGACAATATGTTAAGTACATGTGAACACATTGTGTTAGACCTTTGGGTAGGTACTTAACCAAGGCGATTTTAATGCTCCCGCTGCCAACTTTAGTCAGCTGTAAAAATAAATTGATTCGCTGTTCTAGCTCTAAACCTTTTGATAAAAATTTCATGAAATGAACATCACTTAACTGATTTGAACACTCAACTCTAAACCGAACGGTTATCAAATTCAGTCAATTATTAGAACACAAATTCAGACGTGAGAGTCGCCGTATAGCAAGTTCGTGATGTAAGCCATAGCTTAGATGAGATCTTACAGCTGGCTAATAGCATGCTGGTACTTACCTGTGGGCAGTAAACTACGTGTACGTATTCAGGCTAACCCTGTATCCCTGTGTAAAACACGTCCACAAGACAGTCGTATTCGTAATATTCTACCGACGACGATTACCGAGATTATACATTCAGAATCAAGTGATAATGTGCAGGTTAAATTGGCGTTTGGTGATGACCACATATGGGCGAACATCACCCCGTGGGCATGTGATGATTTAGCGCTAACAGTTGGGCAAAGTGTATATGCTCAGATCAAAGGCGTAAGCATGACTGAGAGTGAATTAGCGCAGTCGTTTTAAGGATTATAGGTATACAATAAAGTGGTGTAAGTTGGTAACCACCGCCTGCTTTAATAAACACAGAGAAGTTTTTTGCATGTCCATCTGAAGCGGCCAATAGCCATTCATTGAAACGTTAAGCTTATCCATTTACCACTCCTCTTTCCAACCCGCAGGAGTTTGAACATTTTCAACGTCTTCTGGTAACCCTTCACCCCGCGGGGCCACGTGAAGCTCTAAGTTTAGCGCCGCTAACATTTTAAATAATGTATCAAGTTTGGTGCTATCGGGGTTTAGTTCGAATTTAGACACCGTATCTTGTCGAATCCCAACTTGTTTGGCAACATCTGTCTGAGATAATGCTTTTGTTTTCCGCGTATCTTGCAGTGCATTCGCTAATTGCTTCGCTGACGTTATCTTCATTTCAACCTTCTTATACTTACACGCTATAGCAGGTAAATATAAGAATACACGCTATAACAGGTAAAGCAAGTTTTACACGCTGCAGCGGGTGAAAATAAGAATAAACGCTATTCAACAGGGAGCCAGAGCTTGGCCTTAGCTCAAAAGAAATGACGTCATGGGAGCAGTTTTATTTTTTAGCTGCATAATTGTATCTGAGGAAAAGCACACCTTTCATTTTGAACCACTAAACCCCAGTTTGCGACAGAACCCTAACGAGCGGAGAGCCTAAGATTTAAACGCTATATTTTCACCGTCTAAATAATAAAGACCTTCTAGCTTACTAGACAAAGATTCAAGTCCTTGAACTACCTCTGAAGAGTATTTTAGTGGAAATTGGCTTCGAAGCGCCTTCTGCTCTTCGCCATAATCATCCCAATTAGCTTCAATCATCCCGTTCCAAAACGTTACGCAGTCTTCATCATTAACAAACAAAACAGGCTTTACATATTCAATATTATTTGGATTGCTCCAATAAACATATCCCACGTAGTTTGTACCGTCATTTGCGACAAAATCAGCACGAACAATGACCTGGTAATCATTTGTCTGGCAATCGCCTTTAAATGGTCGAATAGTCAACTCGTCATCAACAGTATCGTCCATTGGAAAAAACCAAACTGGGTATTGGTCGAGATCATCTCTTGTTAACTCATAAATTTCTTTTTCAAACATCCATTCACACCAATTTTTACTTAATTAAGTTGTTTACTGACTTAAACAGCTCAGGGCGGCCAATATCATTGTAGGCGTTCTGCAAACCACTACGTATTGTTTCTGCTGAATAGTTCGCTTTCTTACCTCCAGCTATTGGTGGTAGGTATTTACTTATCGCCTTATGCATAGCTTTAGGATTAATCTTACCAGTATGCGAGAATTGAGTTATCAAGGTTGCAGGATGATCAGGCATATCCTTCTTAGTATACCCAAGCATTTCATCTAAATATTGTGGCATTACATGGTGTGCTTGTAACTTAGTTCCTGCGTTTATAGCTTTAAGCTCTGCATAAGTGGGGCTGACTAGAGGTAAATTATCTACTCTCTTTGTAACAACAAACTATCTAGCTTTGCCAAAATTCCACATCTGGATTATGTTTTAGAGCAATTTCTGCTTGCTTGTCATCATCCACTTCCAAATAACCAACTTCAGTTCTAAACACAATGTTCTTTTGATAGCATTCACAGAATGTAAGAAGCATCGTAGTTAAACTTTGATATTCAATTTCTTGTTCAGCTTCACCTAAAATAAAGCCAACAACAGGTGCAGACAAACCCGTTGAAAGTGACAGATCAATTGCATAAAAGTCACCACCTCCATTAGCAAAAACAGGGAACCAACTCTTATTCCACCTTTGATCATTTTTCACTGATAAGTAGTTACTAATTGAGTCTTGTAAGCTCAAAAAATGAAAGCCGGGAATAATTTGAATGTCATCTAGCTTTGTACCTTGAACTATAATTGTACCATTTCTCCATTGGTACAATTCCAATAGCTCTGTGGTAGGTGCCAGCCCAACACTATTAAAAAGTTTATTTATTTCTTGTTTTTCTAGAGCATCATTCAAGAAGCGACAAACAGGAAATTGCCACTTCAATAGAAAAATTAAAATTGTGTCTAAAAATTCAGATATTTTTGTTTTCATAGTTAATCTACTACCTTAACGTCAAAAGCATCGCCGTCACCCATATTATTTCTTTGGTAAAATTGGCTCATTTTTCCACCTTGTATATTTTGCTCTCCCACAGGAACAGCTCTAACGCAAGAACCAGCTCCACCTTGCGCACACGATGCAAACGGGTATTCATCTAACGACTTCCCTTGACCGGCTGATTGCTGACCACGTAATGCTGCACGACGATTCTTTCTTATTTGTGATTTTGACGTTACGCGATTTAGTGTTGTTGGTGCTCCTTGCTGTATTGCATTTGCAATATTATCTGCAATGTTAGGCATATCCGCTCTACTTACTTCTAGAGTTGGCCTCTTTGTAACATTCCCCCAATCCTACTTGAGCTGGAGCAATACTATTTATGCATCGTACTCTAAGAAGTAATCGAAACGATCAAAATTGAAATTAATTTCGCAGTACTTTTTGAAGAAGGCCTCTTGAGTTCTCGCTATTGGGTAACAGTCGTACATTGGGTTATCAGCATTTATACCAAAAAGCTCTTGCAATAATACCAGCGGGACGTCCAGCAGAACCTCATCGATATAAGATTCATCTACCTTATCAAAATACCTTATCACTCTGGACATCGTAACTATGGCTCCACTGTTCTGGTTTTATCTGCTGCTTTAGTTTGATCACCTGTCGCCGGATCAAATACACCTTGGTGCTTCCCTCGTTTATTATATTTTTCAACTGCTCCATGTTGACTATCCCATTCATAAATATTCCCTTTTTTGTCTTTCCATCGCTTTCTTAATCCGCCACCACCTTGTAGGGGTTTTGTGCCCATCCCCTCGAAATCGGCATTAGAGATGTTTTCAAGCTGTTTTGCACTAAGTAGTAAGTGCAAATAGGGTTCACTTAATGCGAACCATAAAAAGAAGCATTAAACTTGGTTCGCGATTTGTTAATAACAAACCCTACACGAACTACTATTAAAAACTGGGGCTAAATCGAACCGATGAGATATTGATATTCAATTAATAATGTTGGTATGTAGCAATTTTAACTGAATATTTCCTTAATGCCGATTTCGAGGGGATGGGCGCAAAACCCCTTGTACTGAGGTTTTTGGTTTCGCAGGATTCAAACCAGGAATACCTTCTATTTCCTTAGGTGCAGGAATGTAATTACCTGCGTTCTTTGTAACATCAATCCATTACATCAAAAGACTTTTTCTGGAAACCGTTCAATACTCTTTGATAAGGAGTTTAATATATCGATTATATTAATTTCATCTAGTTTAAAATTCAGGACGTATTCTTCATCAGCATCATAGTTATAGTTGTTACCGTTAGGATGAAAACCAAAATCGAGTTTTACGAGTATTTCATTGTCATTATTTAAGCTAAATCCCAACTCGTTTTCAGTAAAACATATATTTTCAATTGTGGTTCTATCCGTGACAAGACTTTCAAACCAATCTCGAAGTTCGGCTAATTCATAAGTTCTTAAGCAAGAATCAACAGCAACCCAAGACAAATCATCAATATCTGCTGTCATCCGGACCGATAGCCAATTCGCATCATGCTTATCCCTTGAGTTAGGAAATTCATAACCAAGTATATTTACTTCGAATTTATTTCTTTTGTTTGACAGCTGCATTTTTTACTTTCCTCGATTCTTTGCTGGTCTAAAAGTTACAATACGTTGAGTTTTTGGATCTACGATAGCTTCCAGTCCGTTGTAGCTATAACCGTTCTCCCCCCGGCCAGCATCAAACTTACTTCCCTTATTGAATATTTTAGCTATATCATTAGGAGTCCCAAATCCTAATTTTTGCGTTCTAGGATCTTTGAGCCTTTTGATTGCGTGATTAGATAATTCATAGCCAGTGTCTTCGAAAGTTTTAACAAGATCTTTATGGGTTAAATCTTTCAGGTTTCTGTTTTGTACCAACCCTTTAAGTCTTACCTTGTTTGTAACATTAGTGGATTAGCTAATAAGTATTTTCTCCCTTCAGCTCCTCTATCTCTTCACGATTGTAATCCACCATTGCTAGATAGAATTCATTAAACCCCTCAAATCGCTCTACCTCTGTGCCAGCAAACCATATAACTTCCCCAGACATGAGATCCAAACAGAACAAATCAATATCTTGACGCGTCGTAGCTATAGCCAACACATTTTGCTTTCCATCATCGCTAATCGAAGTCTGTTCAAAGATTTCATTGGTATATGCCTTAAGGTCTTCATTGAGGAAATCTTCTGTCCCAAAAAGATCTACATGCTGATAGAACCCTGGCCAACCATTAGCAAATTTCAAGAACTCTGAGTATTCTTCTGGAATCTTTCTACCGAGCATACCTTCAAGCTTAAAAATGTCTTGGCTTGATGCTGAAACGCGAGGTAGATGATGCGGCCAGAGTTTCTGAGTATCTAAATCAGCTATCACCTGCTTCACATACACCAGCTTCAATATTTCTAATTTCCAATCAATAGACATCCACAATTATTCCTTAAATATGAATTCTGTTGGTTTAAAACTAACTGGATAGCCACCAGTTTGACCTCCCAAACTAGTATTGACTTTCGGAGTCAGATCCATCCAAGAATGAGGTTGAGCAGTTCCAGTCCATGTTGTATCTGGTACATGACCTACGTGACCAGTGTAACTGCCTAATTGCCTCTCTTTGGCAGCTGCTCTGGATGCTTGACGTCTTAGCTGCCCTTTAGTTGAAACTCGCCCAGTAGATGACAAAGCGCCATCTGCTAGCGCTGCGTTACATCCTTCACAATACTTTTTAACTTGCATGATTTCTGCTGCGGTTGCACCGGGAGGAGGCCTAACTGTGACAGGTCCCCTCTTTGTAACAAACTCAGCAACATTAACTACAACTTTTCCAGTTCGATGTAAAAGAATCCCAGAGGCAGCAAGGAACGTAGCACCAGGTATTGGTGTTACGAGAGCCCCTCCCATTGTAGCCGAATACAAAGCCATGTCTATAGCGTCAGGTCTAAGCGCTTCCGTTGCGACATTAAGAACTCCGGCTGTGAAATCTATCACTTCCCTTTGGTAATCAACATAATCAAATGCAAAAGTCTGTTCCCACATCCACGATTGAGAATCTCCATTACCAGTCTCTACAATGCTGAAGCTTGCAGAGGTATATCTCGTGTCAGGATTTCCAGAATCATAACTACGCATTTCTGCATCGATATCAATCCCTTCTGTGTGGAAAGAAAAACTGAAACCGCCAGATGAATCATAGCCCAACGATAGGCTAAACTCAAAACCAGTTGGATCTTGATACTTTAATGGATTGTTAACCACATAGGAATAACGGTTAAAGCTATTGGTCGTAAATGGCGACTGAATCACAGGGTCAGCACTAATAAAACGCCCGAGTTCTTGGTCGTACACTCGGCCATTCATGTGGATCAAGCCCACTTCTTCAATATGCTCGTGACCCGTGAAACCACGGTTGGTAATTAACTGCTGTGCAATATTCGTGACGCTGTCATCTTCCCAGATAACACTGCGCATCTTACCCCAAGGATCAAAACTACGGTGCTCGACAACATTACCGTAACCATCGGTGATCATATCCACCGAATCCAGCGCATCGTAATGCAAGTAGCGAACTTGCTTATTTGCCAGCTTATGAGCACTGTCCTTCGCTTGCGTGTTTAACGCAATTAACTTACCGCCAGCATAAATAAACTGCTTGTGTTGCACATCACCCGTTTTACTATCAGTAACCCGCTCGTACTGCTTACCAAAGTAAATCGTTTCACTGCCATCACTGCTTATTTTCTTATAACGCTGATGATTCGCATCATAGAAAAACTCAACACGCTTACCACGGCGAGTGATCTTGCTTGGTTTGTTAAAGGCCGTCCACTCAAGTTCACGCTCAACGGGCGCACCAGCTGCTTGAGCCTGAAGTAAATTACCCACCTTGTCATAGGTATAATACAAACCATTCGCTTGCGTTACCGCATGCGGCCCCGCATTACGCACTTGTTCGTATTTATAAGCACCAATACCCGTTTTATAAACAATGTTACCTAACTTGTCATAATTAAAATCGAACACGGTATTAAAATCAGCATTGTTCTTACCATGGCGATTAGGGCTATCTAAAATCACCCGATTATCATCAAGTCTGTCTAATGCATCGTACCTAAAGATATCGGTAATACCGAGCTCTTGATCTTCACGCATGATGACATTGTTATGATTGTCATAAGTGTAATTAAGCAAGCGTAGATTACGGCCAACGTCACTCTGCCCTTTATGACGCGCGTTAAATATATCCCCTGCGACATGAGTTGCAATGGCATCGAGACGCCCTGTATTTGCATTGTGAACATACGTATTAGCTAAACCATTACCTAGGGTTTCTGATAACGTATGACCAAATGCATCAGTATCACGGCGTTGCCAATAATAAATATAATCTTCATCTTTTAATGAATTAGCCGCTTCAGAACCCTTTAAAAGGGTATTTAAATGATCAACCTGACTGGTTTTATTATAGTTAGTGCATTTATTACGTTTACTAACATCAAGATTATTACCAGCAAGTTGATTAGCGCTGTTACAGTTAAGATCGCTTAGTTCAACAACCTTCTCGACTAAGGTAAGTAATTCAGCAGCTAGCTTGGCATAATATCGATAACCCAGCCCCGAAATAACAGCTTGATACGTCGGATGACTGGCATCATAAAGTTGCTTAGCCGCTACCCCCTGTGAAGCAAATGTTAACTCCTCTAATTTTGGTTTAACGCCATAAGCAGTACTAACTAAGGCTTTACCACCGTTTAATGTATCAGTCAGATACAAGTCGCGTCCCTGACTTAATGACTGCGCATTAAATTCACTTTCACTGACTTTATGCACCGTTGAGGTATATTCTCGGATACCGGGCAGTTGATTGTCCAGCGTACTATCAATGCGATAGATCTGTCCACTGTCCTTGCTCCCCACTGGTAAAGGTATAATCACGTCACCATGGATTAAGACCCAAACCGCAGGACGGAAGTAGCATACGCCATTATCTGCACACCATTGCTGATAGAAATGTCCATTCGCTAACAAGGCTTGAGAAGCGCTATCTAAATGGTGTACATCTTTGGTATCTGCGACATAATCAGCAAGGATTTTTTCTTTTTGGTTTTTATAATAAGTCGCTTTTTCAAGGTACTTCTCAGCTTGTGCTAAGGCCTGATCAATTAACCCTTTAATTTTTGAGCGAAATTCAGCACTTTTAAATGCGTCATCCGCCAAGGATTTCGGACTACGAACCGCAGATTGATAGCCAAATTCATTATAGTCATACTCTAAAGAAAAGAACTCTGCTTTATTCGCCGCTGTTTTCCCGTTTGGACGCAATTCACGTGTAACACGATCGAACTGGTCATAATAATAACGCGTAGTAAAATTTTCACCTGCGACGTTCATGGTAATGTTTTCAACTAAGCCATCATCATTGTAGTAATAACTGGTTTCGTTACCACTACTCTTATGAGATGACAATGTCCCAACAGCTCCAGCGTCATACTTCCATTCAGACAGGCTACCACCATCATTTTGAGCGACTTTTCGCCCTAGTCGATCATATTTAATGATCGTTTGTACTTTGTTTGCATCTTCCTTAAAGATTAATTCACCAAGCGCATTGTAGTTATAACGCCACTTACCCATATCGGGATCGTCAAGGTGAGAACGATAACCAAGGTTGTCATAATCAATGACCGTGGTATTACCTTTCGCATCGGTCGTCGTTTTTAATTTACCATCTGGATAATAAGTATAAGTTTGACTAGCAGTTTGGCTAGCACCCAACGCTTCCGTTTTGACCAGAATATGACCCAGCACATTCTGTAAAGTCGTGTCTTTGAAACCACGGGCATCAGTAATCGTGGTGACTAGCCCATCATAACCCGTTCTAAAGACTGCCGTTCCACCGTTTGCAGCTGGTTCGCGCTTTTCTATTTCACGATCACGTTCGTCATAAACAAAATTGACAGTCGCAACACGCTTACCTATTTGAGAGATGTAAGCAGGGCGCGTAATAGATAACTTACGACCATTTCGATCCCAGCGGGTATCACGAAACACCCACTTACCATTAAAGTCTTGGTGTAATTCACGTACTTCACGACCAGCATAATCGTACTGGGTAATAACCGAGCCACCTTCTGTCGCGTTAGTAATACTACAGCGACTTAACTGAGGGTGTGGAGACTTACAATTGTTAAGTTGATAAGCATAGGTAGTAACATTATTTGTACCTGGACGTATTTCTGATTTAATTCGTTGAAAATTATCATATGTCCATCGTGTTGTACGCCCTTTATTAGGACTAACAGACTTACTTAGCAGGCCACTTTTAGTGTCGTAACTAACACCAGTCGTATGCGAAGAATAATGATTCTGTAACTTAGCAGGGAATAAACCTTGACCATCATACTTAGTAATATTTTGTCTTGCATATAAATCACTGCCTGAGACAGTTTCGTGGGTAATATTGCCGTAACCATCATATCTATATGCATATTTTAAGTGTTTATTACTCCATATTTTCCCATATCCGTTACCTGTCGTAATATTCTGTGCAAGTAAGCCATTAGAGAAATAACCAAACGAATCTGTCACTTCACGCGTTAAATTACTGTGCTGCAAGTCAGTTGTTCGTTGCACAACTTTTATTGGGGCACTCAGCCTCCAGAATTCGTCATTACGCTTGGCTGTAGCAGCTCTATTTGATTGAGTTGAAGCATCCGTTTGAATAATATTAGAAGAAGACCCACCACCTGCTGATACCTGATAATTACCGCAAAGACTAAGTGCTTGTTGTTTAAACTCGGCACCAGATACAGCAACGAGTTTACCACTATAGTTTCTTTGGTGGGCCAAGGTTCCAGTACCCACATTAGCTACATCATAACGATAATAATCATCATGGCGTAATACGATAGGTGTAATAATGTCACCATGAATCAACACTATCCCATCATTTGGCTTGAAATAAATACCTCCAGATGTTGAGCAATAGCGTTTCATTCCGGCTGTATATTTAGATAGCAATTTATTTAGATCGGGCTGTTGTTTTTGTATACCCACATTATAGTTATGCTGAGTATAACCAGAATTAAAATCAGTCGATAAGTATTGTGTTTTATTTTCTAATTTAAATTGTTTAACAGTATCCTTGCCTCCTCCAACAGACAGTATTTTCACTTCATTGGTGATGTTACCGAATCTATCTTGCGTGATACTTGTTGCATCTTGTTTTTCAACTTTAGGGTTTGGACTTAAACTGTAGAGGGTATTTTCAATTTTATTAGCATAAACCTGATGGTATTTAGCCTGAACACCTTGCCACTCATTTGTTTTATATGTGAATTTTGTTTCACTAATTTTTTTACCGTTTTTAATAACCGTTTTAGCAATTGGTTTACCTATTTTAAATCGGTTAATTTGTTCAAATTGAGTTGTTTTAATCGAGACAAATTCTGCATATCTTGTTTCAGTAATTTTAGAAAAACCTAAGAATCCCAAACCTCGAAGGTGTGACTTTGCCCCTTCATACATGTACTTCGTCTTTATCGCCTCATACCCTCTTAACATTTTAGTCACATCAGAAACCAAATACATTCTAGGCGTGGTATTTACGATAGGATAATCATAGTAATGAAGCTGTTTGTGTACAGTTGTATCAACAACTGGCTTATATCGCACATGATACTCAACAGCGTACTCTTTGATCATGTTTATCTTATCTTGTGCAAAAGCTTGAGATAAACGAGAGTCAGTGCCCGAGCCATTTTTTACAAGAAAGTCTTCCCATCCATCACCATTTATATCCGTGTATATTGCATAAGCACCGTCTAAATTCATCATAGCGTTTGGCTTTATTTTACCAAAAAAGTTACGATAAACCTTACCCTCAAAAATCAGCTCGGGGTAACCATCGTTGTTAACATCTCTGAAATAGAAACGTGGATTGCTGCCTCTAGGCGCATCAAAAACCTTTTGCCAAGGAAGAAATTTTTTCCCATCATACAATCCCACATAAATGTTCTTGTGAAGAGTATCAATCCTATCTATATAACCGTCATTATTTATATCAACCCCTAAGAGATTATTGTGGTTATCACTTAAATGCTCGAGTTCTTTACCATCACCATTAATATCTACAAATTGTTCCTTGGTACGTACCAAAGTACGTAAACCGTTTCCAGTATGGTCTACAGCTTGTCTAAATCCAGAACTGTTATTATCAGGGCAGTAAGCAACTAAATTTCCATCAGCCTTTGGCATATAATTTGAACGCCACATTGATGAACATTTATTATCATGTGAGAGAGTCGGATTATCCATTGAGCCTTGTAGCTGAGATGAAAGCTTACCAGTTTCAATATTTCCGTGTAAATTTCTAATTCTCGTAAGGTTATTCTTCTTCTCAACCATTCCATATAAAGTGCTAATACCATTCCTGTTCACATCATAAGCGCGGACCAATCTGAGACCTGTTCTTTTACGAGGGTTCAATATGACTTTTGACCTAGACTGCCAATTAAATGTAATTGGAGAGGTACATGTCCCTGCTGCACAATACTGAATTTGATTCAATATACTGCGTTGTGTTCCAGTAGATTGTCCATAAGTCAGCGCATATTTCCCAACCTCTGCCGCCGTTGAATCTTTAATTCTTACTTCACTTAAACGTAAAGTACGCTTTAGCAGGCTACCACCTAAATAACGAGAAGTTTTATCGTCGCGGTCTTGATAGTTAAATTCAACTTCGCCACCAACATAGCTAATGCGCTTGATATAGTGCCCATCAGTATTTTCGACATAATTAAACACAATATTATTTTGTTTAGTTATGTCTGTCATTTTATTTATCGTCCACTTATAGACATGGGATTGCCCAGGCAATTCAACCTTAGCATTGCCAGTATTTCCGTACTCATAGACGCTACCGTCTTTCTGCCATACCTTAAAATAAGATGGACCACTACCCTGTGAACCATACGATATAATTTTACTGTAACCATTTTTCTCTAACCGGTACTCTGTTCCATTGCCGCCGGGATTTCCTGATACAGTAATCAAACGTTCGCCATCTAAACAAAATCTATCATCACTATTAAAACTGACGCCACCCCAAACACCATCAATTGCTAGGTTTTTTCCGCAGCGATAAACAGAAGATAATCCAGCTACATTCCAGCCCATCCCCATAGTACCGTTAGGCGAATCACTTTGATATTTGAAGCTAAGGGATGGTTGTAAACCCGCTCGACCTACTGGTACTGAAATTGGCAATGAGTATGTAGCCTGACCACCCGATACATCGAAGTCACCACTAAGCATAGCGCCGCCGTTACCTTGTTCGGTAAAGGCATTAGCGGAAAAACAAGATGAGAACAAAACCAGAAACACTAAAGCACAACAAATTGTTGAAAAGCGTAAATGAGGGGCAAGTAAAGGTAGTTTGTGATTCATAACAACGTCCGTGTACTATAGGTAAAAATGATGTTTCGTTTAGCTTTGCTAGGTTTTAGCTTTTATCTGTTATCGATTTTAAACGTGCTAATCGACTTTTTAGTTCATTCAACTTATCCGATTCATCACTTTCAGAATCTTCTTGCAAAGAGATAGCATCGGTATTATTCCAATTATCAATATCAGGTACTCCATCATCCTGTAGTGCTTTCGTTACCGCTTTTTGTAACAGTTTTACAGGCGCTGGATATTCAGCGTCATCACTCAGGACCACGTCTGATTTAGCCTTTTCAATTGCTAATACAGGTTCTTCAGTTGCTAATAATGGAGATTCACTACTCTCTAAATCAGACCATAACCAAATATTTATTCCTGCAATGACCGCAGAAAAACAAATAATATAAACAGGTATGTTTGTTTTCATTAAATTAACCTAGATTGATTTTGAAATTAATTGTAGCTTACATAAATACCAAGGATAAACAGAATAGAGTTCAATATCTAGTTGTTTTATAATGAAAAACAAATAGATAAGGATTTTATAAAAACCAGCTTCAGTGTAAAGTTTTGTAAATTATAAATTTAAAAAAGATAAAACTACTTAATCTATTAAGACTCTAAGCTAAATCCAACAACGTAAGACCAATCAGAATAAACATCTAATTTAAAATAAAATGAACTTTATTCTGGTCTAATCGATCTGGACACCTTGATTGTGGATAATAGAACGAAGTTCAACACCTGCTAATGTTGATTCTGCACCAGCCCAGGGTTTCCACCCTAAGCATTGGTGTATATTTGATAACCCAACGATTTAAAGTTGAGTGGTAAAAATGAATGTTTCGCTACCGTATATAGCCACCACACCCTACTACAACAGTAACTTCAACTGGGTTATCCGTTTCACCCCCCTTGTAATACACCTCAAGTTGATGACCAATTATTGTTGTATTTTTAAACGTATCAGTAACAACTTATTTAATTTTAGTTGTTGATTACAAAATAAAAGTCAGCCTACAATAGAGCTAACTTTAATTAATTTGATACTTGTGATATGAAAAAAAACAC
>Ga0209292_1004543_pt1 | contig 14580 bp, 11 predicted proteins | sample GOMGulsemesocosm_2_FD_184634 | JGI IMG/M metagenome (GOLD analysis project Ga0209292, IMG submission 184634) | Methane-oxidizing microbial communities from mesocosms in the Gulf of Mexico - GOM9C Gulf of Mexico (SPAdes) (version 2) | ecosystem: Environmental > Aquatic > Marine > Cold seeps... | reverse complement strand
TTATTAATTGTAAAACACCGTTGATATCTCCTTCATGGTTTTCAAGAGGCACAGTTAAAACTGATTGTGTCCTATATCCCGTTTTTTTATCCATAGCACGAGCTGCACTCGTATTGTGCTCTTTTGCTAGATATGCATCTTCGATATTAATTGTTTCATGGGTAGCTGCTGCTAAAGCAACTAATGCATTTTTATTCGCTTGGTCTTCGATAAAAATGGGAATGCAATCAAAGTTGATTGGTGTGCCTGATGTGCCACCCATATGAAGTTTTAATGAATCATTAACTAAGGTTTCAAACTTTAATTCATTATTATTAGTCACAGAATAAATTGTACCGCCATCAGCATGTGTCAGTGCTTTGGCGCTCATTAAAATATCTTCAAGTAATTTAGTTGTATTTTTTTCAGTCGATAATCGATAGCTTAATGCTAACAATTGTTTGAGTGCATCGGCATCATTTAGTTTTGACATAAGCCTATACTCTGTTGGTTAATTTGATATATATGATAAGAAGCGTGTAGTAAGTGTCATGAGACAAACCTTTGCCGAGATACGATAATCCGTAATTTTTTAAATTTCATGAGAAAGTCCTTCTTGAGATGCAATAATTTGTAAATCTTTAAATTGTATCTCTTTAATTATTTTATCTAATTCTTTATCTGTTCTTTCTGGTGCATGGCTATACAAAACAAGCGCTTTAATCTTAGCTGCTTTGGCTAACTTTATTGCTTGATCTATTGAGGAATGACCCCATCCCAGTTTAAGCGGCATTTCAAGATCAGTGTACTGGGCATCATGTATCAAAAAATCTACATCACTTAAAAACGTAACCCATTCAGTAAAGTCGGTATTTAAATTATCTTCAGAGTAAATCTCATTATCTGTTACATAGGCTACAACTTTGTTGTTATGGCGTATTTTATAAGCGAAGCCACCATTCGGATGATTTATTTGGATAGAAGAAATAGCAAAACCATTAATGATCATGTTTTCAAATATATTTTTAAAGGGAATAACTTTAATATCTGCAGCTAAGTTTTTGGATGGTACTGGAAATGTACTCATATTCATTTGTTCAAGTATGGCATTATGTTCAATTGGACTGGTAGGGGCGCTATAAATATTAATTTTTCTATCTTTTTGATAAGCGGGTACAAAAAATGGAAACCCTTGAATATGATCCCAATGATTATGACTTAATATAATTGTTACAGGTTCATTATTTGAAAGTAACTCTTCCCCCAGTTTTTTAATACCTGTACCAGCATCAAAGATGATCTTTTTATTATCAGCTTCTATTAGTACACAGGCTGTATTTCCACCATATTTTACAGTGTTTTCACCTGGGGTGGGGATTGAACCTCTGGTACCATAAAAGGTCACTTTCACTTGTATTACTCACACATAATCAATAAAAAAGGAAGCTAATGCTTCCTTTTTTATAGTGCGAAATCGCTTACTTGTCCATTAATCCTCTAATATATTTAACAGGAGCGCTGCCATAACTTAAAAACTCATTATGGAAAGCTTTTAAGTCAAAATCTTTACCTAGTTTTTGTTTTTGAAGTTCACGGAAATCGTATATTTCTCTAAACCCAGTGTAATAGCTAGTCAACTGTACTTGGCTTAAAGTTGCACGGCGCCATTTTCCAGATGCTTCAGCGTGTTCTTGGAAAGCATCATTCATTAATAAGTCTAAACCTTGCTGCTCGGTCATGCCTTTAACTTGAATACTGTAATCTAAAATCGTGTTACAAATAACGCGAAGGTTCCATTTATAATACATTAACCACATTTCAGGTTCAAAGTCACCGTAGCCTTCTTCTAGCATCATGCGCTCTGAATAAACTGCCCACCCTTCAACCATAGCACCATTACCTAGAATGCTTTTGATTAAAGAAGGAGACTCATTTGAATAAACAAGCTGTGTATAATGACCTGGAATTGCTTCATGAATATTTAAAATCTGTAAAATCCAGTGATTGTACTCACGTAAGTATGATTCTGCTTGTTCTGGAGCCATATTGTCTAATGGTGTTACATTATAATATGTATTTTCCTTCGTTTCATAAGGGCCTGGAGCACTAATTGATGCACCAGCAAAACCACGCATGTAATCAGGCGTTTCACGTACAACTAATGGTTTTTCAGGATCAAGATCAATTAAGTCTTTTTCCATTACAAACTTTTCAAGTACGGGAATTTGACGTTTTATTTCAGGCACAAATTCATCTGCAGAAACGTGTTTAACTGATAAGTGTTTAATTAACTTTGCAACAGCTTCTTGTTTGTTCTCTGGCATGGTTTCATTAGCTAGATATTTAGGCCAAAGTTGTTCTGTGATTTTAATCATTTCTTTTAAAACAGAATCTCTGTCGTTCACTGCTTTTTGAAAAACTTCTTTTGCTGTATAACCAGATTGAATATTAAAAGCGAATTTCTCTTCGTAGAGCTCTTCACCAATCCTAAATGATCTTGCATTGCCATTTTTAGCTAGCTCTTTTTCAAGTTGCGTTAAAAAGTTGATATAACCTTGAACTGCTTTAGTTGCGGCATTAAACCTTTGTTCAAATAATGCTTTATCACTATCAGATAAAACAGACGCTTTTACTTTTGATAGTAATTCAGGTGAAAATACTGAAAAAGCGCCTTTGTTTTGGCTAATTGCTAATTGGGTATATTCAATCGTTGGGTTTTCAATATTATTTTGTGCTGCAGCATAATAATCAGGTACATTGACTAAGCGACGAAGTACTTTCTCAAACTTAATTTTATCTGATTCAAAGCGACCATTGATGATTTTTGCAAATCCACCAGCGACATTATAACTAGATGGATTCCATTGCCAGCTGTTAAATTTGGTTAAATTCCAAATGTTTTCTTTTAACAAGTTTTCTATTAAATAATAATCAGTTTTTTGGTTTGGATTTAGTGTATCAATATCGAACTTTTGTAATGCTGATAGTTGCGTTTGAGTGATGGCTAAATCTTTTTGACGATTTTGTTTATTTGGCACAGTTAAAATATCATCGTATTTACCGTAACCGGCCCAAAGTGACCATTCTGGATTGTTTTTCCAAAGTTCTTCTATAAAGTTTTTAGAAAAATCTGAAAACTGAACTTGGACTTGCTCTTGTGAAACTGAAGGTTCTGCAACTTGCTCTGTTATATTACATGCACTTAATGTAATTATTGAGGCAAGAGCTAGGGCTAAAGCTGATTTTTTCATTTTAACTCCAAAATAGTTGGGTATTTAATTTGCCCCTTTATAAGGTATTTATTCTTTTTTTTATAGTAAAAATCGGTGAATTTCAAATAACTCAGTTGAAATGAGTTATTTGAAAAGGAAAGTAAAATAAAGAAATTTAAATTAACTAATATATTAATATTGATGAGTTATAATCAAATGCTTATGATATAAGTTGTATTGAAATTAATCGTTTATGGATGAAAGATGCTTTTTAAATATATTTTTATTTTATACGTGAGTATATTTCTAAGTACGCCAACATTCGCAAAATCTGAATCCACTCCTTTGATTGTTAAATATGGTACATCCCTTTTATTAAAAAATGCGCCACAAAGTTATTATCTAGATGTATTAAAGCTCGCTTTGGAAAAAAGCAGCTATAAATATGGTGCTTTTGAATTAAAAGAGCAAAAACTGGAAATGCATCAAGGGCGTACTTTAAATATGTTAGAACGGGAGGAGCTTGTTGATGTTGTTTGGAGTATGACTTCTATAGAGCGAGAGCAAAGATTTAATACGGTTTATATCCCAATACTCAAAGGCTTGATGGGTTATCGCATTGGCATTATTCGAGCTGATGATCAATATCAGTTTAGTGATATTGATAGTTTATCTCAGTTGAAAAGAGTATCAATAGGGCAAGGTATTGATTGGCCTGATACTGAAATTTTATCATCAAATGGCTTCAAAGTGACTCAAGGTGCTGCACGAAACTTATTGCACATGCTGAAAATGAAGCGTTTTGACTTTTTCCCTCGAGGTTTACATGAACCATGGTCGGAAATTAAAAGTAATGAAAATCTAATTGTTGAACAAAAAATATTATTAAAATATCCAGCTCCAATATATTTTTTTGTAAATAAAAACAATCAAAAACTGTCACAAAGGTTAGAGTTTGGTCTGAGGAAGGCAATTGAAGATGGTAGTTTTGATACATTATTTTATAGTCATGAAATGACATCTGACGTTATTCAAAAAGCAAAATTATCTAAAAGGCGTTTGTTTGAATTAAATAATCCATTATTAAGTGATAAAACTAAACAAATTTTAGGTGATGAGACTCTTTGGTTAGCATCACTTAATCAATAATCTCAACTACCTCTTAAACCGAGTTGAGCTTAATTGAAAAAATAGAGCCTAAATCAATCCACTCTATTTCGCTTCTCATTATTATAAGATGCGGCTATATTTAAACTGATTTCTTTGACTAATCGTGCGATCGATTCTTTTGAACCCCAAGCTATATGAGGAGTGATTATTAAATTATCACCTTTATACTGAATGAGAGGATTACTATCTTGAGCCGGTTCAATGCTTAGTACATCTGTTGCTGCAGCTGTAATCTTTTTACTTTCAAGTGCTTTAACGAGGGCTTTTTCATCAACTATGCCACCTCTTGCAGTGTTGATCAAAATAGTTGTTGGTTTCATTAATGAAAATTCATTATCTGAAATCAAATGATGCGTATCTTCAGTGAGGGGGGTATGTATAGATATAATGTCAGCCTGTTTAATAGCTGTATTAAATTCAGTTCGACCTTCTCTTGTTGGTTTATTTTTTCTCTCACAAATTAATATATTCATGCCAAATGCTTTTGCAATTTTTTCAACGCCTTTGCCTAAAGCACCATATCCAACAATCGCTAAAGTTTTATTTTCTAGTTCAGAGATTGGGTGATCTAATAAACAAAACATGTCACTTTTTTGCCACTCACCATTTTGACACCCTTGAATATATTTATGACAGTTACTGATTAAAGTGAGAAGTAGGGTAAAAGTATGCTGCACTACAGATGCTGTAGAGTAACCTGCCACATTGGTTACTGCGATGCCTTGTGATTTAGCTGTTGTTAAATCAATATTATTGGTTCCTGTTGCCGCAATGCATATTAATTTTAATTTTGGTAAATTAATTAAATCGTCATGTTCTAAACATACTTTGTTGGTAATAATAACATCAGCATTTTGACAACGTTCATGTAGCTGTTCCTTGCTGGTGGTTTCATATGATTTAATAAGCGAAATTGTGTATTTATTAATATCATATAAAGGAGATAAATCAGCATTATTTAGCGTGGCAGAATCTAAAATAACGATATTTATGGTATTACTTAAAGTGTTTGAAGGCATGTCAATTAATTGAAAATGAAATAAATATTTTTGCATTGTGACAATATAGGGAACTGACTTCAAGGAGTGAATTTTAATTCGATATTAAATTTATAACGGCCCTTGACCTTGGTGTTTACTCTAAGGTTTATTATGCTTATATTAGCTGCTAAGTGTGAGAGTGATTATGTACAAAATAGGTGAGTTATCAAAAATTGTATCAGTATCTACTGATACGCTCAGATATTATGAAAAAAATGGATTATTAACACCTTCTGGTCGAAGTGATTCTGGTTATCGTTTATATAACGAAAATGACTTACGTTGTATGTTGTTTATTATTAGAGCCAAAACGATTGGTTTTAGCCTGAGTGAAATTAAAGAATTATTATCAATAAACATTGAAAAACAGTCGCATAGCTGTGGTGAGGTTAAATCATTAACAGATCAAAAGTTAGCGCAAGTTGAGACTAAAATAATGGAACTAACACGATTTAAAGATTCATTAAGTTTATTATCCGATGCTTGCTGTGGTGGAGAAGAAGCAGCAGTACATTGTTCAATTTTATCAGCTTTGGAGAATGTAGATGACTCATTTAATCGCGTTAACTGATAACTTTTGGCAACTTTTTGTTATTTCTGCCCCTTGGCTTTTATTGGGATTATTTATAGCAGGTTTGATTAAGGTTTATTTACCACAAGACTTCTTAATCAAGCATTTAGGAAAAGAAGGGCTTGTATCAACGATTAAAGCTGCGTTAATTGGTGCGCCTATGCCCTTATGTTCATGTGGTGTGATCCCTGCTGCTTTAGGTTTAAGAAGAGCTGGAGCATCAAAAAGTGCGACAACGGCATTTTTAGTTTCAACACCAGAAACGGGTGTCGATTCAATCTCCGTTTCATATGTATTATTAGGTCCATTTATGGCAATTGTTAGGCCTATTGCTGCAGTAACTAGCGCTATTGTCGCAGGCTTGTTAGTTGGCAGAGAAAAAGGGGAAGTAGCTCAGGGTCAAATTTTAGAACAAAACACTGAAAGTGCATGTTGTAATTCAATGAAATCTGAACCTAAAGTAGCGGTATCCTGTTGTAGCAAAAAGGAACCAGAGTCAAAAGCTGCTACAGATTCTTGCTGCTCTGAACAAAGCCATGAAAAATCGCATAACCATGAAAATTCAAAAGTTGAAACTAAAAGTAATCGTTTATTTGAGGCGCTTCATTTTAGTTGCACTAAGTTATTACAAGATACCGCTAAATGGCTATTGATAGGTTTATTTTTTGCTGCTTTAATTCAAACATTTGTTCCAGCCGATTTTTTTACGCAATGGGGCACGGGTATTTTAGCTATGGTAGTGGTTATTTTAATTAGCATTCCTATGTATATCTGCGCCACAGCCTCAACTCCCATCGCTGCAGGATTATTACTCTCAGGGGTGTCACCCGGTGCAGTCTTAGTTTTTATGCTCGCAGGTCCTGCAACTAATATTGCAACTTTAGGTGTGGTGATCAATGAATTAGGAAAACGTGCTGTAACAGCGTATTTAACAGGCGTAATAGGCGTGGCTATTATATTTGGCTTATTGACTGATTTTTTAGTTGAGACTTACGGTATTGAAGTCGCCCCTATGTTAGGTGAGGAAAACCATGTTTTACCGCACTGGTTAATGCAGACTTTTGCGGTATTACTGATAGCCTTATTAATGAGGTTAGTTGTTTTAAAATTTAAAAATAACCCTTCAAAATAAACCCTTCACCAATAGTTTTAGGTGTGATTTTCATGAACTCTTAATTCACAGTCATGTAAATACACCTTTTAACTAACACTTCTCCTTTATATGAGAATATTTCATTCAACCTCTCAGCTTAGTCTCTATCTGGTAAAACACCCCTCATTTATCTTGATTTAGGTCAATAAATGTAAATGAAAGTAATTATCGTTATTGATCTTGTTATTGTAACTATATAGAATACGCGCAAATAACATTAATTATCATTTACAGTTTAAGGGAACGTAATGAAATTTTCTAAGAGTTTTGCATTATCAGTAGTATGCGCGGCTATTTTAGCTGGTTGTGGCGGTGACGATGGTAAAAATGGCACTAATGGTGTTGATGGTGCTAACGGTGCTGATGGTACAAACGGTAATAATGGCGTAAGCGTTTTTGTTACAACATCTGATGTTGTTAATACCAATGCACAACATGCTTATGCTGTTTATAGCGATTCTTTAATTGCTGCTAAAGCTTTAAAAGAACAATTAGAAGTTTTTGTTTCAGCTCCAACTGATGAAAATTTCACTAAAGCGAAAGAAGCTTGGCTTGATTCGCGTGAATCATATGGTGAGTCTGAAGTTTATCGTTTCCGTGAAGGTCCAATTGATAACTTAACTAAAGATGCACAAGGTAACTGGACTTTAGAACCTGAAGCGGGTCCTGAAGGTGCTATCAATGCTTGGCCATTAGCTGAAGCATTTATTGATTACACTATAGATATGGATAATTTACAAAACCCTGAAAGCGTATCATCTTTACCTGTTGGCGGAAATATCATTGCTGATAGCGTAACTTATCCTGTAATCAATAAAGTTGTATTACAAGATGCGTTTGGTGGTGTTAATAATGCGCAAGATGAAGCGAATGTAACGTCTGGCTACCATGCAATTGAATTTTTATTATGGGGCCAAGACTTAAATGAAGATGGCACATATACAGCAGATCGTGATTATTCAGCGGGCTACCGTAAAGCATCAGATTACTACACAGTAGCAAATGATTTTGAAGGTAAAGTAGGTACTTGTACTTCAGGTGAAGCCGGTGCTGATAATGAGCAATGTATTCGTCGTGGTCAATTCCTAATTTCAGCTGCAGAACTATTAATTGATGACTTACAAGCAGTTGCTAATACTTGGGCTCCTGGTTCTGGTTTTCATTACAATGATTTCACAAATGCAGACAATGCAAAAGTATCATTAGCAAAAATTTTAGAAGGCATGGGTCGTTTAAGCTATGGTGAACTAGCTGGTGAGCGTATGAGTATTGCACTTCGTACTGACTCTCAAGAAGATGAGCACTCTTGTTTTTCTGATAATACACACCGTGATATCTTCCTAAATGCAAAAGGCGTTCAAAATGCATTTTCTGGTCAATATATTCGTGATACGGGTGAAGTATTACAAGGCGCAAGCATTTATGATTTATTAGTTGTTGAAGGTCATCCTGAACTAGCTAATAAATTACGTTCTGCTCTTGAATTAACTATGGCAAAAGCGTCAGTTATTGATACTAATGCAAAAATGGGTACGTCATTTGACCGCCAGATTCAGCTAATTGCATTTAAACCAGCTGTGACTGAAACGATAGAAGCATTAAAAGCGCAAACAGATGTGATCAATGAAGTGATCACCGCACTTGAAGTAACAACAAGTGATTTAAAGCAAGATACTGACGAATTTGGTGGTTAGTTTTTTGTATTAGTTAAAAACCCACTACTGAGTGGGTTTTTTTGTTTATTAGCTTTTGATTCTATGGGCGTAAAATGAAAAAGCAAATTTTAGCACTTATTATATCTTCTAGTGTTCTGTTGGCTGCATGTGGTGGCGGTTCAAACTCTTCTGAAAACTCAACCGATAACAATGGTAATACAGATGGTAACTCTGGTGGTAATACCGGAGGCGGCAATGTTATTTTACCAGGTCAACCAAAAGATGGTTTACCTGAAATTTCAGCGCAAACCCCTGATGCAAACGAGCATTTAAGTGGTGGTGAAGTCAGTACAAATGTATTTAATGAAGATGCATTTAGTCAATCAGCTACGGCTATTCATAGTGACTTTGAATTAGATGGTGTATTTAAAACGGGCGATCACTTATTTAGAGGTATACATAAAGGGCAAGGACCTTTATTTAATAATGCGACGTGTCAAGGTTGCCATATTAAAGATGGTCGTGGTGAAGTGCCAGAAAATACCAGTATGCCTATGACAAGCATGTTTTTAAGAGTCAGTGATGACAAAGGTGTTCCAGATGTTATATACGGAGATCAAATTCAAACATTCGGCACTGTTGAAGGGCATGATAAAGGCGCATTGCCAAAATACAATGGCGCGTTAGATGAAGGTTTAGCTTATGGCGAAGCTTATGCATTTGTTGAGTATGAAACAATTAATGGCCAATTTGATGATGGTGAAGCATATCAATTAAGAAAACCAATATATAAAGTGAAAGACCTTGCTTATGGCGATTTTAATGACGCAGTAAGGTTTTCTCCAAGAGTGTCACCAGCAGTATTCGGTTCTGGCTTATTACATGCGATTCCTGAGGATTATATTACTTCTTACGCAGATGAAGATGATATTGATAAAGATGGCATATCAGGTAGAGCGGTATATGTTGATGAGCCAATCTCTAATGAAAATAAATTAGCACGTTTTGGTTATAAAGCGGTAACAGCCTCGGTTTTACAGCAAATATCAGGTGCATATCGTGGCGATATGGGTATAACAAACTTTGTTGCTCAAGAAGAGTCATGTACTGAGCTTCAAACTGCGTGTAATAATCAAGCTAATTTAGAGCAAAATAATGAAGAGAATAATTTAGATTTAAGTAAATTATCTTTGGCACAAGTCGAATTTTATAACCGTTTATTAGCTGTTCCAGAGCGCAGAGGTTTTGATAAACAAACCAATGTTTGGCAGCCCAACATATTGGCTGGACGTACATTATTTCATGAAAGTAAATGTGTTTCTTGTCATGTGCCTCGTCATAAAACAGGCGAAGCTGAAGGGAGTTTATTAGGCGATGCAGGTTTGTTAGATATTGCGGAAACTTCTACGCCGATAGCAGCGTTAAGCGACCAAGTTATTTATCCATATACTGATTTATTATTACATGACATGGGTGGACAGTGTCCTGAAATTACACGTGAAGATAATGAAGGTAAATCATGTATAACAGGTGCGCAATGTTATTGGGTGCAAAAGTGTGATGGTTTAGCTGATGATCGTCCCGAAGGCAGTGCTACAGGTACTGAGTGGAAAACACCAGCGCTTTGGGGATTAGGTTTAGTGAAAACAGTCAATCCAAATGCAACATTTTTACACGATGGTCGTGCGCGTACAATTACAGAAGCAATTCTTTGGCATGATGGTGAAGCTAAAACAGCGAAGCAAAACTTTGTTGCTTTATCGAGTTCACAACGTAGCCAGTTATTAGCGTTTTTAGAGTCGCTTTAATGAGAAATATAGTTTTACTGAGCTTATTGAGTGTTTTATCTGCATGTCAGCCCGTAGATAAAGCACACGCGCCTGAGTTTAATATTAGTGAATTTAAACCTGGTGGCGAAGCGACTTTAAAAAGAATAAATACCAGAACATTCATCCATCCATCGGGAAACTTATCTCTTGATGATGAGTTGGATTTTTGGGATGGTTTTTCTTTTTTTAGAGATCCTTGGATAGCAGCTCCATCAGCAACTAAAGATCGTGATGGTTTAGGTCCATTATTTAATGCGCGTTCATGTAAGGCTTGCCATGCAAGAGGTGGCCGAGGGCGAGAGCCTGTTGAAGGTATTTCAAAACCTATGGCATTACTTATTCGCTTAGGTGATAACACCGATGGTGCTAAAGTAGATGAAAATTATGGTGGTCAATTACAGCCATTTGCTATTCGTTTGTCTCATAAAGCACTATCAACAGTGATAGAGCCTGAAGCGGATGTAAAGCTTCAGTATGAGTTAATTGATGGCCGCTATGCTGACGGATCTTCTTATCAATTACGTAAACCTCATTATGAGTTAGTTAACTTAAATTATGGGGCGTTAGGTGAAAATACGGTTTTATCTCCTCGTTATGCGCCTGCTATTTATGGTATGGGTTTACTTGATGCAATAAAAGAAGATGATTTACTGGCACTGGAAGATATCACCGATAGAGATAATGATGGCATTAGTGCGAAATACAATTTGGTACCTGATGTATTAACACAAAAAGTGGCAATAGGGCGTTTTGGTTTTAAAGCTTTACACCCTTCCTTAGCGCAGCAAACAGCGGGCGCATTTGTTAATGATATTGGCATTACAAATCCATTTTTTAAAACTGATACCTGTTCACATATACAAACAGGTTGTCGTCAAAGATCTTTGCTAGGCGGGCATGATAAACAACTTGAGATCCCCAAAAAACTACACGATTTAACCGTTTATATGGGCCAACATGTTGCGGTGCAGCCTACACGTTCACTTAAAGATAAAAAAGCGCAATTAGGTAGAAATATTTTTTATCAATTGAAGTGTCATTCATGCCATCAGCCTAGTTTTAAAACTGATGAAAATTACCTTGTTAAAGAGTTAGCGGGACAAAAAATTTGGCCTTATACCGACCTTGCATTACATGATATGGGTGAAGCGTTAGCCGATGGTAAAGCTGAATTTAAGGCAACAAGTTCAGAATGGCGAACCGCTCCTTTATGGGGGGTGGGTTTACAAAAACGTATCCAAGGCTATCAAGCATTTTTACATGATGGTAGAGCAAGAACATTAGAAGAAGCCATTTTATGGCACGGTGGCGAAGCAAAGTCGTCACAACAAAAATTTATAAAATTAGATAAGGCGCAAAGAGAAGCGCTTGTCTTTTTCTTAAAACAAATTTAGGGAATATATAATGAAGAATTTAGCATTAATAATAGCAATGAGTTTTGCCTTAGCTGCATGTGGTGGTTCAGGTTCAGCTAAAACACCGGATACTGGCGGTAATGCTGGTGGCGGAACAGGCGGTACAACAGAGCCAGTTAAAAAGACACAAGATGAGGCGATGACGGCTATTTTAACTTCACTAGCCGATAACTATATCTTGCCAGCGTATAGTGAGTTAGCTAATAAAGCCGATGAATTTGAAATTGCGAGTATAGATTTCTGCTCTAATTCTGGGGCAAATACAGCAGAACTGACAAACTTACAATCAAGTTGGTCAGCACTAAGTTTAGCTTGGCAGCATAGTAAACCTATTAAGTTAGGACCTGTAACTGAAAGCTTTTTTAATTATCGCTTACAAATTTGGCCAGATACTAATTCAGCTATTTCAAGAGGTGTAGCAACATTATTGGCTGCTGAGCCATTAAATGAAGAAGTGGTCGCATTAACACAAGATGGTGCACAGGGTATCCCAGCTTTAGAGTATTTATTATATCCAGAGCTAGCAACTAATGGTCTATTAGTAGCTGGAGATAAAGCAAAGCGTTGTGAAGCTGTTATGTCAATAGCTGCGAATGTAAAAACTATCACATCGAAAATTAATGATAAGTGGCTACAATCTAGTCGCGATGATTATATCAATGGTACTGGACAATTTAGCTGTTCAGATTGTGCCGGAACGCCAGAGCAAGCAATTTTAGAAAAGCAATTAACTAACTGGTTTGAATTGATGGAAGTGATTGTTGATAACAAAATTAATAAGGCATTAGGTACTGATTTACCAGGAAGAGTTGATTATGCAGAGCAATACCGCAGCGAAACATCTTTTGAAAATATTAAAGCAAATATTAAAGGGTTAGAATTAGTTTACTTAGGTGTAAATGATTATGGTTTTGATGATTACTTAGCTGAAATTAATGAGAATGAGGATTTAGATATAACAATAAAAAGCGCATTTAGTAACGTTTATGTTGCGCTTGATGGATTAACTGTTTCATTAGAGCAAGCTATCACATCAGAAGAAGCGCGTGCTCAGTTAGTTGAGATAACGACTAAAATCACAGCGCTTCGTACAATAATGGCAAGTGACTTTGTTCAAGTGACAGGTTTTAATCCAGGATTTAATTCAAATGATGGCGATTAATATCAATCGCAGAGGGTTTTGTAAGTCAGTGCTAGCTTTTGCTAGCATTGCTTCTTTACCTGCTTGTGAAACATTAAATAGTAAATATTACGCCAGCGCATTTAATACATCTGACGATAAACATTTTATCGCTAAACTAGATGAAAGTGGCAACATAGTTACGAAAGTTAAAATACCATATAGAGGTCATGATTTAGCTCAAGTGCCAAACAATAAAAATAGGGTATTTGCCTTTGCGCGTAGACCTGGAAATATGATATTTGATATTGATTTATCAAGTGGTATTTTAAGGCAAACAATAAAGTCACAAGAAGGGAGGCACTTTTATGGTCATGGTGTTTTTTCACCGGATGGAAAGTGGTTATTTACCCCGGAAAATGATTTTGAAAATCAAAAAGGAAAAATCGTAGTTAGAGATGTTGCAACCTTAGCTATCATTGCTGAATATGATTCTGGCGGTATCGGTCCTCATCAATGTGCTTTATTAAGTGATGGCATTACTTTAGTGATTGCCAATGGCGGTATTGGTACACACCCAAATACACCAAGAAAAAAACTTAACTTAGATACCATGAAGCCAAATTTAGCATATTTAAATACCAGAACAGGTCAAATACTTAATCAGTTTTATGCACCTGATAACCAACTCAGTATTCGCCATTTAGCTGTTAGTAAACAAGATAAAGTGGTTATTGGTATGCAGTATCAAGGCGCGAAAAACGAAAGAGTCCCTCTCATTTATACCCAGCATGGTAACTCTGAATTAAAAGCATGTGATGTTGAACAAAATACTTGGCAAAAAATGCAACAATATACAGCGAGTGTTTGTATAGATAGTGCCTTGAATATTGCAGCTGTCAGTGCGCCTAGAGGTGATATAGTTTCTTATTGGGATTTAAATACCGATAAATTTATTGGTTTATATAATAATAGAGATTGTGCTGGAGTTGCATTAGCTGATGATGGTTTTATGCTTTCAAATGGTAAAGGTGTCATTAAACGCATTGCAGCTTTAAGTCAAAAGCCATTAGAGCAGCGAGTGACTTCTGGCATAAAGTGGGATAATCATATGTTGGCATTGGTTTAATTAATCGTTGGCTATAAAAACGGCTGTTTTTACTGGTACGACATGTTTACCTTGGCTAAGTGCAAGCAGTCAAGGTAGACTATGGTTCATTTTGTTTTATTAATGTATAGAGTCAAATCCTCGTGAGTCAAAAAGAAGATAAATTTGAAGACATTCGTCCCTATAATGATAGTGAAGTACCCGCATCATTACAGCGTTTGATTAATGATGATGATTTTATTAACTTAATTGCAAAACATAACATACCTAAGTGGTTATCACCTTTATCATTTATTACTAAGCCATTGCTAAAAAGACAGTTAGCTAA
>Ga0209292_1004542_pt1 | contig 14580 bp, 17 predicted proteins | sample GOMGulsemesocosm_2_FD_184634 | JGI IMG/M metagenome (GOLD analysis project Ga0209292, IMG submission 184634) | Methane-oxidizing microbial communities from mesocosms in the Gulf of Mexico - GOM9C Gulf of Mexico (SPAdes) (version 2) | ecosystem: Environmental > Aquatic > Marine > Cold seeps... | reverse complement strand
GAGGGCTATAACCCTTATCAGTTTGGTTTTATTGGCAGCAGCGACAGCCACAATGGCACAGCGGCGGTGGAAGAGGACAACTACCAGGGCAAACTGCCATTGATGGACGGCTCTGCTGGTCTTCGAAGTGGTGAAGTATTGCTATTGCCGCAAGAATACCGTCGTGCCGAGAAGTGGAGCGCACAGGGCTTGGCCGCCGTTTGGGCACAGGAAAACACACGTGACTCACTCTTTGAAGCCATGCAGCGAAAAGAGACCTACGCCACCTCAGGCCCACGCATGACCCTGCGAATGTTTGCCGGTTGGGACTATCCAGAGCAGTTATTAGAGCAGGGGGATTGGTTAACCGAAGCTTACGCCAGCGGTGTGCCGATGGGCGGCGAGTTGACGCCAAGCGCAGCATCAACAGGCAAAGCGCCAACGCTGGCGATCGTCGCCACCAAGGACCCTTTAGGTGCAAACCTTGACCGCCTGCAGGTTGTTAAAGCTTGGGTCGATGCGAGCGGTAAAAGCTTCGAAAAAATCTTTGATGTGGCCGGCAGTGGCGATCGTGCGATCGACCCAGCCACCGGTTTACTTGCGCCGGTTGGCAACACGGTGGATGTTAAAACCGCTACCTACGACAACAGTATTGGCGGTACAGAGTTGAGTGCCATGTGGACAGACCCAGAGTTCGAAGCGGGTCAGCAGGCTTTCTACTACGCGCGGGTTCTGGAAATTCCAACCCCACGCTACTCAACCTTCGACGCCATTGCCCTAGGTGTTGAGGCGCCGGAGCCTTCCAGCATTCAAGAGCGTGCGATCAGCTCGGCCATTTGGTACAAACCTTAACTCTATTCTTACAGAGCTAAACCCAGCGCTTGTTCTATAAGCGCTCTTTGCGCCCCCACCCACTGGGGGCTTATCGGTCCCCAGCTGTTTATGCGGTAATAACCATCGTTATTGCGTGTACCGCTGCGCCCCACAAACTCGCACACAATGCTCAAATCACAAAACGCTTTGATGCAATCCTGCAGTGTGCGCCGAGGCATGCCCGTTTGCAGCTCCAGCGAGGGAATGTTTTGCTCGCCCTGTTCAATCAAGTAGGCCAAATAAATTTTTCGAAAGAAAGCGAGCTGCGCTTTGCTGTAGCTTGGGGCGTCGGTCATGGGTAGGCTCTGGTTTTTGAAGTGTTGAGCGGCGTTGCTCCGTATTGGTCGGCAGAAGTATGCAGGTTTTTTGGTATGCTTCCCAGTCGATGAACGTTAACCTTGGCCTACGCACCCGTTAGATCATTCTACCCAGTAGTTAAAGTGAAGAGACATGATGCAACAATTCAGCCGAATCCAAATTGCCTGCGAAGACCTCACCCAAGCCATCGCCGACTTTACTCAACTGCTCGGGGCAACACCCTGCTGGCAGGGAACCATTACCGAAGGCCCTGTGGATAAGTCTAAAGGCGATGCAGGGCTGATCGATGTAGGCTCGAAGCAGGCATACCCGGCGGCCTGGTTTTACCTTGAGAATACCTTGCTGGAGCTGCTGCCCGCGCGTGCGCTTAACACCCGCACCGGCATCAGCGGCTTTACCCTTAAGGCCGAGAGCATCAACCCCGTGGCCGAGTCCTTTGCGGCGGGTGTTCGCTGCTGGCGCGACTATCAAACCGATATGGACGCGGGGCAATCGGTGGATGCCCGATTGGCCGGGTTATTTCGTGAGGGTGCCTACCGTGAACAGCTCTACCGATTGGATCAGGCGGCGGCCAATGGCCTGCGTATTCACATCACCGAAACAGAATTACTTTCCCTGCCCAAGGGCGATGTGGAAGCGCGCCGCATCGATCACATAGTGCTGCGCACCAACGACGGCGATGCCTGCGTACGGCTCTTGGCTGAGCAGTTGGGCTTGCGCCTGGCGCTGGACCAAGAAAAACCTGAGTGGGGCGGACGCATGCTGTTTTTCCGCAGCGGCAAGTTAACCATGGAAGTAATCGCGCCAGAGGGTGGCTTAAAAGCCGGCGACTATTTTTGGGGTTTTGCTCTCAAAATCGCGGACATGGATGCAGAGCACAAGCGTCTACAAGAGGCTGGCATCAACATCAGCAAGCTGCGTACAGGTCGCAAACCCGGTACCCGTGTGGCCACTGTGAAAAGTCACAGCGGCGGTGTGCCGGCGCTTTTAGTGGGGCATTAAGCCGCAGACAACTTCATCTGGAACACTATATATAGGGATATATTGTGCAATATCGAGAAATGGAATTATCCGATTACGACGGCATTATTTTACTTTGGCAAGCATCGGCTGGGGTAAGTTTGCGAGAAGCCGATTCAAAATCGGGCATTGGAAAATATTTGAGCAGAAATCCAAGCTTAAGCTTTGTAGCCGTGAAGGACGGGCTCATTATCGGTACGATTATGTCGGGCCACGATGGCAAGCGAGGTTATATTCAACACTTAGCGGTTGCTTCTGACTTAAGGCGCTCTGGCATAGCTACAGAGTTATTGTCTCTGTGCCTTGAAGCGCTCAAGGTCGAGGGTATTATTAAGTCGCACATTCATGTGCTTGATAATAATCAGCAGGCCAAAGCGTATTGGTCGAACCGTGGCTGGTCCAAGCGTAGCGATATCCAAGTCTTTTCCTTTATCAATGGCGGTTGTGAGAATACATGATTGTTTTGGTGGCCGGGGCTAGGTAGGGGATAGTGTCGCCATGAAACGTCATTAGGCATGCGACATAGGACATTTTTGCTCCTGAATTTGTAGGCAAGGGAGGCTTGCAAGGTCTTATTAATAACTTGTTAAAGGTAATCCATGTTCGAGTGTCCACATTGCGGAGAAAAAGGTGTAAGTATTTGGGCCAAATTTTGGAGTGGCTCAACTACGCCAGCAAAATGTGTGAATTGCGGCAATTTGTTTTTTGTGCATTCAAAGTATCGTTTGGGCTTTCAAAGTGTGTGGCCTGCACTTGGTAAATTTGTGGGCGCTTTTTTGTCCATTTGGTTGCTTTATGTAACTAATAGTTTTTGGGTTTTGTTAGTATTGCCAGTAGTTTGGTTTTCATGCTCTGCATGGGAGCTAGCCACTTTACCCTTAACACCTATTAGTGAAGAGAGGGTTGCGCAAGGTAGAAAGTATGGCAATATTTTCCTTGGTGCTGTGGTGCTGTGGTGTTAATAGTGGTAATTGGTTATCTGCTACAAACCCTTTAATAAACGTAGGCAGAGCGACCATTTTACGCTGTGCCTTCGGCTCCACTACAAATGGTCGCCTGCTGCGGGTGTTAATTTATTGGGATAGACATGGCTACAAAAGACGAACTAACGAATTTCTTCCAAAAAGACTTTCCCCAAGCGGACTTTATAATTGAATCCGTTGGCGATAAATCGGCAGTCATACGAAAGAAGATAAACCATAACCACCTAAGGCCTGGTGGTACGGTGTCCGGCCCTGTGTTGATGGAGATGGCCGATGCGGCTTTGTACGTGGCCATCTTGAGTGAGATTGGACTGGTGGCGCTGGCTGTCACTACTAACTTAAACATCAACTTCTTGCGCAAGCCTGCATCCGACGCGGACATTTTGGCGGACTGTAAACTGATTAAACTCGGCAAGACCTTGGCCATTGGTGAGGTGACTCTCTATTCCGATGGCATGGCCGAGCCCGTCGCCCATGCAGTTGGCACCTACGCGATACCCCCCGTCCGAAAACCCTAAAGAGTTATTGGCGCGCACAAATGGCTTATGTATCAGATCCTCATGTATCAAAGGGGCATTCACCAAACCCTAAAGAGTTATTGGCGCGCACAAATGGCTTATGTATCAGATCCTCATGTATCAAAGGGGCATGCACCAAAGGCATGGATTAAAGGAAGGCTCTGATCGACACAAGCAATAGTAATAATTGCCTGTATGTATAGACAGTTGTTTCCTGTTGCCCTAAGGTATCCTAAATGCTCACCTCTTGAAGGTGTTATGCAATCAATGGCAGCGCTTGCCCTGCGCCATACAATTCGGACTCAGCGAAAGGTTGAGCACGCTGGGTAGCCGCCATTGCTGTCTATGTCGCAAACTGATCAACAGTAGATTAAATAAATAAAAAGCTAAAAAAGGGCTACAGATCTCTTTTGTTTTCGCACTTTCACATTCAATTAAATTTTTAACTAAAAGTCATTGAGGATTTAAAATGGAATTACCTTCTCTACTGAGTGTTACGCCCATCTACATCGCCGTTTTAGGGTTGGTGTTTATTACCTTGACCATGCGGGCGGGTTTGTATCGCGCCAAGACAAAAATATTTATTGGGGTGGGTGACGACCCAGAAATGCTCAGACGGATGCGCGGTCAGGCCAACTTTGTTGAAACCGTTCCGATCGCTCTTTTTCTGCTGCTTACCATGGAGGTGTTGGGCGCATCGAGTATCTGGCTGCATGCCTTGGGTCTGGCGCTTGTCATGGGTCGTATCACGCATTACTTAGGGTTAACGGAACTCGGCCCACCAGCGTTGCGTGTCATGGGTATGGTGGCCACTCTTGTGACCATATTGGTCAGCTCAATCTGGGTTTTTATTAGCGTGTTGTAGACGATACACGCCAAGAATTAAGGGACTAAAGCCTTTGGTTCTCAGGATAATCTCTTTGATGATCAAGCTAAGCCTTGATGAATATTAAAGTAGCTGCTCAATATTAAGGAAAATATATGACGAATTCACTCGAAAAAGCCAAACGTTTTAGCGAGCTGCATAAAAACAATGGCACTTTTATCATGCCGAATGCTTGGGATGCGGGCAGTGCTATTGTACTGGCAAACGCTGGATTTGAAGCCATTGGTACAACCAGTGCGGGAATCGCATTTTCAGCTGGGTTGTCTGACCACCAACGCATGTCAAAAGAGTTAATGCTTGAGAAGGTGAAGGAGATCGTTGATGTCGCCGGCATTCCGGTTAATGCAGACCTGGAAGCCGGTTACAGTGAAAATCCGGAAGGGGTTGCCAGTATCATTGCCCAGGCCATCGACTATGGCGTGGCAGGTTCAAATATTGAAGATTATACCGGCGACTCAAGCATGCCCTTGTATGAATTTGAGGTTGCAGTAGAGCGTATCCGTGCGGCAGCCAGTGGTGCTCAAGGTCGTGCCTTCACCTTAACCGCTCGATGCGACGCCTACCTAACCGGTCACCCCAACGCACTGGAAGAGTCCATTAAACGCTGTAATGCCTATCTGGAAGCTGGCGCTGATTGTCTGTTTGTCCCGGGTATTGCTGACACAGTAACCATATCGAAAATATTGGCTGAGGTTCCGGGGCCATTTAATGTGGTCATGGGTTTGTCGGGCAATCTATTAACAAAAGAAGATTTAAGCCAGTGTGGTGTAAAGCGCATCAGTGTGGGCGGCAGCATCGCCAGGGCGGCACTTGAGTTTGTCCGCAAGGCTGGCGAGGAAATGATGAATGAGGGCACCTTTTCCTTTGCTAATGAGCAGTTTGGCCACGGTGATCTATGCCAGTTATTTGATGAATGGGGCTATCGAAAAAAATAACAAATGTTGAGTTTCAGCTGTTAATAGGGCCGTGGATACGAACCAGCGCACCTGATTGATTTTTTTTAAACTACGAAAGATATCGCCAAGCTGGTAAGTGTATCAAGGTGGCCATGTATCAAGGCGGTATTGTGCACGAAATCGAAATGGGGGTTTAGATAAGATGAAAGGCTATTTGGTTTTGGATCTTTCAATTACAGAACTTGATGGTTTTTTAGAATATGCACAGAAAATCCCTGTTTTTATAGAAAGGCATGGGGGGAGGTATGTTGTGCAAGGTGTGGTGCCAGAAAAAATAGAAGGTGACTGGCTTCCCGATCGGCTGGTGATATTAGAGTTCCCGACAACAGATAAGGCTAAAGCGTTTCTGGCCGATCCAGAGGCGCAACCACTGTTTTCACTCCGTCATAGAACCACCAAGAGCCAATTAATATTGGCAGAGGGTTGTTTTTAAATAGCCATGTTAAGTCGCTCAGTCGATAAGCTGAACTCACTCTACGGCTAGTTTAATCCAACCCAGTAACGACTCAGGCCACTTGATTTAGGCACGTATAATTCAGTGCTGAGAGGCTGAAAATAATACTGTATGCATGGACAGTGCTTGTGTGTTGCTTTAAGGTGTCCTGAATACTCATTTCCTTAAGGTGACATATGATTAATGGAAGCTGTGGTTGTGGAGCCGTTCAATTCGAGCTCACTAAAGTACCGAAGATGATGGGCACCTGCCATTGCAGCCGATGCCGCAAGGTGGGTGCCAGTACGCTGGTTTTTGTAAAATCTGACACATTCCAGATAACCCAAGGCCGCGATCAAATATCCACCTTTAAGGCGGTGCCGCCCTATAAATATGATCGAAGTTTTTGCTCTGTCTGTGGCTCAGCGCTGGGGGAGGTGTTCTCAACTGAGGAGTCATTCCCTCTGTCGGCCAACTGCATCGACACGGACATGGAACTTAAGAATAAATTCCACGAGTTTGTTGCGGAAAAGCCGAGCTGGCTGGAGATAGGCGACACGGCGAAACAGTTCGCTGAACACCCACATGAGTAGACCAACGCCTGCATGAATAAGAGGTGTACTGTATAACCCGCGCAGGGCCTATTTAAAAAACGGTCAGCCAATGACGATTGGCTGACCGTTTTTTTGTTTTAAGCTTTTATTTTCGCGGCGTTAGTTTTAATAGATGCCCCTTTCATCTTAAAGGCATACTGCTGGCCAGCCGTGGTAATTGCTCGCTAACTCAGTCTGTATTGATTAAACTTAAGGGTTAAGCACTCATAAATAGGCCACTTTTTTGACCCCGAAAACACTCATTATTAACCTATTGATGGCGGCCCAAGAGCCAGCCACTTCCCAAACCATTATTCGTATTTGTCAGCTGTTTGACATCAAAGAAAATAGTGTGCGGGTGAGCCTTGCACGGTTAGTGTCCGACGACCTGCTGGAATCGAAAACAAGAGGGGTTTATCAGCTCGCGCCTAAGGCTTCTAGACTATCCGATGACCTGGCCGACTGGCGAAATATTGAGGATAAAACGCAACCTTGGGACGGATCTTGGATAGCCGCGTTTATTGGCAACCTTGGGCGAGGCAATCGCACGGCCTTGCGCCATCGCACACGCATACTGCAACTGGCCGGATTTTCTGAATTGGATTGGAGCAAGGCTTGATGGTGCGCCCGAATAACCTTGTAGGAGGGGCGGAAAAGCTGAGGGAGAGGCTGGTAAAGCTGGGGCTGGAAGGCGAGGCCAGAGTGTTTACCCTTGCGGATTTGGATGAAACTTCCCAGCAGCAAGCGATCGGTTTATGGGACAGTGAAGTCTTAAGTACGCGTTATGTTCAAGGTCAAAAAGACATGAGTGATTGGTTGGCCAATATGAGCGAACTTGACCCACAAACAGCGGCCCGAGAGATTTTTGAAATAGGGGACAATACGTTGCGTAATTTGGCGTTTGATCCACTGCTGCCCAGTGAAATGGTGGATATTGAGTCGAGAAGGCAGTACATCCAGACCATGATTGAATACGATCGAGTTGGGCGCGGTATCTGGATAAAAATCTACAAGAGCTTGGCCTAATCGCGGTCTTTTTTTCCTGCCCTCACCCATGACCGGTATGCCTGGCATCGTTAAACCCTGCACCGTTAAGCATAGTTAAACCCTGCACCGTTAAGCACTGCAGCGGTTATGTATCAAGATGATAGAAGGTTAAAAACTAAAAGGCCGAATGAATCATTCGGCCTTTTTTAAACGCTGAATTATTACGCACTAGGCCGGTGCTTTAGACGATACCAACTTCAAAACTTCCCAATAGCCGGGTGGCTGTGGCACGGCATTTTTCTCGCGCAACAATTTGTGCAGGCGTGGCAACTGCCAGCTGGGCACAGAGGCCAGCGCGTGGTGTTCAATGTGGTAGTTGACGTAGGAGGGCGCTACAAACATTCGGGCCAAAAGCCCAGCTTTGGTGGAGCGCGTGTTTTTCAGCATGTCTGGGGTTTGCTCCGTCAGGGCGTGCTCGGCAATGGATCGAATGCGCAAAAATAAAGGATAGGGTGTCAAATAGGCGACCACCCATGCTAAAAACAATTCTGGGTGCTGAAACGCTGTCGCGATTGCCAGCAAAACAAAATTGCACAGTAGCGTAGGCCAGGCCGATTTGAAGAATTGTTTAATATAGTCGATTCTTGTTTTTCCGTCTTTGGGCAGGTATTCAATGTCGTTGCTTACCGTCCACTTGATGACCCCCGCGTTCATCAGCGTTAATCCCACAATAGCCTTTAGTCCAGAAATACCCGCTAGATCACGAGCAAACTTTCTCACTAATGACGAGCGCGTAACCGGAAAATCTTTTACCAGCGAATAGTCATTATCATCCTTGGTGCCGGTCTTTGTGTGGTGCACCATGTGGTGTTTTCGATACTTGAGCACATCAACAAAAATAGGTCGGCCACATAACCAGTTGGCAAGTACGTCGTTGAGCCACGGGCTTTTAAATAACGAGCGATGGCTGGCTTCGTGTAATAAGATCGCCAAGCCGAGCTGTCTGCCCGCAATAACGGCAATGGCGAGCAGCATGACGGGTATGGCGTAGGCCAGTGTCAAAGACTCAGCCCAAACGATGGCCCCCATGGCCAAGGCAATGGTGCCCCAGCAGGATACGATCCCCCACCAGCCTCGAGCATCTGAGCGTTGCAGTAGACTGCGCACGGTGTCTTCACCCAGCAGCTCGATGAGCTTGGTTTTAGCATTCCTGCGGCTTAGGCCTTCTTCCATCGCGTGGTCTTTAAACAGGGTGTCGTTTTGAGCCGCCGCGCTATCTTGGTTGTTATTCATGGTCTTGCCTCACAATGATATGTGATCACGGTATTACACTTTATGAGCAATTACAAATAAGTTGTAATATTGCTGCGGTAACAGGGGGCATTGAGAGCTTTGGTGATACCGATACCGTGGGCTTAGGCCATGATTTTGGGCATAAAAAGAAAAGGCCAGCCAATGATGGTTGGCTGGCCTTTTTGGGGCTTGTGCTTAAGGGTTTTTATTTAAGCGGCTTTTGCTTGGGGTGTTTGTTGCTTTAAGTCACTTTTGATTGAAGCCGCTTGTCCTCTCAGCAGGCGGCCCATGGGTTGAGCGCCCAGCTGATCGCTAAGTTGATCGTTTTCCCAGGCGACCTGGCCACCGATCATCACCAGTGGCACCACGCCTTCAGAGCGATTCACCAGCTGCTCGTGGTCGTACTCCTTGCGGTGTACACGCGCGACACTGGCTTCGCCGTCATACTGGCTCAATGTTTCAGGGTTCACCAAAATCAAGTCGGCGATATCGCCCTCGTTAATGGTGCCGCCTTCAACGCCGAAGACGTCGGCCGCGTCTTTGGTCAAGCGCTTCACCATGTAACTGATGTCGGCATCGCCACCGCTTGCGGCTTGTTTCAAGCAGCGCAGATTCACATCGTAAAACGCCATGTTGGTCAGGTGTGCGCCACTGTCGTTAAAGCCAGGTAGCAGCAGTGGGTCCATGATCAGTTCGCGGGTGGTCTCAGGGTTGCGGTTGGCGGTGGTGGTGCTCCAGCTGAAACCTGTGTCGAAGGAGCGAAGCATCTGCAACATAAAGTCGGCTTCGTCACTGATCCAGAAAAAATCGCGCTTGATCAAGGCTTGTTCTTCTTCCTGCAAGTCGGCCGGCGCTGTGCCCGCCTTGATGCTTAATACTCGGTCGAGCAAGCTTTGCATGTCCATGCCGACCCAGCTTTGCTGCGGGCAGACGTCGACGGTCATGTCGGCCATGGTGCGATTAAAGGCGTAGTCTTCGGCGTCGAGCAGGCGCTTTAAGCGGGCCAGGTTAAAACCTTGTTTGCCCTTCATCCACATGGCGCGGAAGGTTTTGATGTACTCGGGGTCATTCAAAATGGCTAGGCGAGCCGCACGGTCTTCAACGTCGGTTTCGTTTAGGCGGCGCAGCTCTGGAATCTCTTCGGCCAGTGGGGTAATAGCGCCGTCTGACCAAGTCTTAAAGGGCGCACCGAGGGCTTGTAGGTGAAAGTCGCCGGCCAAAAATTTGGAGTTTAAAATTTTGGCCATGAGTCTGGCCATTCTTAACAACTTCTTGTTGTTGCTCACATCCAGAGCCGCGACCAATGTGGTGCGCAATGGTTTTTTGTGAAGACGTCCACTGGTTAGCAGGAAGGTTTTGAGGGTGTCGATCATGCTGTCTTTTGGTGGGGTGGCCTGCCATACCGCCCCCTTGTCGCGAACGACTTGGGTAAGCTTTTTAATCTCACCGTACTTGGCGAATTGGGTAGGGATGGTCTTGTCACAGTTGGGCTGGTTGGCCAGATAGTGAAAGGGCAGGGCGTCGGTTGAAAAACCCACATAACCCAGCGACAGGGCATCGGACAATTCGCTTTGCATGGACTGCAGTTCGCTCTTGCTGGGCTCTCGGCTGATGCTGTCCTGAAAACCCATGGCGTTAATACGCAGCATAGAGTGGGGGAAGAGTGTGGCCACATTGGGACCTAGGTTTAGGCCTTCTAGGTGCTGCAGGTATTCTTTTGGGCTGTTCCAGTCGACGCGGTCGGCGCAGCTGCGCAGCAGCGATTTAGGCAGGTTTTCTACCCGCGCGTAGCAGTCGACGATGGGGTCACTGCCGTCTTTGCGCTGGTTGCCATAGGCGAGCCCCAGACTGCAGTTGGCAATGACCACGGTGGTGGTGCCGTGGCGGGTAGATTCTGGCAGGCCAGGTGATACTTCCAGTTCCAGGTCGTAGTGGGTGTGAATATCAAACAGTCCTGGCATAAGCCAATGACCTTCGGCGTCGATTACACGGCTGGCGCCGCTGGCGTCCAAGCCTTTGCCGCGGGCAATAATCTTACCGTCGAGGATGGCGACGTCCTCAATGACGGGTGTCTCGCCATTGTTAAATACCTTGGCGTTGGTGATGAGGGTATCGGCCGTGAGTGCTGGTGTCATTATTATTACTCGCTGGTGGATAAGAGGTATCGGGCATTAAAAGGTTAAGAGCCTGGTCGGATTACAAGTGCTCAAAATAACTGGCCAGCATTTGGCTGCCGTAATCGAGTACTTCGTGTCTTGTGTAGGTCGACCGGCCGAGGGTGTGTTGATGCACCAGCCCTTCGGCCATGGCGAACAGGTTCAAGGCAATGAGCTCTGGGGCTGCTGTGTTGAAACTTTTTACAAAGCGCAGAATTCTTGCCTGCAGGCGCGCTTCGCCTTGATTCAGCAGGTCTTCGAGTGAGGCATCGAGGCCGCGACGTTGCTCCAGCACACGGTGCAACTCCGGCGCCTGGGCGTGGAAGTCGTAAATAAGCCCCAGCACCTGATGAAACACCTGCTGAGTATTGGAGCTTTGCTCGCCGCTGTGTTCTGCGATGGCGACGCCATCTGTTGTTGTGGGCACCTCTTGGTACAGGGCGTTGAGCCGCTCTAGGGCAATCACCCGCAGCATATCGTCCTTGTTGTCGAAATACTGGTAGAAGGTGCCGGTGGCGACACCCGCACTGGCGGCAATTGCTTTCGCGGTGCTGTTGTCGTAGCCGTGTTCTGCAAAGCACTGCTGGGCGGCGCTGATCAACGCGGCGCGCTTTTGCTTGGCTCTGGCCTGTACCGGGGTGTTTTTCATGTCGTGCTGGGTGCTCTCGTTGTTGACGCCCGAAAATCAGCTGTACTGACTAAGCGTGTGTGGGTTGTGAACCCAGTATTTCTCGATATTTGGACATAATTTATCCAAACCTGAACTAGACGTCAAGTTCTGTTCTGTTTAGTATGGATCAAAAATAATGATCGATAGAGGCTGAGCCATGGCATTAGAAGCGATACGAGAAGCGACGCAGGACGTGGAGAACCAGCAAGGTACTGATGCGACGCTGGCCGCCTGGCGGGCACGCGGCGAGCTGCGTATGGATCAAAAATAATGATCGATAGAGGCTGATCCATGGCATTAGAAGCGATACGAGAAGCGACGCAGGACGTGGAGAACCAGCAAGGTACTGATGCGACGCTGGCCGCCTGGCGGGCACGCGGCGAGCTGCTGACCCTGGCGGGGAGACAAATATTTGTCATCGATGAAGGCTCCCACGATTTGCCAACCCTGTTGTTGATTCATGGCTTTCCAACCTCCAGTTGGGATTGGCTGAGTATCTGGGCAGACCTGCGGCAGCACTTCCGTATTGTGGCCATGGATATGCTGGGTTTTGGTTTTTCCGACAAACCCAACGCACGTAACTACACGATTCACGGTCAGGCAGATATTGTGGATGCGTTGGTACAGACAAAATCGCTGGGCGAATTTCACGTACTGGCTCACGATTATGGCGATACCGTGGCGCAGGAATTATTGGCGCGGCAGTTGGATGGCAGTGGGGCGGGCAACTGGCTTTCGTGTTGTTTCTTAAATGGCGGCCTGTTCCCCGAAACCCACCGAGCGATTCTCACGCAAAAACTGTTGCTTAGCCCGATTGGTTTTCTGATCAACAAACTTGCAGGCTACGGTAAGTTTTGCGCTAACTTCAGTTCCGTTTTTGGCGCGGACAGCAAACCCAGTGAGCAGGAGCTCAAGGTTTTCTGGGCCTTAATACAGGTGAACGAGGGCAAGCATATATTTCATAATTTGATGACCTATATCCTTGATCGTCGTCAACACCGAGAGCGTTGGGTATCTGCATTGCAACAATCCAGTATTCCTTTGGCACTTATTAATGGCTCGGTCGACCCTGTGTCTGGCGCGCACATGGTGGCACGCTATAAAGAACTCGAATGCCGACTGGACTACCTTGGCGTACTGCCCAACATAGGCCACTACCCGCAGGTGGAAGACCCGGCCGGTGTCTTACAGCACTTCTTTAAGTTTATAAAACAAACAACAGGCCTGGTTTAGGTGGGCTTATTATTTGTGGCCGTTACTGTACCGACATTAGACTCAGCGTAAAAAAGCGGCAAAAGCCAATTGATCGTTAATTATCCTTAATCACCCAAGCTGCGCTTTACCTGCCGTCTCAATGTTGTATAAAGCGCGGTGTAGAGCCTTATTTTTCAACCGTTAGGTTTCCATGTTGTGATTGCTGGTAGAGGGTATAGGGTAAAACAAGGGTGTCGGCCACGGCCGACAAGAACAGGTCAATGGAATTGACCCAAAGCGGATCCAGCTGCAAGGTCGCAGGGGTGTTTTTTCTCTTGGAGTCAAACAGACACCAATCGTATTGCACACCACTGTAAACGCGAGAGACCTCATCACAGTTTGTTTTTACCTGCGCGTGGCGCATATCCACGCTGTTGTCGGCCGTTCCCACGCTTTTCATGGTGCCGCATGAGCTGAGTAATAATACGGCGAGTGGTAGTGTTATGTATTGATACTTCATGTTGTTCCTTACTAACAATTGTACCCATCTACTGGGTGTTAAGGCCTGCAGCGATATTAATCAGATATGCCCTAGATCATGTTTTACTTGGTTGTTCGTTATTGTAAATCACGGGCATTTTCCCCTTCCATTGCAGCCATAGGTCGTCACGGATCACTAGGTCGGCCATAAAATGCCCGACATTGATTCGACTGGTTACGCCTGCATCAAAAATGGCACTTCTGGTGGGCGATGGGTGCACCTTGTAATCAGTGACGTGATCTTCATCGAGCAAGCCGTCGGGACGTACAGCGCTCCACTCGATGGATTTATTGTCCTGGCCAATGTTTGTGCGTAAAAAGTCGGCGGCTTTTTCATTGTCGACATGCGGCGGCAACAACAAACGCAGCAGCAACATAACGCACTGTTGGCCAAATGAAATTTTTTCTGGGATGTCGCGATTGCTGTTTCCGGTTGTATTCATGAGGATGAATTTAACAGGACTTTTTAAGTCGCTTGCTACCGTGCCTGCAGATCTGTCTTCTTCAATGGCTTGGCACAAACGACGAACGCTATCGGTTACCAGTAAACGCGGTTTTCCGAACATGCCTTTAAGCGTTAGGTTATGACCTAGGCAGGAGACGACCGCATCACAACCACGAACATACAGAGCCATGTCAGCGGGTGTTACAGCGTGAATGCTGGCGTGTATCTCAGACAAGTTCTCGTGCTGCTTGATGATGTCAGGTAATGAGGCGGTCGGGCGTGTCATGGCTTTTACCTTTAACCCTCTGTCGAGCAACTGCTGCACGAGCAATCGCCCCGTTGCACCACTGGCACCCACCACTAAAATTGTTGTCATGTTGTTCCTTTTGGGTTTTTAAGCTTTAGGCTGGCCGCAGGCGGTCATGTAGGTAAGCTGACGAGGCGCGTAATAACAGCTGCACCCCCTTGCCTTTAATATTGCGTTCTTATCGAGCGTGCCGTAGGCGTGGGTTGAGCAACGTAACAACTATTTCACGCCAGCCTGAGCTTTGCTTTTCTGGGTTAGATGTTACAACGACACACGCAAGCATGAATGATGGCCCGACGTTAGGGAGGTGAAATATCATACTTGAACGGCGTCGTTGTGCCCACGCAGACTTAAGACTGGCCAGTCATAAGGCCGAAGGCAGTTTTGGCCTGCTTATTAAATCGACAGGTATTCTTCACGGACAATCTT
>Ga0209292_1004541_pt1 | contig 14583 bp, 11 predicted proteins | sample GOMGulsemesocosm_2_FD_184634 | JGI IMG/M metagenome (GOLD analysis project Ga0209292, IMG submission 184634) | Methane-oxidizing microbial communities from mesocosms in the Gulf of Mexico - GOM9C Gulf of Mexico (SPAdes) (version 2) | ecosystem: Environmental > Aquatic > Marine > Cold seeps... | reverse complement strand
TTTTTGCTTTTAAGAACAATGATTGTCCTCTGTGCTTATTTATAAGCTAAAGCAGCTTCTCAGCTAATATTGAATTAAAAACCCTATTTTAAGCTATATTTATTACTTCAAGCTGAACTTTGAAAGCAATAATAGTTATTGCTTACTACTGGTCTAATTAGTAGTGTGTTTGATTGATAATAAATTACATTTAGATGATTTATCCGAAATAGAGAATAATATTATGACTATTACAGCACTTAAAACCCATGGCAATGTTGCGATTTTAACCATGACAAACGGTGAAAACCGCCAGAACCCAGCCTTTGCTAAAGAAGTAAAAGAGCAACTTGATGCTGTCCTTGCTGATGAAAATAATAAAGCGCTCATCATCACCTCAAGTGATGAGAAAAACTGGAGCTTAGGAATTGATGTTGAATGGTTAATGCCCGCTATGAAGCAAAAAAAGTTTACTGAAATTCAAACCTTTATGTATGACATGGATGAGGTTTTTAAAACTTTACTCCTATTCCCAATACCGGTAATCGCGGCGATTAATGGTCATGCATTCGGTAATGGTGCCATCCTTTCTTGTGCTTGTGATTTCAGGCTAATGCGTGCTGATCGTGGCTACTTTTGCTTCCCTGAAGTAGATCTGTCAATTCCGTTTTTACCGGGCATGATTGCCTTTGTGAAAAAAGCCGTGCCATATTATCGTTTAAATGAGATGAAATTAACTGGTCGTAAAGTAGATGCTGAAGAGTTAGCAAAAGATCATGTTATTGAACGGGCCTGTGTTGACAACGAGCAGTTACAAGCTGAAGCGTTAGAGTTTGCGCAAGGTTTTGATAAAAAACGTGGCATCTTTGGCGAACATAAAAAACGCTTACATAAAGAAATTATTCATGTGATAGAAACAGAAAATAAGCCGCTAATTGATAACTTACAACTAATGATTGAATAGGGTGAAATGATATGAGTGCAACACTTAATTTTTCAGGAAAAAATGTATTTGTTGTTGGTGGAACCAGCGGGATTAATTTAGGTATAGCCAGTGGCTTTGCACGTTGGGGCGCTAAAGTTGCCGTTGCATCTCGTAAGCAAGAAAAAGTAGAAGCTGCTGTTAAGCAACTTAAAGCATTAGGGGCAGAGGCTTTTGGTGTTACTTTTGATGTGCGCAATTTTGATGATGTTGAAGAAGGTTTTGCCAAGGTAAGTGAGTTTTTTGGTGGTGATATTGATGTGTTAATCTCTGGTGCTGCAGGAAATTTCCCATCACGAGTGAATGATATGTCGGCCAATGCCATAAAATCTGTTATTGATATTGATTTGCTAGGCACTTTTCATGTCATGAAAGCTGGGCATGCCTATTTAATTAAACCAGGGGCTAGTGTGATCAACATTTCAGCACCGCAGGCATTTTTACCAATGAGTCATCAAGCTCACGTTTGTGCAGCTAAATCAGGTGTCGATATGATCACGCGTAATTTGGCTATTGAATGGGGCTGTGAAGGTATTCGCGTTAATTCAATAGTACCAGGGCCTATTGCAGGTACAGAAGGCATGGGTCGTTTAGCACCAACGCCTGAATTACAAAAAGCCGTTACAAATTCTGTACCTTTAGGTCGTCAAGGGTCTGTTGATGATATTGCGAATGCTGCTGGTATGCTGAGTAGTGAGCAATCATCGTACATTTCAGGTGCTATTTTACCTGTTGACGGTGGTTGGAGCCAGTCAGGGGCAACATCTGTGATGGCTAACTTATCAACCATGCTAGATAAAATGGCCGAGAAATAGGCTACTTTTTTACCTTTTAACAAGTCGATATGATAGATATTTAGCGAGATTGGTATTAATACTCAAGCCATTGATATAACAATTATAATTCTCAAGAACGTAAACAAAGACAAAAATAACTAATTGAGGACAAATATTTAATAAAATGAAGACAAGTCTCCTTATAGCCTTATATTTAATCAATAATTAGTTATAACAAACTAGAACGAAGACAGAGTAAACTAGAACGAATACATAAAAATCATAAGATACACTTAAGGGTGTGATATATAGGGATATTAATGTAGAGATACATTAAAAACTGAGACGGTCCATTTAAAAAAGAGGCAAAGTTAAGTTTTCTCTTTTTATCTATAAAAATTACATGCATTTTAAATAAAAGCTCTAAGCTACCGACTTATCTCCCTTAATTGAAAAATCCAATATTAGCTCATAGATTTTATCCGTTTTCTCTTTAAAGCTTTCAACATAGTATGAATCAGGTAAATCTTCATCTAGAACTTCTTCCACTGCTGATTTTACCATTTTGCGGGTTTGGCGCACTTGCCTGTGCACCATTAATCGATTTTGAGAATAACCAGTTTTTCCTACCCGTTGTAAACGGCCGGGTATCTCGCTCTGTTATATTGTTATCAATCCCTAAATGACCATCTTCAACGTACCTAATAAGTTTAGGCCTCTGGTTGATATTGTATTTTATCGCTTTTCCAATATAACTCCCCGCGGTCACTTTATCACGGCCTTCATCAAGCCATGCTTTGAGTTGTATTACAATCGGCAGGGCTTTTTCTTGTCGTAGTAGATACCGCGCTTGCAGGGATAACTTTTTGTTTTTCGCTTGCGGTGATACTTTGAAGCTTTACCTAACTAAATCGTTTGTTTTTACTCTTAAAACGACTCATGGTAAGAGCGGATAAATAAAGCAATAGGAATACACCTAAACCTCCACCCCCATCTTCATCACTGGTATCGCTTTCAGTGCTAGTTGTTGTCGTTGTTGGCGCTGTAGCACTTCCTTCAACAGTAATGAGTACTTGCCCTTGGCTTTCTCCGCCATTGTTATCAGTTACTGTGTAAATCACTGTGTCAGTACCAGAAAAGCCGTTTTGGGGAGTGTAAATAAGTGTGTTGTCGTTTATTCTAACACTGCCTTGTTCAGCTGTAGCTGTAGTTAAACTGAGGGTGTCATTATTAACATCTGAATCATTTAAAAGTACGTCAATGGTGATGGCTGTACTGTCGTCTGTTGTAGCTAAATCGTTAACCGTTACAGGTGCGGTATTTTCTACAATATTAACTTCTATTTTTGCAAAGCCTGAACCATTGTTTTCATCGGTTATATCGTAATGAATGGTGGCTAAACCGATAAAGTTGATTGGCGGTTGAAAACTAATTTCCTGGTTGATAATCGTAACAGTGCCAAAATCTACACTGGTATTAATTATACGTAATGTATCACCATTTTCATCGGTATCGTTTGCAAGAGCGTCAATAGTTACGGCTTTGTTTTTTACTGTATTTATTTGATCGCTTTGTGCGTTTGGACGTGTGTTTGTACTTTTTAGAATAGCCACGCCACTGGGATCTACTATTTGATGATTGGCTACTCCGTCAACATCATTTAAGCCGCCGTCTTCAATGGTAACCTGCACGCACCAATGGCCTAACGTTAAACCTCTTATCCAACTGTTATCATTAGGAGGAGGACAGTATCCTGGCTCGCCTTGTGCAGACGAGTAATAATTTTTTTCATCTACTATAAAGTCTACCCATTCGCTATTCCTGTTTAGTTTTCTATAAATAGCATTGGCAGGAATAGATAACCTTTGCGGTAATACAACATTTACACTTTCACCGGCAAGTGAAAGATCACTTACGATGAAGTCAAAGATCCCTCCAGTATTTTCTGCATCATTATCACTATTCAATTCATCTGTATTAAGCAATAAAGCGTTGGATATATTATTGGCTACGTTCACACCTTTAAGTAAACAATTTCCAGGCTCCACTTCAATAACATATGAGTTATTATCTGTGAGTGTTTCTGGTTGCCTATTACAGTATGTATTATTGTCTAAATAATTGGGAATGCCGTCGCTGTCTGAATCTTGATAGCCTTCGATATTATCTGGTATTAAATCACCATCGCTGTCTGTACCCGTTAAAGCTGTTAATGTTTCTAATACATTAAAGTAAGCAAATACTTGAGTACTTAGTTGGGTGTTATTCAAATTTTCTATGGTTAAGCTGACAACATGTAGGCCTGTAGCTATGTTAGAAGGGTCGAAAGTAAAGGTACTTTGGCTAGTATCTGTATCTACAGCATTAAGAGTATCGCTTTCCCAAATATAATTATATTGATCAGAAATATCCATACTGTTTACTTTGGATGTGATGACTACTTCGCCTGATGTTTTATCAATTAACCTTCTTGGTTCATTATTTTGAAACACGTTAATAGTGGCTTTAGGAGCCAACTCGCTTTCGACAATTGTTAGCGTAAAAGAGGTTTTTGAGCCTAGATTTAATGTGTTGTCTAACGTAATGATAACCGTTTCATTAGGGTCAACGAGTTCATCTTCAAAAGTAGTCAATTCAATGTAGCCTGATAAACCTGACTCTATAATCAGTTCACCTGAGCTTAGATCATGATCATCGCTAGTGGCTGTTCCTGCAACCGAATAAGGAATGTTTACCGGGTAAGTTGGTGACTCACCATTTAGAACAACTTCAATTTGGTATGACTGGCCTTCGTTACCTTGAATGTTATTCGTAAAATTAATTAAAGGGTGAATATTTACTTTTTGCGTTGCGATTTGTTGAACGTTATTAGTTATATCAATGGCTTGCCAATATACAGCATGGCTCCCCGGTGAAAATTGCGTTGTATTATCAATTAAAGACGTCGCTATGGTGTTACCTTGGCTATTAATAGCTGTCGCTAAGCCTAGATCTACTTTGGTAAATAAACCAGTAGCGTTAAGGGTAATGTCTTCTGGTAAACTTATCGTAGGAAGTAGGGCATTATTGTTACTGTCAAAACTAATGATTACTTCAGCGGTACTATTGCTATTGTTACCATCAGACACAGCATATTGTAGGGCTATATTGCCATCTATCGCGCCCGACACTTGAAAAATTAGCTGATTTTCCTCTACGCTAGTTGTACCAATATCACTGCTTATATTGATGATATTGAGTTCGTCTCCATCAACATCAGTATCATTGTCTAGAACGTTTAAAGCGTAACGGCCGCTTTCATTTAAAGTCAGTATAAAAACATCATCTTGGGCTATTGGCTGATCATTAACGGGTAAAATAGTTATATTCACACTTGATGGTTCAGAACTAACCCCTTCAAGTGTGGCTATATAAGTGAAGGTATCTACCCCATTGAAATTTTCGTTAGGAGTATAAATCCAAGTACTAGCGTTTGAGTGCAATAAACTCCCATTTACAGGCACGTTGACGATAGAATATGTAACTTCACTTATGTCATTATTTTCATTATTACTATCATCTACAATTTCTGAGCTAAAAGTTATCGTTAACTCACTGTCTTCGTTAATGCTGTAAGTTTGATTTTCAATAGTCGGTGCTTGATTATTCGTCACTAACTGAACTTCAATATTAAACGCTAATAAACTGTCACTTGCTCCGGTACTATCTGTAACGGTAATCACAATGTTTGCGGTAGTGCCAACATCGCCATCGGTTGGGCTTCCTGTTAAAGCACCTGTGGCAGTATTGAAGTTTGCCCAACTGGGTTTATTAACGATACTAAAGGTTTTGGTGTCTGCTGTATCTATATCAACAACGGTTGGCACAAAGCTGTAGGCCGTGTTCTGAGCAATTGATGTTGTAGGTGAACCTGATATTTCTGGTGCATTGTTTACGTTTAAAACCGTAATACTAAACGCTAATAAACTGTCACTTGCTCCAGCGCTGTCTGTAACGGTAATGACAATGTTAGAAGTAGTGCCTACTTCGCTATTCGTTGGAGTTCCTGTTAATGCACCTGTAGCCGTACTGAAGTTTGCCCAACTGGGTTTATTAACAATACTGAAGGTTTTGGTGTCTGCTGTATCTATATCAACAACGGTTGGTACAAAGCTATAAGCTGTGTTTTGATTGATTGATGTCGTAGGTGAGCCAGATATTGTAGGAGTATTGTTTACGTTTACAACCGTAATACTAAACGCTAATAAACTGTCACTTGCTCCAGCGCTGTCTGTAACGGTAATGACTATGTTTGAAGTAGTGCCAACATCGCTATTTGTAGGGGTTCCTGTTAAAGCACCTGTGGCAGTATTGAAGTTTGCCCAATTGGGTTTATTAACGATACTAAAGGTTTTGGTGTCTGCTGTATCTATATCAACAACGGTTGGTACAAAGCTGTAGGCCGTGTCCTGAGCAATTGATGTTGTAGGTGAACCTGATATTTCCGGTGCATTGTTTACGTTTAAAACCGTAATACTAAACGCTAATAAACTGTCACTTGCTCCAGCGCTGTCGGTAACGGTGATCACAATGTTAGAAGTAGTGCCTACATCGCTATTCGTTGGAGTTCCTGTTAACGCACCTGTAGCCGTACTGAAGTTTGCCCAACTGGGTTTATTAACAATACTGAAGGTTTTGGTGTCTGCTGTATCTATATCAACAACGGTTGGCACAAAGCTGTAGGCCGTGTCCTGAGCAATTGATGTTGTGGGTGAGCCAGATATTGTAGGAGTATTGTTTACGTTTACAACCGTAATACTAAACGCTAATAAACTGTCACTTGCTTCAGCGCTGTCGGTAACGGTGATCACAATGTTAGAAGTAGTGCCTACATCGCTATTCGTTGGAGTTCCTGTTAACGCACCTGTAGCCGTACTGAAGTTTGCCCAACTGGGTTTATTAACGATACTAAAGGTTTTGGTGTCTGTTAGGTCAACATCTGTTGCAGTGGGGGTAAATGAATAACTTAAGTTTTCTTGAATTAATGTTGATGGCGAACCGCTAATAACGGGGGAATCATTTACCGCGCTCACAGAAATCGACACGTTATGAAGCGGGCTATTATCTAGTCCGTCGTTTACAGTAACAGGCACAGTTAAAATGCCAGAAAAGTTACTACTAGGCGTTATTGTCTGGTTGGAAACACTGTAATTGGTTCCGTTGTTTAACGTTAATGTAAAGTCTGTTGGAAAATTATTATCGGTATCAATAACCGTCAAGTCTGACAGCGTCAAAGTAATACTTTCGTCTTCGTTGGTTGTTAGGGAGGAATGCCCTGAAATGGAAGGAATATTATTACTAATTGAAAAAATTGACCATCCTATATCATTAAGTAAGGCTATAGCATGATCAGAGGTTGTATCTTTCGTGTATTCAGGTTCCATTAATATATTAGGTGTTACAGCACTATCAAAATGAGAAATCGAAGATCCCGCGTTGAAAGTGCTTGGCGCATACATTCTGACTTTTCCTGAATTAACACCAGCGGTTAAGCTGCCAGCTAACGCATTTACATTATCTCCCGACCAAACAACACTCCCTGTATTGGTTAACGAAGAGCTTCGTTCGGTATTATTCATTGCTGTCCAATCTTTTCCTGTCGATTGGTCATGAAGGAAGGTAGTAAATATATCTACTCGTCCCTGAAAGTCAGAACCGTCATCATTAATTAAAGACGTTATACCTAAGCCATGGCCCAGTTCATGAAGCACAATATCGAAAAAAGTGATGGTTCCCGACGGCGCATTGCCATCTAAACCGTAGTACCAACTTAGACCGCCTAAACAATTTGAGTCACCTAAGTTCGCATTAAATGAAGCTCTTATATCACCATTGTTAGGAAATCGATCACTGCCATTATGTGCATTAATTAGGGCGGTAGGATACCAAACATTATTTTGAAGACCTAAGGCTGTGGCTCCACTTGATAAAAAGGAATTTGAAGCACCTGCAGAGCCTAATGTTGCATTGTTTGAATCACAAAAAAGAGAGGTGGTAAATTCTGCATCAATAACAATGGTGACAGGACTAACTAAAATATCTGCCCAATATTGAGCTGCGGCAATAAATGCTGTTTCGCGAGCTGCTCCGTCAGCACCATCAAAACCGTCTCCTTTAACAATTTCAAATGTGGATCCTGATCCTGTAACCGTTATTGCCATGCTGGAAGTAGAAAATATTAAGGTAATGGCAAAACTTAATAATAATGTTTTTATTTGTTTAATGTTCACTTATTGATAATGTCCCGTCTTCATTCATTACAGCAACAGATACCACCTGAACTCCTTTTCCTGCGGGTATCATAAATACACCAGGTTCAACTTCAATCGGTTGAATATTTTTATGGGATCGTCCACTTAATTCTTTTACTTGTTGTTGCATGGCTAAAGGTAAACTTGTCAATGCGGAACGATTAGATACGTCACTGGTGCTTTCTTGATAATTGTTAGTATGTAAAGTATGTGCTTGTTTATTTACTTTGATTTTTTTAGGAGTACTTTCTGGTGTTTGTATTGCACTTGGAACCGTTATATTAAGCGCTTCATTGTCAGCATAAAAAGTTGGTTGGTTAGCATGGTCTGACTGGCTGTATGAAAAATATAGAATACCTGCTATAGCGATTAAAATGATTGTAACGACGAGTTTCATTTTTATTCCTGATGTTAGTAACAACTGCTAATTTTATTTACGATAAACAAAACTCCATTTTGTCATTTATTAATGTTGATAATATTACCTTGCGCTAGGATTGTTTTTAAGCCTGAAAGTTTCATTTAATTAAAAAATAGAGTAATTATTCAGCCAAAACAACAGAATGCACCACAGAAGGCACAGGGAACACCGAGAAAAAATATCGCGTTTTATTTTCTTTGTGTAACACCACACCTTGATGTTCTCGGTGGTGTATTACCTAAGCACTGTATAGTTATAAAATAGAGAGGGTAAATTATGTATTTATTTTGAACACCTTATATATCCGATCATTTACGTAAATTATTGGATGTATAATCGAATTAGGTAGTTTTCCCTAAGTTTTCATATTTTGCGAAGCATTCTCACAAATTAACTTTAATGCGCTCGCCTGCTCTTTACTTAAACCCGTTTTACAAAATACCTGCTCAGGTATTTTTGCCGCTTGTTGCTTGAGTTCTTCACCCGCTTTAGTGAGAAACATATCTCGGCTGCGCTCATCCATTTTATTTCGTTTTCTAACAATAATGCCTTTAATCTCTAACCGTTTTAATAACGGGGTTAGTGTTCCTGAATCTAAATGAAGCTTTTCACCCAGGTTTTTAACATTGATACCGTTATTGTTCCATAACACTAACATGACCAAGTATTGCGGGTAGGTGAGATTTAAGGTATCTAAAAACGGGCGGTAGGCACGTACCATACTATTGGTTGCGCTATATAAAGCGAAACATATTTGATTTTCTAATGCTAAATGGTCCATAGAATCCATATTCATTTCGTTTTTATTAATAACATTGTCCATAGGTATGAAGCCTAGGTTAACTTTTCATTGCGCGCAATATACTTGTGTCGGAATCTATTATCAACTATGATTGCACGAAGTTATATTGCGCACAATCTATGTTGGCGTAATTGAAATGATTTTTTAACCTGAACTCAGGTTAGTTAACTGGAGAAGTTGTAATGCCTGAAATTTCATTATTTGGTTGGTTTCATACACTTGTAGCAATTGTTGCACTTGTGGCTGGTTTGTATTCGTTGGTTCGTTATAGATTTATTTTACTTGAGCACACAACCAGTAAAGTATATTTATTCTGTACGTTAATTGCTGCAGTAAGTGCTTTGGCTATATTCCGTCATGGTGGATTTGGTGCTGCACATGGACTGGCGGTGTTAACTTTAATGGCATTAGCCGTAGGAACTGTTGCCGCTAAAACGGGTTTGTTTGGTAAGTTTTCGTTATATTTTCAGGCGATGAGTTATTCAGCGACATTTTTATTCCACATGATCCCAGCGATTACCGATGGATTAATGCGTTTACCTACTGATGCACCAATAGTGACTAGTATTGAAGATCCACTATTGAAAGGCTTTTATCTTAGTTTTTTAATTGTTTATGTTATTGGCCTTTCAATACAATTTTTGTCAATACGAAAAAGTAATGCAACAGCATAAAGGGTGATTAACAGCTCTCGGTAAGCTCAGGTTACTTACCGAGTTGTTAAAAGCTATGTTCTCTCTTATGCAATTGAGCATTTTCTAAATTGATATTACCTATTTCATAATACGACGGGGAAAGATCGATGGCACTTTGTAGAAAATATTCAGCTTCTTTATACCTACCATTTAATAATAAAAAATAGCCGATATCGTTATAAGCTTGTGCATGTGTCATTACTTGCTTAAGTAGTTGCACAGCTTTGTTATATTGACCGTTACGAACATAAATTAAACCTAAATTTAATTTTGCACGTTTAAAACTTGGATCTACATCGAGTGCTTTTTGATATTGACTTTGCGCTAATGCATAACTGTTGGTTAGGTAATACGAATAGCCTAAGTTAGTGTAAATCATCGGTCGGTTTTTTTCGGTTTTAAGCAGTAAGGTAAAAATTTGTCTAGCATAATCATGTCGATTATCGAGATCGTTGGCTACTGCTAAAACATTGTATGCCATCAGTGGTGAATGCTGGTCAAGACTGACTAACTCTTTAACATTGCTGTTATGTAATCGTTGTTGATCTAATAAAATGGTCCGTTCAAGAAACTTTTTAGCTTTGGGCATATTCTTATTTTCTAAATAATAAATACCTATTTGCGCTAGGGCTGGGATGTGGTCTGGTTTTATTGTAATGGCGTGTTCAAAGGCACGAATGGCTAAATCAGGGCTTTGTAATTTCAATTGCAAATAGCCAATTTCACACAATATATCTACATTATTCTCGTCAAGTTCAAGTGCTTGAATATAATATAAAAGCGATTTTTTAAATTGCTTATTACTTTCTTCCGATTTCGCTAAGGCAATGAATTCAGCGCTAGATGTTTTTTCTTCTTTAATGGTTTGTTTACTTATTGTCTCATTCTGTTTAGGTATGTTGGAACAACCGACGTTGCTAAGAGTTAAAACAGCAGAGATACAAGTTACCAATAGATACTTATTAATATAATTTTTCATCATTAAAAAGCCTTATCCCAAACATTCATTACTTTCAGCACCGCTGGACCTATCGCAACGATAAAGAACGATGGCCAAATGCAAAGCATCATTGGAAATATCATTTTTACACCGAGCTTAGCAGCATTTTCCTCAGCCGCTTGCATGCGTTTATCTCGATATTCATCGGCATAAATTCGAATAGTTTCAGCAACACCAGTTCCTAACTTTAGGCTTTGCACGATAACTGAATTTAAGCCTCTAATGTCTTCTAATCCGGTTCGGTCACTAAATTCTTGCAAAGCTTGTTGCATTGAAAGACCAACCCGTACTTTACTGCACACTAAACCTATTTCATGTGCTAAGGCTGGATGCACAAATTCAAGTTCATTTTTAACGCGTTGAAAGGCTTCTAATAATCCTAGGCCCGCTTCACAACAAACAATTAATAAATCAAGAGCATCAGGGAAAAACTTCCTGAGGTCATCCATACGTCTTTTAGCTAGTTGGTGTAATACCATTGCGGGAAGAATGTAAGTAGTTCCCATAGAAAATGCAAAGACATAAACGATAACCATCATTGATAAATTACCAACGACTTGCACTATAATAAACGCAATAGTTATACCTAAAAGTAATGCCATTAACTTAATGGAGTTAAATACTTTTAAAGAGTTTTCAGAGTGAAAACCGGCATGGATCAAAAGTTTTTTAGTGTCTTTATCTCCAGAGAAGCTGCTGTGAATAAACGGAATGTTGTGTAGTTTGTTAAGATTATGCTCAAGAGTAGATGAATAAGCATCATTATATTCAGTAGTGGATGGCTGTTTTTTTAGCTTGTCTAATTGAATTTTAATGGGAGAATATATCCCAGAAAATAAATAGTAAAAAGCAATGGCTAAAGTAATTCCAGCACTTGCAGCTACGAAATAAATGACCCACTTTACTGTTTCTTGATCGGTAATAAAACTTGATAATAAACCTTGTAAGTACTCCATTGTTTATACCTCTATTTGAATCAATTTTTTAATCCACCAAATGCCTACCAACATACCAGCGCCGCCCCACTTAAGAAGATTCAAACCCGCAGGAGTTGCGGTCAACTCGGCAACATAAGCGGGTGAAGACAAATACAACACGGCGAATAGAACAAAAGGCATTAACACTAAAACCCAGCCAGAAAGCCGACCTTCGGCAGATAATGTTTTTATTCTTCGTTTAAAAACAAAACGCTGTCTTATTATTTTAGATAATTTATCAATGTTTTCGGCGAGGTTTCCCCCTGTGGATTTTTGTATAGCGACGGCACTGGAAAAAGCCATTGCTGAGGTACTTGGTACCCGTTTAACAAAATTTAATAAGGCTGTTTTAATGTCGTTACCAAAGTTAATACGATTAAACATGATCTTGAATTCGTCAGCTAAATGCCCGTCCATTTCTTCGAAAACGAGTTTTATCGCATCAGTAAAAGCGTACCCTGCTTGTAAACCTCTTTTTAGTACATCCAGCGCTTCAGGAAATTGTTCTTCTATTTTTTCCATTCGGCTACTCATATCTCTATTTAATTTGATATGAAAACCCAGCAGAACTAAGAAAAAACACAACAGGCTGAAAATCCAATCACTACTCACCAGCCATAAAGCTACGGTAATAATGCTACTAACGCCTAAGGCAATAAATAAGTATTGGTGCCCCAGTAATTTTGAACCTGATATTTCCATTTTGTAGGTTAAGTCTTCAACCCAAGATAATGATTCAAGCCAACGAGTGAAAGGAGGTAATTTACTGACCTTATTATTCAGCAATAAATTTTTTTCAATACTTTTGTCTTTTTCTGCAAGCGACAGTAAATGTTTTTTAAGTTGCTTAGTATCTGCTCGCTGAGGGTTATAAACCGAAACGAATAAGGTTTGAGATAATAAAACGACCGCAGCAAAGACTAAAAGCAAAAAAATCAGTTGAGCACTCATGTTTTCTCCAATTAAAAATCCATGTTTGATATATCTACGCCAAAAATACTGTGTGGCAGATCAATACCTTTAATGGTGAGTTGCTGATGAAATAATGGAATAACGCCAGTGGCTTCGTAGTGACCGATGACTTCCCCTTGGGCATTTCTTTCTTCACGTTTGAATGCAAATATTTCAGACATGGTGATCACATCACCTTCCATACCGGTAATTTCTTGAATACTGGTAATACGTCGACAGCCATCTTCATGGCGTTGCAGTTGAATAACCACATCGATGGCCGATGAGATTTGAGCCCTTATATTATGGATAGGCATTTCAAATCCTCCCATACAAATCATATTTTCAAGGCGTCCTAAAGCATCTCTTGGGGTATTGGCATGTAAGGTGGTTAAAGAACCTTCATGCCCTGTATTCATCGCTGCTAGCATGTCTATGGCTTCCGCGCCTCTAACTTCACCAATAACAATTCGGTCAGGACGCATTCTTAAACAGTTCTTTACTAGGTCTCGTTGTGATATTTCGCCTTTACCTTCAATGTTCGCTGGGCGGGTTTCTAAACGTACAGTGTGAGGCTGTTGGAGTTGTAACTCAGCAGAATCTTCTATGGTAATAATGCGTTCATCATTAGGAATATAACTGGACAAGATATTGAGCAGAGTGGTTTTACCGCTACCGGTTCCGCCTGATATCAACACGTTTAGTTTGCCGTTTACCACCGCTTTGATCAGTGTTCCCATATCTGCATTCATAGAACCATAACCAATCAGTTGATCTGCAGATAGTTTTTCAACGGTAAAGCGACGTATTGACAGTGAAGGGCCATCTAACGCGAGCGGGGGGATAATAGCGTTTACTCTGCTACCATCTTTAAGTCTGGCATCAACCATAGGAGACGATTCGTCTATTCGACGACCAATACGTGACACAATACGATCAATAATATTAAGTAAGTGTTTATTATCATAAAATTGTACGGCTACTTTTTCTAATTTACCGCGTCGTTCCACATAAATACTATCAAAACGGTTCACTAAAATATCAGCAATAGTGGGGTCTTCTAATAATGTTTCTAAAGGGCCTAAACCTAAAATTTCATCAATAATTAACTTAATCAGTATTTGTCTAACATTTAAACTTAAAGGTCTGGGTAATTCACCAAATAAGTTATTACATAGTTGGGTTATTTGATCTTTTGCTTGTTCATGCTCCATGGTTTCTAAAATGGATAAATCTAGCATGGTTAATATTTTTCCAAATATTTCCTGCTTGGTGTGCATGTCATCACTGGTTAAAACGCTGAAAGGGTCATCGGATTTTTTATCGAATAATGTCATGAGTCTTCCTTAATATTTTGCTGAAAAATCCTGATTTTTCTATTGTTATATCAATCGGAAATACTTGGTCAATGATCCGGCATATTTCTTCATGAATAACTTTGTTTTCTGATACTTTTGTTAGAGAAGAACCTAGATCGGTGCAAGAACTTGCTAGCTGATAATTATTGCTAACATAAAAAACTTTCTGGATAGCTAACGCTTCTTTGATATCGTCAAGATTGATATTAGTAACCTTTTTTGAATGACGATTAACAATGATGGTAATTATGTCTTTACTGATACCCATTCTGTCGGTGAGTTGATGGATAAGCGCTTTGGTTTCTCGTAGGCTAATAATGTTTTGTTGAACAACAATTATTATTTGGCTAGA
>Ga0209292_1004540_pt1 | contig 14584 bp, 10 predicted proteins | sample GOMGulsemesocosm_2_FD_184634 | JGI IMG/M metagenome (GOLD analysis project Ga0209292, IMG submission 184634) | Methane-oxidizing microbial communities from mesocosms in the Gulf of Mexico - GOM9C Gulf of Mexico (SPAdes) (version 2) | ecosystem: Environmental > Aquatic > Marine > Cold seeps... | reverse complement strand
AAAGTAATCATAGTAGGTAACTTAGGTAAAGATCCTGAGGTACGTTTTATGCCGAATGGCGGTGCAGTAGCAAACATTACTGTAGCAACGTCAGACTCATGGAAAGACAAGCAAACTGGTGAGCAAAAAGAAAAAACAGAATGGCACCGTGTAGTTATGTTCGGAAAACTTGCTGAAATTGCAGGTGAATACTTAAAAAAAGGTTCAAAAGTATATCTTGAAGGCTCTTTACAAACACGTAAGTGGACCAACCAACAAGGCCAAGATCAATATACTACTGAAATCGTTCTACAAGGTTTTAACGGCGTAATGCAAATGCTTGACGGAAAATCAGGTGGTGGTCAACAAGCTGGTGGTTTTGCCCCTCAAGGCCAACAGCAACAAGGTGGTGGTTTCCAGCAGCAAGCACCTGCACAACAAGGTGGCTTCGCTAACCAAGGTCAGCAGCAACAAAAAGCACCAGCACAGCAAGGTGGTTTTGCTCCACAACAGCAAGCACCAGCTCAGCAAGGTGGCTACTCTAACCAAGGACAGCAGCAACAAGGTGGCTTCTCTAACCAAGGGCAACAGCAACAACAAGGTGGTTACTCTAATCAAGGGCAGCAACAAGCTCCTAAAGTAAACCCACAAGAACCATCAATTGATTTTGATGATGATATTCCTTTCTAGGAAACGGATAATTTAAGACTGCAAATTTAAATAGTAAATTACAGTTATTAAACTACAAACCCAGCATCATTGCTGGGTTTTTTGTATTTAAAACTTTGAAAGATTATTAATGCCTTTCAGCTTAGTTGAATTTATATTTTAATCCCACGCCTAGTGGTTAGTTGCGAATGAATTGAGAGCTTAACTCAATAAATCTTCACTTCATCTCAAATACGTTCATTAAAACGTCATGCTTTGTTATAACAACGGCACTTATTTAGGCTATATGGTCAGATAGTTTTAGTGATGAATAATTTAAAAAAACCAAGAGACTAGAGGAAATTCATAGTGAAAATTATAAAAAAAATACTACTAGGGCTAATATTTAGTGCCACTATTGTTGGCAATTTATGGGCTGGGAATACTAACCTTCATTTTTCAGCAAAACCTGTTAGCAAAAATGTTTACAGTATTATCTCGTCATCTTATGGCTTACCCACACCAGAGAATAAAGGTTGGAATTCCAATAGCTATTTTGTCGTAACAGATAGTGGCGTATTAGTATTCGATACTGGCTCTTCAGAGCTTATTGGTCATGAAATTAAACGTGTTATTAAATCGGTTACAAATAAACCCGTTCGTTGGTTGGTAAATTCCCATAGTCATGCTGATCACTGGTTAGGTAACGCTGCTTTTATTGATGCAAAGAGTGATATCCAGCTTGAGATCATTTCAACCAAAGCTGCGTTAGCAACAATGACAACGGATGGACAGCCATCAGCGGATTTTTTCTTTAAAGTAACAAAAGGTGCGACTGGGAAAACGCATTTGAAGTATCCAACTTCGCTAGTGAATCAAAATGAAAAACGTAATTTAGGTGGCGTGGATGTTGAGTTTATTTTTTCAAATGATGGACACTCGCCTGGCGATATTATGATGTGGTTGCCTGAGCAAAAAATTATCTTTGGTGGTGATGTGGTAAATTCAGACTGGATGCCAATTCTCATTGACCATGGCAATGTGAGCCACTTGATTGATAGCCTTTATAGTGTGATTAAATTGCAGCCGTCTATTGTATTACCTGGTCACGGTGGGTCTACAAACGTTCAGTCAGTAATACGAGATGCAGAGTTATTATCTCAAGTGACAAAGTTAGTTGAAGAGGGCAAAGTCAGTGGTAAAAGCCAAGAGGCAGTGTTGTTATCAGTGAGTCGCCAGTTAGCGCCCAAATATAGCGCTTTATATAAAAACTTTGATGCGGGTATTAAGCAGCAGATACCAACTTTGTACAAGTAATGTGACTTAAGCGATGACATTTTTTGTCATCGCAAAAATTTGAATAATAAACTATGGCATTATAGCTACGAGCCGTTTGAAAAAACGCTAACTACCTTTACCGGAATATCAAATAAGTATGCATATTACTAACAAAGTTAAAGCATTATTCGCTTTTTGGCTTATGTCTTTTAACGTGTTTGGGGAGACAGACTTTATAGTTCCCGCCAAGGTAGATTTTATTCATTATAAAGCGGAATTAGCTGCAAATGTTAAGGCAAAATCTATCACCGGCAAGGTTGATATTAAATTCATGATCAAGGTTGAAGGGACCAGTGAACTTTCATTCTTTGCTAAAAACAAAACAATCTATTCCGTGACCAGTAGCCAGGTAAAAGTAGCTCATCATATTAGGGGGGAGCAATTAATTGTTAGCTTTACTGAGCCACTTATAATAAATAAACCATATATCATCAATGTAGAGTATCAGGCATTACCAGAGCGAGGGTTGAAGTTACACGAAGATCACCTTTTCACTGTTTACCATACAAAAAACTGGTTAGTTTCACATGGCGATATTGCTGATAAAGCAAGTTTTGAATTATTCCTTACACATCATTCTGAGCTCACTTCTGTTGGTAATGGTCAGTTACTTTCGAAGCGAATTATAGGCAATAATAACGCAATATCTCACTGGTTACAGGCCTCTCCTATGCCGGTATATACCTTTGGTTTTGCCCTAGGGAAGTTTGAGCAAATACAATCTATGCACAATGGCTCACAACTTTCGTACCTATACCGGGAGCACTCTACATCGGGCTTATCTCAAGAAAACATCAAACAGGCATTTAATGACGTTCCCGATATGATTGATTTTTTTGAAAGAAAAGCCGGATTTTCACTGCCTAACAAATCTTACAAGTATGTTGTCGTGAAAGGTTATATGGCACAAGAAGCAACAGGATTTAGTTTAGTTGGTGAAAAGTATGTTCATACCGTGCTTGAAGATGTAAATGAAAATTGGTTTATTGCTCATGAATTGGCTCATGAGTGGTGGGGGAATAATATTACCTGTGCCAACTTCTCTCACTTCTGGTTAAACGAAGGGTTAGTGCAATTTTTGGTTGCGGCCTATAAAGAGCACTTATTTGGAGAGGCAGCTTACAAAAGGGAAATTAGCATTGCAATTTCTCGGGTCAATAAGGCAGTAGAAAGAGAAAATATCTCACCTGTCGCTTTTAAGCAACCTATTAAAGAGAAAGAGATTAATAGAACGATGGTTTATAGCAAAGGAGCGCTAGTTTTTTATATGCTGCGCAAAAAATTAGGTGATGAAACCTTTTGGCAAGCGCTCAAGTATTACAGTAAAGAAAACCAACAGTCTTCAGTGACAACATCGGATTTTAAAAAGGCGTTTGAACAGGTTAGTGAGCAAGATCTCACGCCTTTTTTTAACCGCTGGGTATATGGAAGTGAAATTCCAGCATTAAAGCTGTGAACTGAAGCTTTGTAAAATAAAATGGGCTATTAGTTCTGCCCTTGTAAAACCTCTTGTGCTGCTCTAAACGCTTCTTGTGCAGCAGGGGCGCCGCAATATACAGCACTATGCAGTAGTACTTCTCTTATTTCTTCAATGCTGGCGCCATTATTCAATGCACCACGAATATGACCTTTTAACTCTTGAGGCGCTTTTAAGGCAGCTAACATGGCAATCGTAACTAAACTGCGCGTTTTTAAGTCTAAACCTTCACGTTGCCAAGTTGAGCCCCAACCATGGTCATTAATGTAATCTTGCATAGGTTGGGTAAAGTCACTTGTTTTGGCTAATGTGCTATCAACAAAACTATCACCCATGACTATCCTTCTGGTCTTCTCTCCAGCTGATTGCGGTGAAGCAGCTTTCTTTGGTATAGCTTCTTTATAAATAGCTTCATCTGACATTATGTTAATTCTCTTTCGTGCCTTCCTTGCGTTTAATATAAGATGATAAAGGCGTACGAGGTAATTTACTTACTCAATGATGATTATTGAATTAGCTGATAACTTGATGATTATCAGCTGAGTAATTACCTTGCTAAAGCGCTTCGGTTAATATTTGGCGGCTGACATCGATAGTGATATCGCTATGTTCACCAAGTGCTGTCATGCCATGTGATGCTAATTTTTCCACAATGCCGTCAATATCATTTTCTGTGATGTTCACTTCAGCAAGTCTGGTTGGTACCTGCATTTGCTGGAAAAAGTCTTCAGTTAAGGCAATGGCTTTATCAATTTTTTTATCTTCATCGACGTCATCCAGGTGCCAAACACGCTCTGCAAACTGCAGCAATTTCTGACGCTTTTCTTGACGTTTAACTTTCATTACTGCTGGTAAAATAATTGACAAGGTGCGCGCATGGTCGATGCCAAAACCGCCCGTAAGCTCATGGCCTATCATATGAGTTGACCAATCTTGTGGCACACCAGCACCAATAAGCCCATTTAATGCCATAGTGGCTGACCACATAATATTGGCGCGTATCTCTAAGTCTTCTTTATGTTCAGATTGTAAAGCTTTTGGGCCTTCTTCAATTAGGGTTAATAATAAACCTTCAGCAAAGCGATCTTGTACTTTGCCATTGACGCTATAGGTTAGGTACTGCTCAATGATGTGAATAAAAGCATCAACCACACCATTACTTATTTGGCGATCTGATAATGATAAGGTAACTTGCGGGTCTAAAACCGCAAATAAGGGCTTAACAAGTGGGCTTGAAAATGGCAGTTTATTGCCATCACGAGTGACCACTGAATTACCATTACTTTCTGAGCCAGTAGCGGGTAACGTTAATACAGCGCCAAGTGGTAGAGCAGCTTTTACCGGACTTTGTTTGGCAAGAATATCCCAAGGATCATCACCTTCAAATAACGCGGCAGCAGCAATAAATTTGGCGCCATCAACAACAGAACCACCACCAACAGCAAGTAGATAATCAATGCTGTGTTTTTTAATCACAGTTTGGGCTTTCATTAATGTAGCGTAGCTAGGGTTTGGCTCAATACCTGAAAACTCGAAAAAAGTGTGCTCAGTTAAGGCATCAATTACTTGCTGATATACGCCATTTGTCTTAATTGAACCACCGCCATAAACGACAAGTACCTTGGCATCGGTTGGAATTTCACTAGCAATGGCTTGAATTTGTTCTTCACCAAAATGAATTTTTGTTGGGTTTTGAAAACTGAAATTTAACAAAGGAAATACCTCATAATAAAATGAATTCGCGCTTAAGTAATTAAGCGCTTAACTGCTTAAATAGATTGTTGCTTAAACAGCTAGCTGTTTAATAAGTTTTTCGGCAACTAACACTGAACTGGCTGGATTTTGTCCAGTGATTAATAAACCATCTTGAACAGCAAAGGCATTCCAGTCTTCAACTTTTTGATAATCGCCGCCACGTTTTATCAATTCATCCTCTAATAAAAAAGGCACAATGTTAGCTAACTGTACAGCATCTTCTTCAGTGTTACTAAAACCAGCAACTGCTTTATCTCTAATTGCATAATCACCGTTATTGTCTTTAACGTATAATAAGGCAGCAGTAGCGTGACACACAGCTGCCACGGGTTTGTTGGCAACAAGAAAGCTCTCTATTAACTTAATTGAATAGCTATTTTCGGTTAAATCCCATAATGGACCATGACCACCAGGATAAAAAACAGCATCAAAATCATCACTTTTCATATCAGCTAATATTTTTGTACTGGCGATAAGACTCTGGCAATCTGTATCTTCATAATAACGAATGGTAGCCGGTGTTTGAAAATCAGCTAACTCACTTTTTGGATCGATTGGCGCTTGCCCGCCTTTGGGTGATGCCAACGTTATCTCGATGCCAGCTTCTTTAAAAGCGTAATATGGGGCGGAAAATTCTTCTACCCAAAAGCCTGTTTTTTCACCTGTATCGCCTAAATCTGCATGTGACGTTAATACCATTAATAATTTTGTAGTTTTCATTGTGACCTCAATCTTTAATTTTGACTGGTTGGCTTTATTTACGAGTGCCTTTAATTGAGACTAAGTGTATGTGAGTTTGTTGATGCTAACAATGCAGATAAAATAGACTTCTTTGTATCAATAAATGATACAATTAAAGGGGCTTTCTTAAGAAGATAGATGATGAATATTTCATTTGAACAGTTAAAAAGTATGGTGGTTTTTGCACAAGTTATTGAGCAAGGCACCTTAAGTGGTGCTGCAAAGCATATAGGTTTGTCTCGTGCTGTGGTTAGTTACCATATAAAAAAGCTTGAAGCACACCTTGGTATAAAGCTACTTAATCGTTCAACAAGAACAATTTCACCTACTGAAGCTGGACTTGAGTATTATCAACATTGTCGAGTCATTGCTGAGCAAGCATCAGCCGCCAACCAACAGATTGAAAACCTTAAACACGAGCCGGTTGGTTTATTGAAAATCACTTGCCCTGTTAATGTTGGTTTGCAGACTATAGTGCCCGCACTTAATGAGTTTCGAACTAGCTACCCTAAAATTGAACTCGATGTCATGCTTACCGACGAAGTAGTGAATATTATCAAGGAAGGCATTGATTTGGCCATTCGAGGCGCTCCTTTACCGGATTCAGGTTTACAGGCGACAAAATTATCAACCCTTGAAACCTGTCTTTGTGGCTCACCTAGTTATTTTGAAAAGTTTGGCTTTCCTCAACATCCAACCGAGTTAAATAAACATCAATGGGTATTATATAAACTGACCTCGGGCTCGCTTGAACTGAGTAAAGGTAGCCGTTCTTTTAGTATTGAAATGAAAGGTACTATCAGTACCAATAATGCTGCAGCAAGAACCGCTTTTGTTGAAGGTGGACATGGCTTAGGGCGCATTCCTGTTTATGATGCAAAACCCAAAATTATGGCTGGAAAACTAGTATCGGTACTCGATGATTATGCGATGAGGGATATTAACGTCTTTGGCGTATTTCCGCCGGGAAATACCGAGTCTAAAAAGTTGCGTTTACTGATCGATTTTTTAAAAGCGTATTTTTTGAAGCATAATTAAGTCGTGTTCGTCTTTAGTGGTATGCCATGATGGTTTAGCCCTGTGGTTGTTCATTTTTGTGTGAGTCATCTTTTATTGAAATACTCGGTAACAAATGCTTATCGGTTAAAGTTCTAGCATCCTTAACAGTTTTCCTGAAAGTAGATTACACTCTTTATGGCTTGTCTTAGTAGCAGTAATAATCAGAGTTTCAAATAGCAAAGAATATTATTGAGTTAAACGGTGTTTTAAATGGATTATAAAATTAATTTTTAAAAGGATTTTTGACAATGAAATTACAACATAAATTATTGTTCGCGTTTTTATTACTTGCTTTAACACCCATCCTAATCGTCGGATTTCTTACCAGTAATATCTCAAGTTCAACGATTGAACAACAAATATTCTCTCAACTTGTCGCGGTTCGAGAAATTAAAAAATCTCAAGTCGAAGGATATTTTGAGGAACGTGAAGGCGATATTAAGATACTCAGTGCAACTGTGGAAAAGTTGCTCGATTTTAGCTCATCTGATGCTTTAAGTACTTCAGCACATCAGCTGAATGATTATTTCGACAACTTTGTAAAATCTTATGGTTACTATGACTTTTTCTTGATTGATGATTCGGGTGAGATTTTTTATACCCTAACTAAAGAAGCGGACTATCAAACTAACTTAATTACCGGGAAATATAATAACTCAGGGCTGGGGACGTTATTTAAAAAAGTGCGGAGCAGCGGTAGTTTTGCTATGTCTGATTTTAGCCGATATGCGCCAAGTAATGGTGACCCAGCAGGGTTTATTGCTTTACCGTTAACAACAAACTCTGGGATCTCAATTGTTGTTGCATTGCAATTATCTATAGAAAAAATTAATGAAGTAATGCAACAACGTGCGGGCATGGGAGAAACAGGGGAAAGCTATTTGATTGGTAGTGACCTGTTAATGCGTTCAGATTCATTTTTGGATCCTGAAGGGCACTCTGTTGGTGCTTCATTTTCAGGAACCGTTAAAGAGAATGGTGTCGACACAGAAGGCGCAAAACTTGCCATAAAAGGGGAGGTAGGACAGAAAATTATTATAGATTATAACGGTAACCCAGTTTTGTCTGCCTATACACCTGTTGATATAAACGGTATTAGATGGGCGTTGTTATCTGAAATTGATGTGGCAGAGGCCTTTGAATCAATTTATACACTTTATTGGATCATCGCTATTGTTGTTTTGCTTTTTATTGTTGTTATTATTGCTGTTGCCCTTGTCATCACTAAATCTATTACCACTCCATTAGGTGGAGAACCGAATGAGATGAAAAGCATCACTGAGACAATTGCTAGTGGTGACTTAACTATTTCATTTGAAGAAGGGCGTGAATCAGAAAGTGTTTATGGTTCTATGAAAGTAATGGTAAACCAACTTTTTGGAGTCGTCAGTGAGATTGTTGATAACAGTAATAGTTTAGCGAGCTCTGCAGAAGAAACTAGTGCATTAAGTTTGCAGTCATCAATAAGTCTTGCGCAACAACAGGCAAATATAGAACTGGTTTCAACAGCAGTAGAGGAAATGTCGACAAGTATTCATGAGGTTGCAAGTAGCGCAAGTAATGCCGCAACTTCAGTGCAATCAGCACAACAATCTTCTAATGAAGCGAATGATAAAATAACACAAACTATAGATGATTTAGGATTGCTAGATGAAAAAATAAGTCTTGCGGGTGACGTCATTAAAACACTAGAAACAGATTCAAACCAAATAGGCTCTGTTCTAGAAGTTATTCGTAGTATTGCTGAGCAAACTAATTTACTCGCGCTGAATGCTGCCATTGAGGCCGCTAGGGCTGGTGAGCAAGGTAGGGGCTTTGCCGTTGTTGCTGATGAAGTAAGAGAACTTGCCTCAAAAACTCAAGAATCGACTAAAAATATTGAGCAAATGATAGGCCACTTACAAGGCTCTTCTAATAATGCCGTTGAGGTTATAACTGCTAGCAGAGATGTATGTATGCACACTTTATCTAATGCTCACATAACTGCTGAAATGATTCATGTTATGAATGATGATATTGTTAGTATTACTCAAATGACTGAATTAATAGCTACCGCTGTGGAAGAGCAGTCTTGTGTATCGAATGAAATTAGTCAGAATATTATTGCTGTTAGTGATGTTGCCTATGAAAACTCAGCAGCAGCTACGCAAGTATCAACTGCCGGGCAAGAAATTAGTGTAATTGCCTCAACTTTAAATCAATTAACACAACAATTTAAGCTGGCAAATTAATTGAAATTTATTATCCCAAATAGGGCTGTTGTGCGATTTTTTTGTTGTCTATTAACGCTTCTAATTTTTATTAGAAACGTTAATAGATGATGTAATTCTGTTTAACGGGGGCTTAGATCAAGGCGGACAGGATTAAAAGTTAGCATTACTAGTTACGCCAGCTGAAACATGAATAACTTGTGAGTTCCCTTCAGGAGATGGAATAGTTAAACCATCATATTGAACGTTATCATCAATTTCTGTATTACATCTAAGTGCTGCAGTGTAAGTACCTTCAGGTACAAAACCAATAGTGTAAGTGCCGTCAACAGCAACTGTGGTTGTTGCTAGTGGTGCTGTTGCTGCTGGTTCATCACCCACAAATGTATCATCACTGCTATCAAAAAGATCTGCCAATATAGTTGCTTCTTCATCATATAAATAAACCATACAAGCACCTAGGTTAGTATTTTCAGGTGAAATAATACCAGTAATGGCACCTGATAAACTTAAGATACGAACACCGTGAGGCTTAATGATAAAACCATTTTTAGCCGGATCATTGCCACGTTGTACTAGTGATTTCATTAGATCAAATTCGACAGTGTAAGCTGGCTTATCATCAACCTGTACAGCGTCACTGCTAACAGTAAATTCACCCAATTTTAAACGTGAGCTAGGCACTTTGATATCATACTCGTTGGCGTCATTTTCTAACATGACATAAGAGCCAGCATCAACAATGACTAATTCCATAGTATAAATACCATCATCTAACGTTATGCCTTGTGCCTCATCAATAATCTTCATTTGCGACATGCCTGTGAATTCAAGTAAATTGACTTGGATTGTCGCAACCGTATCACCTGCTTCATTAGTAAAGTTCTCTATCAATACTTCTTCATTGTTATCGGAGTTTCTTAGGGTAATGCTATCTATTTCAATCGAAACTACTTCTGCTTCTTCAACCGGAGCATCACTTACCCCGAGTGAAAATTTAGCCCGCTCTGGCTCATCCGAGTCGTTACAAGCGGTTAGTAATAAACTTGTTAGTGCAAGCGTGCTAAGGGCGATTTTATTTAACATGATAAGGGATCCATAAATTTTTAAGGGTTATTACTATTTTATGATATTTGTACTAAAAGTCTAAGGGCATTTTTATAATGATATATTGTTTATTTAGATGATTACCTTCTGTGGCTTACAGACTCGTGTAAAAAGTAAAAGTATTCAAGAAATGAAGTTAGGTTGGCTAATCACAGAAAACTAACCATTCTTTGTAACAAAAAATGAGCATAAAGGTGAATTGTGGAAAACATTGTATTACAGCTGACAGTCATTCAACGAACTTTATTACTCGATTAATGCAACGGGGGAATTGGGAATAAAGAAAGGCGAGGTGATACTCGCCTTTAGTTTATCTATTTTGTTTAGCGTTACTGACGAAGGACGATAGCTGGGTTGATGTTGATTACACCAGCCTCATTAATGGTGGCCACTTTGTCATTTTGTTTCAAAATTGCCAGGGTATTGTTACCAATTAGGCGTACATAAGTTAGCAAGTAACCAAATTGACCTAGGCTGCAAACAGCATATTGTTGGCTGAAGCTGAGTTGGTCCCACATAGTGTCTCGATCATAATTACCCTGTCTAGAGTTAGTTAACAAGCCTACTGTAGTGATTACATTATTCTTCTGTATTTGAGTATTCAACATAATATTAACCTCACTATTTAACTAGTGATGACATAATAGCCAAATTGAGTTGGTGGTATTGTAGGCAATTGTTAGGTTGAAGTTATTTTTTGTACAGAATATTCCTTTAGCGTAGTCCTTTGAAGAAAGAATGACCTTGTTACTTTTTGCATATGACGACGAATCATTTTTAGTCTATTGAGATGAATGATAGCTAAGTAGTGAATTTGACAATAAAAATTACGTAAAACACCAACTTATTAGTTAATCTCACCACATCTAATGATGTTAACCTGAGTAAATATGTGTAACTTGTTGTTACATATGGAGAATGAGTAACTGGCATAGCCTGTGCTATTTTTAATGCATAATTAAAAATATGGAAATATCTCATGCTTACTTTTTCTAAAACATTACTTTCAAGAAAACTGATCCTTTCTTCGGCATTAATTGCTACAGCTCTTTTAACTGCTTGTTCGGAGCCTGAGGCTAAGGAAGATGATAAGAAGGTCGCTGAATTTGCCATTCCTGTAATGGTGGCAAGTATTGAACGTAAAGATGTTTCATCAAACTTTCATACAACGGCGACATTAGAGTCTCGTAACGAAGCAGACATTATCACTCGTCTTACCGGTATAATTGAAGAGCTGACTGTTGAAGAAGGTGATTTTGTAGAGAAAGGGCAATTGCTTGCTAAAGTGGATGCAAGACGTTATCAGTTAGCACTAGATAAAGCAGAAGCAGAACTAGCTGGCATTGATCAGGAGTTAAAGCGTTTATCATTAATGGCTGAAAAGCAATTAGTGAGTGCACAAGCTTCAGATAAGTTGAAATATCAATATAGAGCAGCAATTGCAGCACGAGAATTAGCAGCACTTGACTTAAAAGACAGCCAAATTGTTGCACCTATTTCAGGTTACGTCTCACACCGCTTTATTAAAACTGGTCACTTTACTCAAGGTTACCAAAAGCTATTTCATATTGTTGATCAATCAAGTTTACAAGCTGTGGTTTATTTACCAGAGCACCAACTAAGCAATGTTCAATTAGGACAACAGGCTTTATTACACTTTAATGCTCGTCAAGGTAAGCAATTTGTTGCTCAAGTTCGCTCAATATCTCCAGTAATTGACAGCCGCAGCGGTACCTTCAAAGTAATCTTATCTTTAGGTAATGAAAATTTACAATTAAAGCCTGGTATGTTTGCGCAAATAGCCCTGACCTTTGATACCCACAAAGACACTTTAACCATACCAACTGATGCAATCATCACTCTAGATAACCAAAGTAAAATTTACTTAGTAAAAGATAACAAAGCAGTAGAAGTGTTAATCAATAAAGGTTTTGTACAAGAGCAGCTTACTGAAATAAGTGGCGAGTTTAATGAAGGTGATAGTGTGGTGATAAATGGCCAACATAACCTTAAAACTGATGCCTTGGTTGAAATATTAAATGCCAAAACAAGTGATGAAACTCTTGATGATGAAGCGCTAGGTGATGAATTAACCGAGACAGAAACAGCCATAGCTAAAACTACTAAATAGAGAGTCAATAGGGATGAATATTTTGATTGATAGCTTGTTTGTTACGGCTGCTAAGCACCCGGTAGTCATAGTGTTTTTAATTTTTACTGCATTGCTTGTTAGTAGTGTGAATACCATTGGAGCTTTATCATGAGTGTTGTTGACGTAGCAATAAAACGTCCAGTAACCGTTTGGATGTTTACTTTTGCGGTGATGCTCTTTGGTTTAGTGGGTTTATCGCGTCTTGCAGTTAACCTTTTACCAGAGTTGTCTTATCCAACGCTAACTGTGCGAACCAACTATACCGGCGCAGCACCTGCTGAAATAGAGCAGTTAATTACCAAACCAGTTGAAGAAGCTGTAGGTGTGGTTAAAGGTTTAAGAAAAATCAGTTCAGTATCTAAAGCGGGTCAATCAGACGTGCTACTCGAGTTTGAGTGGGATGTTGCTATGGATATCACTAGCTTAGAGGTGAGAGAGAAACTAGACCTTATTCGTTTACCGCTAGATGTACAAAAGCCATTAATTCTGAAATTTAATCCATCTCTAGATCCTATTATTCGTTTGGGTTTACAAACCTCAGATAATTCAGTAGCGGGTTTAACTAAGCTAAGAACGTTTGCTGAATATGACGTTAAGCGTCAATTAGAGTCTCTACTTGGTGTCGCCTCTGTAAAATTAGGTGGTGGACTTGAACAAGAATATCAAGTGGTGATTGATCAACATAAACTGGCGCAGCTTAATTTAAGTAGCCAAGAGATCATTAATCGAATTAATGCTGAAAACATCAATGTTTCTGCGGGCAAGTTGATTGAGGGCAATACCCAATACTTAGTTCGTACTTTGAATCAATTTACAGATATCAGTCAAATTGGTGAATTGGTGGTTTATCGCGAGAATGATCAAATAATTACCCTAAATGATATTGCTACTATCGTTGATGGTTACAAAGAACGTACCGATGTAACACGCATTAACGCAGCTGAAGCAGTGGAATTAGCAATTTACAAAGAGGGTGATGCTAATACCGTACAAGTGGCAAAATTAATTAATAATAAGCTCGATGCTATCAATAAATTATTGGGGGATCGTTATCAATTAACCGTGGTATATGATCAATCTACCTTCATTACCAACGCTATTAGTGAAGTAAAGTCAGCAGCCATCATTGGTGGTTTGTTGGCTATGGTAATCTTATATCTATTTTTACGTTCAATTACGCCGACACTTATTATTTCATTATCAATTCCCGTCTCAGTTATTGCCACTTTTAACATGATGTACGGAAACGGCATTAGTCTTAATATCATGTCCCTTGGTGGTATTGCCTTAGCAACAGGACTACTGGTTGATAATGCCATTGTAGTTCTTGAAAACATTGCCCGTTATAAAGAGCAAGGTTTGAATGTTGTTGAAGCTGCCCGAAAAGGTACTAAAGAAGTGAGTGGCGCCATTATTGCCTCAACACTGACTACCTTAGCAGTGTTTGTACCGCTGATTTTTGTTGAAGGTGTTGCGGGGCAGTTATTTGCTGACCAAGCTATGACAGTTGCCTTTGCGTTAATTGCCTCACTGGTTGTCGCATTAACTTTGATTCCAATGCTGGCTTCTAGACAAGCTTCGAAAACTGTAGATGAAACGACACATGAAAGTGATATTGAAAAGATTAGCTTTAAAGCGCTTGTTTGGTATAAGAAGCTGACTTTCATTTTAACTTTACCATTGAAGCTTATTTTTATTTGGTTACCAATGCTTGTTGTACGCATTGTGCTGTTAGCTTTTCATGGTATTAATAAAGTGATGTCATTGGTAATGAAACCACTCACTGCTGGTTTTAATTATATCTTTGAGCAATTAGCTTCGCTTTATAGAAAGTCGTTATCTGTCGCTTTAAAACATGGCGTTGTTACTTTGTTATTTAGCTTAACCTTTGCTGGCTCCGCTTTCTTTATCTTACCTAAAATTGGCGTGGAATTATTACCGCCATTAGCGCAGGGAGAATTCTACCTTGAGCTTGAGTTAGCTCCAGGTACACCACTTGCGGTGACAGATAGCACTATTAATAAAATTGCTCAGCAGCTAGCGACAGATGAACGTATTAAAAGTACTTACTCGTTAACGGGTCGAGGCAGTTTAATGACTAGTAATGCAGATAAAGGT
>Ga0209292_1004537_pt1 | contig 14586 bp, 11 predicted proteins | sample GOMGulsemesocosm_2_FD_184634 | JGI IMG/M metagenome (GOLD analysis project Ga0209292, IMG submission 184634) | Methane-oxidizing microbial communities from mesocosms in the Gulf of Mexico - GOM9C Gulf of Mexico (SPAdes) (version 2) | ecosystem: Environmental > Aquatic > Marine > Cold seeps... | reverse complement strand
CCTTACCTTCGTCACCCCATTGGGTGCCGAGCACAACTACGTTTTTGCCCATGTTTACTTTTTCGTAAAAAAATTAGGCGAAGATTTTACCAAAAATATAAAACGAGTCCAAGTACTATATGGTGTTTTTTTATCCTGAGCGCTTTAATTTATATAAATTGATGACTTTCAGTAATTTATATAACTGTCAGCAATAGCAATCCAAGTAATAACCTCACGACTCCCAAAATGCGCAAGTTATTCGGGTGTTCTTTGGATATTTTCGTAAAATAGCTGCGCCATTGGTTTGGAAAAACGCAGGCCCCATTCCTTCCATTAGTAATAGTAAGCCTAAAGTAGTTAACACGGTTTCAAACATGCTGAGCTCCGTATATTTTATTGTGTGTAAATAATGTATAGGCCCCATTAAAAAAGCCAGCAAATTGCTGGCTTAATATTTAACTATTTAACTATTTAAGGTGATAAATAAATATTGCTATTTTTTACTACCCTTATTCAAATATTGAAAAAAGTCACTGTCGGGCTTAACAACCAAAATATCATTTTTGCTACTAAAGCTAGTTTCATAGGCTTGTAAACTACGATAAAAGCTATAAAACTCAGCGTCTTTTTCATAAGCATCAGCATAGACCTTCGCAGCAAGAGCATCCCCTTCACCACGTACTTCATTCGCTTCTTTTTGTGCTGTAGCAAGCATAACGGTTACTTTGGCATCAATAGTGGCTCGAATGATTTCTGATTGCTCTTGACCTTGAGAACGATGTTCTTTAGCTACGGCGGTACGCTCTGCACGCATACGTTCGTAAATAGAGTTACTCACTTCAGGTGGTAAGTTAATCGCTTTAATACGTACATCAACTACCTCTATACCAAGATCTTCACGACTACTATAAGCACTTTCTAAGGCTTTTTGCATGATTTCAGCACGGTTACCTGAAACGATATCTTTAATAGTGCGGTTACCAAACTCAGTACGTAGACCATTATTCACTTTCTGTTTCAACAACGCGCGTGCGTTTTCAACCGAGCCTGAGGTCCGTAAATAGTAGGTTGAAAAATCAACGATGCGCCATTTAACAAACGAGTCGACCATTAAGTCTTTTTTCTCGGCTGTTACAAAGCGATCAGGCGCTTCATCTAGCGTTTGAATACGAGCATCTAACTTACGTACTGATTCAATAAACGGAATCATAAAGTGCAAACCCGGCTCAAATACTATTTTTTGATCGGTATCGGCATCGCGTTTAATTTTTTGAAACTGGAATACTATGCCGCGTTGTCCTTCATAAACAACAAACACAGAAGAGACCATTAATATCAGTAATAAGGCTAAAATTGCAATGAAAAATTTTTTCATCGTTTAGTTTCTCCCACTGTTGAATCGGTCAGTGCGACCAGAGCTAGATGGCGATGTATTCACAGCCGGAGTTTGTTGGGTAGATTGCGTATAACTCTGCGCAGCTCCGCGATTTGAGCTCGATTGCTGTTGAATAATTTTATCCAATGGTAAATACATCATGTTATTACCACCTTCAACATCAACCATCACTTTACTGGTATTACTGTAAACTTTTTCCATGGTCGCCAAATACAAGCGTTGACGAGTCACTTCTGGCGCGGCCTGATATTCAGGAAGAATTTTCTCAAAACGAGCCACTTCACCTTGCGAGGCAAGTACCGTTTGTTCTTTATAAGCGAAAGCTTCTTGCTCCATGCGTTTAACCCGACCACGCGCTCTTGGCTCAATACCACGAGCGTAAGCTTCGGCTTCACGTAAAAAACGAATTTCATCTTCTTGCGCTGCGATAGCGTCATCAAATGCGTCTTTCACTTCATTAGGTGGACGTGCGTCTTTAAAGTTAACATCGACGATGATTAACCCTAACTGATAAGGCTCGATGATTTTTTCTAATTCTTGCCATACCGATTGACGGATTTGCTCGCGCCCGCTGGTTAAAATGTCATCCATTTTAGCGTGACCAACCACATAACGTAGCGCACTATCAAGTGACTGGCTTAAACTATCGTCGGCATTAGTCACACTGAAGATATAGCTTCGAGCATCAACCACGCGATACTGAATTTGCATATCAACGCGAACCACATTTTCATCTTGAGTGAGCATAAAACCAGAAGCCGGTAAGTCACGAGTACTCTGCATATCAACCGGAATAATACGATCAATGAAAGTCCACTTCCAACGTAAGCCTGGATCGACAGTACCTGAATATTGACCAAAACGAAGTACAATCCCTTGCTCAGCTTCTTTAATAGTATAGAAACCACTGAAGGCATAAACCACTAAGGCAATAATAAGCACTAAACTCATACCCAAGCTAGAAAAGCTGTTGCCTGAAGAATTAGAGCCACCTGACGACTTGCCGCCAAAGATGCCACTCACTTTTTTTCCTAGATCATTAAGCAATTCATCTAAGTCTGGTGGACCTTGGTTCTTACCACCTTTGTTTTTCCAGGGGTCTTTATCATTATTCCCCGGTTCATTCCAAGCCATGCTGTTCTCCGCTAGGTTAGTCATTATTAAAAATTGAAATTATTGTTATCAGTTTATGCTAAAACTACTGGTTTTATAAGTAGCTATATAAGGGTAACCACATTAATTTACAATATATTGTTCAATATTATTGTCGTGATGTTTTATTAATCGCTGCCATTCTCTTTTTGGCAACTTAATATTCAAATGACAATCGCCCTGTTCATCATAATATTCTTCGTTAATACAATTTAGCTTATACAAACTACCGCGTAGCTTACCTTTACTAGGCGGAATAGCTAATTGATACTGAACAATTTGATTATCTAAACGTTCAGATAAAGCTGAAAATAGTAGCTCTACACCAATGTTTGCTTGTGCTGATAACCATACACGTATTGGCACACCTTGATCGTCACGGTCAATACGCGGCTCAATATCGTCTAAACAATCTATTTTGTTACAAATAATTAATTGCGGTACTTCATCCGCTTCAATTTCAGCTAATACATGCTCAACTTGTTCAATATTTTCACTTCGTCGATCATCAGCAATATCGACGACATGTAATAGTAATTCTGCTTCACGAGTTTCCGTTAATGTTGCTTTAAAAGCATCGACCAAATCATGGGGTAAATGTCGAATAAAGCCAACCGTATCAGCAAGTATCACCCCACCAACACCGTCTAATTCTATTCTACGTAACGTAGGGTCTAGTGTTGCAAAAAGCTGATCTGCTGCATAAACATCAGCTTGCGTTAACAGGTTGAATAACGTAGATTTTCCTGCATTGGTATAACCAACCAATGATAGTGTAGGCAATTCAGCGCGAGTTCTAGCGCGTCTTCCTTGTTGTCTTTGTCGTTCTACTTTTTCTAATCGTTTGCGAATGTTGACCATGCGCTCACGTAATAAACGTCTATCCGTTTCTAATTGAGTTTCACCGGGTCCACGTAAACCAATACCACCTTTTTGTCGTTCAAGGTGAGTCCAGCCACGAATTAACCGACTACTCATATGGCGTAACTGCGCCAATTCTACTTGTAATTTACCTTCATGAGTACGCGCACGCTGCGCGAAAATATCGAGAATAAGTGTGGTTCTATCCACAACTCGGCACTCACATAAGGCTTCAATATTTTTTTCTTGGGAAGGAGAGAGGCTATGATTAAACAGAACAACATTAGCGTCGAATAATCGCACCGCTTCTGCTATTTCTTCGGCTTTTCCGGAGCCAACAAAGAATTTGGGATGTGGGGTACTACGCTTGCCTGATACAACCGTTAATTCATTTACCCCTGCAGAAGAAACCAACATTTTAAATTCGGTTAAATCTTCTCGGGTGCTTTCATCGGGGAAATCAAGGTGAACAAGCACCGCTTGTTCACCTGCTTGATAACGATCAAACAACTGCGTTAAACCTTATGGTTTTGGAAAAACTCATTATCAACATTAAACGAGGAAAATACTTTTTACTCTTCAGCATCAGTTGGTGATGGCATCGGTGCTGTATTAACTGCTCTCGCAGGTACTACAGTTGATATCGCATGCTTGTACACCATTTGACTAACAGTATTTTTTAACAAGATAACAAATTGATCAAATGATTCAACTTGTCCTTGCAGCTTAATACCATTGACTAAATATATTGCAACAGGAATGCGATCACGACGTAAAGCATTCAAAAATGGGTCTTGCAAAGACTGACCTTTTGCCATTATATGGCTCCTTTTTTTTATTCTTAATAGAAAGTAATTAACCAAACTCTTTGGTTAATGAAAAATAATAATTATTTGCTCAATCCTAAGCGTGTAACCAACTAATTATACATCAATAAATCCATGTTTGCTTAATGATAGCTCACATTATTTATTTGTGATTGAGTTTTTTCCGATCTTTTACTGACATCGCGCCACTAACACGAGTACTTTAGTGAGGTTAGTTTCATCGTCGGTGGTTAACCAGTTTAAATCCGACCAGCCTCGAAGCCAAGTAAGTTGTCGCTTGGCTAATTGCCTAGTCGCACAAACACCTCGGAAAATCATTTCATCGCGATCAAATTCACCGTTGAGATATTGCCACATTTGTCGGTAACCTACGCAACGGATAGCAGGTAAATCTTCGTGTAAATCACCACGCTGTTTAAGCTTAACGACCTCAGCTTCAAAACCTTGAGCCATCATTTGCTGGTAACGTAATTCAATCCGTTGATGAAGAGTGCTGCGTTCTTTTGGCGTGATCGCAAACTGTAAAACATCACCTGCTAGTTTATCACCTTTTACTTGCGTTAATTGTGTCAAAGTATTTCCTGTTAGACGAAAAACTTCTAATGCGCGGGTGATTCTTTGTGGGTCATTTTGGTGGATGCGCGCTGCCGCTTCAGCATCAACTTGTGATAATTGCTGATGCATTGCTTGCCAACCATGTTCATTAGCTTCAGCTTCGATTTGCTGTCTAATATCGGGATTCGCCGCCGGTAACGGTGAAATTCCTTCAATGAGGCTTTTGTAATACATCATAGTGCCACCAACCAACAATGGGATGCGGTTGTTGGCTCTAATTTCAGCGATTTGTGCTAATGCATCTCGACAAAAATCCGCTGCTGAATAACTCTGAGTGGCATCACGCAAGTTAATTAACCGGTGCGGATACTTTTCAAGCTCTTCCGCAGTTGGTTTAGCCGTTCCAATATCCATGTCATTATAAATTAACGCCGAATCAACACTGATAATATCGCATGGCAAAGCATCATGTAACGCCATTGCTAAGGCTGTTTTTCCTGAGGCAGTGGGCCCCATTAAACAAATAACAGGGGGTTGTTTGGATTGAGAATTTTCTGACACGGGTTTAACTCGATTATTTTAGAGCTACAGACTCTAATTGCTTAATGTGAGATGTAAGGTCTATTGCCACACATTTCAAGAGCAAACGCTGGATTATTTGTGCCGACAAATGTTTTTTGGCACTAAACCATAACTCTTCTGCTTGCGCTTCAGTATAGTCTTGATCAGCAATGACGCTAGCAATCGCAGCAATATGCACATCATCAGCATTAATCTCTGGGTCTTCACCTAGTTTTATTGAGATAAAATCAATAATTGCGACAAAACTACTGTGGACATCATTTTCACGCAATAACGCCGGATACTGCCTAATTTGTACCTTGTCTTTACTAAGCAGCTCTACGCCAATACCTGCCTGTTGTAATTGTGCTTGCTGTGTTTGCACCAGACGCCATTGCGCATGGGTTAATGTAAGTGATAACGGCAGTAATAATGGCTGGTTAATCAAACCCGCTTGGTCTTTATGCCAAAGCTGGCTAATAAGTATTTTTTGAATTTCATAGCCAACCGGCACTAAAGGCAAAAGACATAAACCCTGTGGTTGTTTAATTACGCCATATTTATGCTGTTCAATCGAGAGAAAAAAAGGTGCTGAATTTTCCCTAACCAGATTAGGAACATGATTTTCTTCAGCTGCTAGCACCTCTGTTTCGTTAGGAACAGACATCAATTGTTGATAATTACTGCTCGCAACCGCTGAAGGTGTGCGTTCATTAATGCGGTTGGCCATGCCACCATTGGAATAACTTTGCTTAGGTGTGTAATTTACCTCAGTAACTTGTTGTAGCGGTTGTACATAATCAGGCCGTTGATAATTAACAGTAGCACTACCTTCAGTAGATGATTGAATGGGATTAACTTCATCATGGCTCTGATGAGCATCATTAACGTTATTATCAAGCAGCGCCTGATGACAAACCGAATAAATAAAGTCATGAACATAACGGCTTTGATGAAAACGTACTTCATGTTTAGCGGGGTGCACATTTACGTCTACTTCACGGTGATTTAAGGTTAAAAACAGCACAAATGCCGGATAAGTATCAGGAGGAAGTAATTCTGCATATGCTTGGCGTATTGCATGATTAATCAGTTTATCGCGCATCATCCGACCATTAACATAGCTATAACAAAGATCATTTTGATTACGCGCATAACTTGGTTTCGCTAGCCAGCCCGAAAATTTCATGTCGTCATGCTGACAGTCAACTTCAATGGCATGTTCAATAAACTTTTGCCCACAAACCATCGCCACCCTTTTTGCATTTTGCGCCTGAGTTTGTGCTGCGCGATATTGGCGAATCATTTTGCTGTTATGGGTTAAGGTAAACGTAACGTCAAAATACGCTAACGCAATACGGCGAACGACTTCATCGATATGATTGAATTCGGTTTTCTCAGTACGTAAAAACTTACGTCGAGCGGGGGTGTTAAAAAACAAATCTAACACTTCAATGGTGGTACCATTAGGGTGCGCGGCCGGTTTAATGGTCACCGCCATATCTCGCCCTTCGGCGTTGGCCTGCCATGCCATTTCTTGTGAGGCCGGTTTAGAAGTTAGGGTTAATCGAGCCACCGAGCTAATACTTGCTAATGCTTCGCCGCGAAAACCTAAACTGTCGATGGCTTCCAAATCACTTAAATCTTTTATCTTACTGGTAGCATGTCGGCTTAGCGCTAGCGTTAATTCGTCTTTAGCAATACCGCAACCGTTATCACTAATACGAATTTTTTTAACGCCGCCTTTATCAACATCAATATGAATAGTGCTCGCACCGGCGTCTAAGGCATTCTCTACCAACTCTTTAATCACTGAGGCTGGTCTTTCTACCACTTCACCTGCGGCAATTTGGTTCGCTAAACGCGCAGGGAGTATTTCAATTGTCATATTACTTTTTATTTACCTATCATTTACTAAAAACCAGCTAGCCTTCACTCAATAACGATTCAATACCTAGTTAATATCTACTTGATTATTATCCAGCACGGGGGATTTTTAAGGTTTGACCTATACGTAATTGGTTGGATTTTAAATTATTGGCTGCTTTTATTTTCGCCATCGAAATTTGGTAACGTTGCGCTAACACCGACAGTGATTCACCGCTGCGCACTTTATGCTTTTTATAACCGATTGCAGCAAAGTAACTGCCGGTCAGTGGATGCGCCATAAAATAATTCCGAATTCCTTGGTGTATAGCATTTGCTAGTGCTTGTTGATGCTTTGACCACGTGAGGTTTTTTTCTTCACGATGATTAGAAATAAAACCGGTTTCAACCAGTATTGATGGAATATCTGAAGACTTTAACACCGCAAAGTTACCATTTTGCGGCGTTTTCTTATGTAATTTGGTAATTTTTTTCAACTGAGCAATCACGTTGTTCGCAACCCCAAAGCTCACCCCTAATGAATGCTCTTTACTCATATCAGCGAGTGCAAGCGCTAAATGGCTATCAGAAGTATTTTTAATAACACCACCGCCACCGCCCAGCAGCTCTGATTTTTTCTCTCGGTTAACTAACCAACGAGACAGCTCTGATTCTGCCCGTTTTTTGGTCACAACCCATACCGATGAACCATGTGGGCCCGGCGTTCGAAAAGCATCAGCATGAATAGACACTAAAAAATCAACATTCTTTTGTCTTGCTAAACTGGTACGACGGTTAAGATCAACATAGTAATCACCAGTACGGATCAATACCGCTTTCATGCCCTTTTCTTTATCGATTAGTTTTTTCAATTTTTTAGCAATAGCTAAAGTCACTCGCTTTTCATAAGTACCTTTAGCACCAATAGAGCCAGGGTCTTCACCACCGTGTCCGGCATCAATACCTATAACGATATCACCTAAGTTAACTTTAGGCTTTGAAGTTACTTTAGCTGGGCGTTGTTTGTCATATAAATCAATCACCAAACGATTGCCGTACTGCCCAGCCGGTGCCAAAGGAAATATTGTCAGTTGAAAGGATTTATTTAACTCGAGTACCAACCGTGTACTGGATTTTTTTTTCGCGTTACTGGTACGAAAAAGTTTTATTCGCGGATCATTCTTGGCTAAGGTTGTTAACGCTGTATTATTTTTAGTGTTGGCAAAGTCGATAACTAAACGGTTTGGCTTAGCTAAACTAAAATATTTGTATTCGGGTTTATGTTTAAGATCGAACACGATACGGGTGTTTTCTGGCGCAGGCCAAACACGAATACCTTCAATGCTATTGATAGCGGGGGCTGCTAGCGCATATTTCACCGTCAGCATTGCCGTAGCCATTAAAAACCATCGCATTCTGGTAACCAACAATGAATACAACCGCATAATTTACCTTTAATTCGCCTTAATTAATTTACTTCAATCAATGATATAACTTAAGGGTAAATAACAGCAAACTGCTGTAAAACCTGCTCTCCACGTACCGAACAGGCACGTAAATTAATCACTCGTTGCTCATCTTGATAAACCATACTAATGATTATATCGGCATTAGCCAATAGCCCAGCGCCTTTTTCTGGCCACTCAATAAAGCAACAACAGTGATCATTAAAGTAATCACGGATCCCCATATACTCTAATTCTTCAGGATCACCCAAACGATATAAATCAAAATGATAGACTCGCCAAGGTAATAATTCATAAGGCTCCACTAGAGTATAAGTTGGACTTTTAACATTACCTTGATGACCCATACCACGCACAAAACCACGCGTTAACGTAGTTTTTCCTGCACCTAAGTCACCATGTAAATAAACCACCAGTGAAGGGGCTGATTGCTGCTGAAGTAGCACCTTTGCCAAAAAACTGCCCACGTTAATGGTGGCGGCTTCATCGGCTAAAAAATATTCTAATGTATTCATTTATTCTCAAAAAATATCGTTATGCTACGGCCAGTAGCAGCAAAAGGCATAACGATAATAATACCATTAGCGCGGATATGAATATAGCCAAAACTGTTATCTTGAATGCTGCAAGTTTGTGATAAACTTATTCTCGATAACCGAACCTATTTACTGTTAGCTATCCGACCAATGAACGACATCGAGCGTAAAGAACCCAAAATTGATTATGCAGCCTTAGTTGACCAAATTCACATTTGGGGCAAAGCGTTAGGCTTTGCTCAACTAGGTATTGCCGATATTGATTTATCACAGCATGAACAAGCATTAGAGCAATGGTTAGCTAACGGTTATCACGGCAATATGGATTACATGGCTCGCCATGGTTTAATGCGAGCAAGACCGGCAGAGTTAGAGCCTGGCACGGTGCGTGTTATTAGTGTCCGTTTAGATTATTTACCCACCAATGCTAAATTTTCTACGGTTCTCAAAGCCAAAGATCATGCCTATATAAGCCGTTACGCTTTAGGCAGAGATTATCATAAGCTGATGCGCAAGCGTCTCCAGCAGCTAGGAAAAAAGATCAGTGATTATTGTGATGATTTCAATTTTCGCCCCTTTGTCGACTCAGCACCAGTTTTAGAGCGGCCTTTAGCCGAAAAAGCGGGTTTAGGTTGGGTAGGTAAACATAGCTTATTATTAAATAAAACCGCCGGCTCTTGGTTCTTTTTAGGTGAGCTACTTATTAATATTCCGCTGCCGGTCACCATGAAGCCCGAACAAACAGTCACTAATGACTGTGGTAAATGTGTTGCCTGTATAAAAATATGCCCGACCAAAGCGATTGTTGAGCCTTATGTAGTTGATGCCAGACGTTGTATTTCATATTTTACCATTGAGTCACCTGATCCTATTCCATTAGAATTAAGACCGTTAATGGGTAATAGAATATATGGCTGCGATGATTGCCAACTGATTTGTCCGTGGAATAAATACGCAAAGTTAAGCGTAGAAGCTGATTTTCAGCCGAGGTTATCCCTTGACCACGTTAGTTTATTAACGCTGTTCGCGTGGAGTGAACAAGAATTTTTAGACAGGTTACAAGGCTCACCTATTCGTAGAATAGGTTTTCAAAGCTGGCAACGTAATATTGCCGTGGCACTTGGCAATGCTCCCTATAGTGAAACTATCACGCTCGCATTAACTGAAAAGTTGTTGAATACTTCCGCACTAGTTGCTGAGCATATTGAGTGGGCGCTAAGCCAGCAAGCTGACAAGCAAGGTAATGATACGCTAGTGAATGACACCTTAAGAAAAGATAGTACCGCTCGTTTAAATGCCCGACTAATCCGCTCTATTGAAAAAGGTTTACCGAGAGACGCGTAAACTAAGCGGTAGTGAAGTAATTAATGAAGTGATAGTGAGCATTTAAATCGTTTCACCATAACTGTCAATCGCATATAACACTTGTTGAGTGTCGGTTACTAACTCCGCTAATCCTGTTAATTCAGCGTTATCGCTAAGTTCATTTTGCCATTGTAAGCAAAGCTGCTCTAGATCGTTACACGCCAATATTTTTGCATTAATAAGCAAATTGTCAATACATAGCATCGCCTTTTCAGGCGATTTTTCTTTAATCGCTTGGCCTAAATCACGCAGTTGTTGATGGTTATCACGGCTGTATTCTTCAATCATAAACAAGGCCAATTCAACTGAGCCTTGATGTTGTAAATAACGACTAAAATCGAAACTTGCTTCACCATTTTCATCTGAAGACAAATTAGTAACAACTTCGGTGATCACTAGTGCATCATCATTAAACGTTATTTCTTCACTCGAAAAGCTATCATTTAGTGGTTGCAGATTACGTTGTTGTTGCACGCTATGCTGCTTACTTTTATCTTCTTTTAACCAAGGTTGTAAACACAATTTCAATTCAGCTAAATTAGCCGTGGCTGTTAACTGTCCACAGTGCCACTGAGAAAAATCTATACCGCTATTTTTCGTTGAGTACTCAGGTATCACCATTTTTTCTTGCAAGCTAAAAACACCGAATTCAGTTGTAGTCGGCACAGCCATGCTAATAAAAGCATTATCTAAAAATTCAGTGATTAAAATATTATAACGACCCGTACGCCACTGCTTTGTTTGACTCGCGTCATCGGCAACAAAATATACCGTAAAGCCTAACCATTGTAATAATTGCTGCAGTTGCTGGTAATACTGCGGCGCATGAACAGCAAGTAATATCTGACAGTTAATACTAACGTCTTTATTGAGCTGGAATTCGTTGCTGCAATAGCGAGCATTATTGGTATCATCACTTGATAGTAACTGTTTTATATTTTGTAGAAGTTCACCTTTACACAATGGATGCTCTGATTGTGAATAATAACCATATTGTTGATAACTCAATTCATGTCCTTGTAACACCATTAATTTAGGCTGTAATGACAAAGGAAGTTCAGCAATATGTTGCTCTATTTCGACCAATGCTGTCGACGCAGTTTTACTATCGATTAGGATAAGATCGAGTTTTTGTCGAGTTAACTGCTTCACTGCCAACCGCTGAATAACACTATTCGTACGAGTGATACGTTCAAATTTTTTAGTGGAATTCAGTACCTGTTTTTTCAATATTTCAGCGAGTATTTTATTGCCAGAGACTAATAACAACGCAGTATCGATTAATGCACTATTGTTTTGTGCTTCTTGCTCACTAACGGCTCGTTGAATATTAACTTTAGTCGCGATGGCAAACGGCATATTAAAGCTTAGTTGATACCCTACATCGGTATGATGGGCAGTAAAGTTTTCACCATGTAATTTTGAAAACAGCGTATTAAACACTGGAATAAGCGGTGAGTTGAGCTCAACATGTTCGTGTATATGAGTAAGGTCTATGATGGTACTGGGCACATCAGTGAGAGTTTTATCACTAACCTTAAGGGTAAAATGGATATTCTGTTGACCCGCATTTTTATCTTGTAAAGACAAGTGTAAATGACCGTGCGCGTTATGACTCTGCGCTAACGATAAATCAATAAGTAAGCTACCTAAGTGCTGGAATAGCTGCACATCTAGGTTCACCTCGGCAATCACTTGTTCATCGTAACTGAAATAAAATTGATTATTTTTCGCCAATTGCACCGCTTGTTTATTCAATAGTATCGCGTGTAATTGCTCTAGTAGATTAACGTCCTCTAATGACAATACAGCATCATTTAATTGCATATAGCTGGCTAATTGAAATTGCTCTAAGCGCTCATATACATGATTCAGTTGCGTTGTTGAATGATAAATTCCAAACGACTTTTCACCCTTTTCACTATTACTCAAAGCGCCTTGGGGGGCTAATAAAGGTAACACCTGCTCTTTTAGGTAGTCATAACTGTTTAATTCATGCGTGAAGTGATCAATTACTTGCTCAGCCTTTTCTAACTGTTGAACATTTGAGCTTTCAGCCAACTTCAACAGCGCCACTTTTTGTTTTTCAATTAGGCCTTCGTTTACTGTACATTGCGCTTGTAACGCTTGGTAATCATCTTCACTATGTAATGGTTTTTTAATTTGTTTAATCTGCTCAATAATCAGTTGTGTTTCCAAACAATTCGCAGCAGTTGTACTGTCCACGCTTCCTGAAATAGTTTGATCGACTACACTCAGGATTTGCTGTCCTGCTTTTTTCAGCTTTCGATGTACACGCCATAATAACGCGCCAAACAAGATTAAAAAGAAAGTAATGGTGCCAGTCAGGATCAGTCCGATTTGATCATCATTAAGATCTATTTGATAGCTCGACAACAATTGACCGATAGTACCCATATTATCAGTAGCAAGAACAATACTAGGCGTTGATAATAAGGTGGTAATTTGCTGCTGCTGAGCAATTAAATCTAGACTATAGCTTTGTGACAGAGTTAAATACCCTTGCCATTTAGCAAGCGCTTGATGATCGGTTTCAACAATACTTTTGAACGAATTAACTTGTTTAATAAATTCGGAAACCGCTGTTTCAGTATCATCAAGTAACTTGATTTGAGCAAATAATTGTTCAACGGCTAACCGCAGTAGATCAAAGTCTGTTTGGGAAGTGCTAAAGGTCAGCTCTTCAAAACTGGTGAGCAATTCACTGGTAAGGTCATTTATTTGATTAACATGATGCAGCTGTTTCACTGCCTTCACATAATCATTAGCGCTTTTAACGGTAACAGTACCGTTACTATTACCTGCTTGTAGTTGCTGGTATAACGATTTTTCCTGTGCTTTTTGCTTATCGTTAATCGTGGTAATAGAAAACAACATTAATTGCAGTTGAATAATCGCGCTTTGTTTTAATTGTTGATTTCTCGACTTATTTTGCTCTGCTCTATCGACAGTGTTTTCAGCCGCTTTATTTTGATTTAACCATTGTTGAAAAATAGTACCGTGGGCAGAGTCGAGTCTTAATAGTTCACGGTTTATTGCAATTAACTCACCATGTAATTTTAGCCAGTTTTGTTCACTATTACCCCGCAATAAATCATCTACAATCATTTTAGCTTGCTGTAAGCTTTCTAGCTGTTTGACTTGTTTTTTAAGAGGTAAAAACTGTGTTTGAATAAGCGTTTGTGTTTTTTCACTATGCTGTAAAAATAATACAAAAGAGAGTGCTAACGCCGAAGCAACCGACAATACCGCAACAAATAATTTAAGCGTAAATTGGCGATGAAGTGGTCGTAAAATAACAGGAGAAACTGAAGATGCCTTGCGAGTTTCAGTTTCTGTATCTACATGATGTGGAGGTATTTCTTGATTAGCACCGGTGGTTTGGCTCATAGCTTGTCGTATAAATGATTCCTTTATTGCTCTAGTTTATACCAAGTTGTTTTGTATGAACAAGCTTCCTTTAATAAGGCGCTCTTTTCCAAGTAAATAGCTTACCTACTTTTTTTGGTGATCCACGCCCATTCCATAAAGCATTCAATAGGGCTTTCAGTAGACTCATCAGTCACAATCACTTTTATCAGCATATCGCCTTTATCATGACTTTGAAGCATGTGTATTTGCTCATCAGTAATCGTCGCAACCACCGTTAATGCTCCTTGCATTCTACGGTTAAAGTCTATTTTCATCGATTTCAATAACGGTAACTTACACTCTTGTAAATTTAAACCAAAGGCGATGCCAGTCGCTGACTCTACGAGCAACGCGGCAGCAACGGCATGAATACCACCAATGTGATTTCTCACTTTCTTTTTGTTAGCTAGTTCAATTTCAACACGATGTGCGCCAATTGAAAGAATGCGGATACCGGTAGTGTTCGCGTATTTTACCTGCGAGCAAAATAATTTGGTTAATAACCATGGACGTAACATTTTAGGTGCACCATTAATTTTAGCAACCATGGAACTTAAACGATTAGACATAATGTCTCTTACTCTATT
>Ga0209292_1004536_pt1 | contig 14588 bp, 8 predicted proteins | sample GOMGulsemesocosm_2_FD_184634 | JGI IMG/M metagenome (GOLD analysis project Ga0209292, IMG submission 184634) | Methane-oxidizing microbial communities from mesocosms in the Gulf of Mexico - GOM9C Gulf of Mexico (SPAdes) (version 2) | ecosystem: Environmental > Aquatic > Marine > Cold seeps... | reverse complement strand
GTTCAGCGAGAAAGTCAGGTATATCCTCTAAAACCTCAATCAAACCACTTACCAATAAAAAGGCCATTGGAACAACAGGGTAGCAAGTATAAGTTTCTAATAAAGCATTGCCACCTTTGAACAGTTGAACAAAGTCGATATTCGCTTCAACGCAGGCTTGTTGATAAGCTTGTTGTAAATGTTCATATTGAGAAATATCGGTTAAAAAATCTTGTCCATCACCATCAAGGCGGCTCAGTCCAACGGCTTTTACCTTTAACCATTGGCCTTTATCAACGCCTAACTGCTCGGCGATATCTGCACGCGTTATTAATAATCGGCCCGAAAAATCGACCATAGGATTGGCACAATCAACCCCTCTAAACAAGTCTGTTATCGGCTTATGCCAACGTAAATCGGGCAATAATTCTGGGGTAAAGGTATCTGATAAAGTGTTGCGGAAACTAATTTTGTAATTTTCAAACAGGGCAGTAGAGAACTCTTTAAATTGTTGTTCTGTAATGTTGTTTTTTTTACTAAAGGCTTGGGCTAAATCGGTATAGGCTTGTGTTAATGGATAACTTTGACCATAAACGGCCATTTTGCTTAAGCGCTCTTCTCGGCTATAACCTGTTCTTATATGATCTTCACCACTTATTACCACCGCAGCTTCACCATTTTCTATTAATTTTTTTGCTGCAGCTAACGCTTCAATTGGAGCGCAACCACTTCTAAAGTGATGCTCTTTTTCAGAGCTATGCCAATCAGCCTGTAAAGGCTCTATCACTAAATGTTTAGGCGTAATACCTCGTTGCTGTAATTGTGACTCGAGCATCAAAACCTGATCAAGACTACCTATCTCATCTTGTTGTTTAGCTGCGCCAATAATAAATGCCGATGGAATTTTCACAAGTTATTTAATCCAGTCATAATGGTAGTCACCAACTCTATGCTATTTAAACAAAATTAAAAACCTAAAAGCTGTAAAGTCCTTAATTCCGCTATATTTTTAACAAAGCGAACTGGTAATGTTTTTTACTCATTCTCTTGTTTACATGATCTAAAACAGTTTCTAAGCTACCAAGCTTTAGGAGAATAACGTTATCTAACTCAATAGATGTTATACCCGTTTTACTTGAAGGTGCACGTTTCAGGAAGTTTGAGCGATTCATAATTAAGGCGCATTTTTTTTATTAAGGGTTATTCAGGAGAATGTGCTCCTGCATTCTATAATAAGCAACATCCATGTAGCATCCTTAAAAGAAAGGCAACGCAGAGTATGATTTGCTCCGCCTTCCCCAAGGGGGTGGTATATACTTGGATTATTTTTTATAGTCGACTAAAAATATATCTACGGCTTTATTACATATTTCTTCAACATGGCTGACGTCTGTCTAAATACCGTCAATTAATAATTTAGCGATACCATGGATAGTCCCCCACAGTACTTGTGACACGCGAAAAGCATCATTTTCATCGTTATCTGAACTATTCAACAACTTTAATTTTTGCCATTGATTGGTCATCTCAACTTGATGCTGAAAACAAGGAATAGTCAATCTTGACAGTGTCCTATTTTAATTGTACTTTGAGTTTGGTTTGTTGACGGTGTCAAGTTAGGGGTAGAAAATACCGTTTTCATCTCTTTTTCTAGCAAATGATCGAAACTATTTTGTAATAAAAGGGTTACTCTATGTCTCAATAACATCTTCCAAAATTGTTTACTACGCTTAATTTAGGTTTTACTACGCTAAAAAATCGCATATTGATGGGGTCAATGCATACCAATCTAGAAGAAATCCCTGGTGGTGATGAGAAACTAGCTAAATTTTAGCTGTAGATACGGTTATTGTATGTGCAGGGCAAAAACCTCATAACAACCTGGTGAGTGAACTCGAAAATAACGGTGTCAATGTACATGTTATTGGTGCAGCACAAGATGAGCGTGGTATGGACGCGAAGAAAGCCTTTGCTGCAGGTTAGAATTTGCGAAAACGTTATAATACAGTTCAAAGCTTAAAGCGCACTTAGGCGCTTTAAGTAAGGCCTTGTGTTTGTAACACTATTATTGCAAATTAATCACTACTGTTAAGTTTAAACTTCGGTTTTAACCATACATATTCCATAAAACAATTGAAATATGTATGAATAAAATGCCCCTTTAAATACTTATAGGAAAAGAAATAATGCAAACTCATTCAAACAATGAACTCATCATGGCCAATATTAATGGTGCTGTTTTGGAAATCCAGATTAACCGTCCTGATAAGCTGAACGCTTTGACTGATTATATGTACGGCAGTCTCATAGAAAAGTTGAAACAGGCTGAAAATGACGCTGCAATTAAAGTGATCCTACTACGAAGTAGTGGTCCACACTTTAGTGCCGGTAATGACCTTGCTGACTTTCTTGAAATTGAATTTAATTTTAAAAGTAACGTTATCCAGTTTTTAGTCACCTTAGCTAGATTAACCAAACCTATTATTGCTGCAGTCAATGGTGCAGCAGTCGGTATTGGCAGCACTTTGTTATTACATTGTGATCTGGTTTATGCTGCTGCAGACACAAAATTCTCAGTACCTTTTATTAAATTAGGGCTTACACCAGAAGGGGGGTCAAGCCAATTATTAGCTGAGCGTTGTGGTAGCTTGAAAGCGAATGATTGGCTACTTACAGGACGTAATATTTTGGCAGACGAAGCGCTTACTAGTGGTTTGATCAATCAAATAAATGAAGATGCACAAAGTAATTGGGATGCGGCAATGCTTTGTGCACAAGAACTTACGAAAAACTCGGTTGATGTTTTGCTTGAAACCAAAAAATTATTAAAGGCTGAACAGGTTCCTACTGTTATTGAACTGATCCAAAAAGAAGCTGAAGTGTTTGCAAAAAGATTACAATCTGATGAAGCTAAAACCGCATTTGGCGCTTTCTTAAAACGATAATATTACCTACTATTTAGTTCAAGGTTGGCAAGGTTTGAAGCCCAGCATGATATTTTGCATGACACAAATCAAACTCTTTAACAGTTAGCGTTTGCACTCTATCGGGGTTACAAAAATTTAAAAAATTATGTACATTAAATTTGAAAACGGAAAGGAGAATCATAAGATACCGTCTACAATCACTTTCCTAGTAAAGATATTTTGTTTCATAATATTGTAAAACAACTTTGTGATTTATTTAGCAAAGCGTTAAAGCAGCTTAGATTACATGGTCTAAAAATGCTTTTTTAAGGTAGAAAGGGGGCATAGCAGCATAGAAAACATGTCCACTTTGTGCTAATTTTTAACTGTTGTGTGTTTTTTCGGCAAAATAATTTACTAGCGTACGGATAGCTTAGGCCTATTTTCGCATCATACAGTGATAGAAAAATTATACTTCCATGGCGCTTGATAGGCGGGATTTATCCGATTACAGGCTGAAGTTTAATTCTTGTAAATAGGGGTATTTATGTAGTAAATTGTTTGTTAGTAACTCTCTTTTAGAGGTGAACAGATGAAAGCTAAAATCGTAGTTCTTAACTTAGTTACTTTTATAAGCCGTTACACCATTAAGTTAGTATTAATCGCTAAGTTTGATATCAAATATGCTTAACCAATCAAAACTTATACTCGTTACTTTTATCGTTTCCATTGTAATATCTATATATGCCTTTTATTTACTTGATCAATATAGTTATCAACAAAAACATATGTCAATCCAAAAGGTTGCTGGTAGCTATGTCAGCCATATCAGGAATGATCTTAATCAGGCTTTATCTGCGACTTATCCGTTAGGGGCTTTAATTCGTACTCAACAGGGTGATGTATCAGGCTTCACTGAACTGGCGACAGAAATGCTTACTTTATATCCGGGTATTGCGTCACTTCAGCTTCATCCTGATGGTATTCTTAAGTACGTTGTGCCAATGAAAGGTAATGAGAGTGCAATAGGCCATAATTTATTACTTGATCCTGAAAGAACCAAAGAAGCATTCCTTGCTAAAGATTCAAATAAACTTACTCTTGCAGGCCCTTTTAACCTAATTCAGGGTGGTATAGGCGCTGTAGCTCGCCTACCTATTTACTTGGACACAAATAAGGGTAAACAGTTTTGGGGGTTTTCTGCTGCATTAATTCGTTTTCCCGACGTATTAAATGCCACAAACTTACCATCACTCGCTGAGTTAGGCATCGGTTATCAACTATCTCGAATTCACCCCGATACAGGTGATATTCAAATAATATCGACATCAAACACCTCATTAATTGATGATGCAGAAGTATTTAATATTGCTATCCCTAATGGATATTGGACTTTTCAAGCTTATCCCATCACTGGATGGAGGGACTATTCAGTGCTGTTGTTCGGAGGAGTCATCGGGCTGTTATTTGTTTCTTTAGCTACCTTTGCATCCTTCTTGTTGACCCGCATCAGAATATATAATTTACGATTGGAAAAAGTCGTTATTAAAAGAACAATAGAGCTACAAGGTAATTTAGAGCGACTTGCTGAGAGTGAAAGAGGGTTACAATTAAGTCAGAAAGCCGGAGGCATTGGTACTTGGGAATGGAACATCAAAACGAATGTTATCATTTGGTCAGAGCAGGCATCACAGCTAATTGGCTATCCATTGACTCGAACGGATTTAACCTATGATGATTTCCTAAACGTTATACACCCTGAAGATCGAGATAAAGTTGCCTCCGCTATCAATAATAGTATCGAATTAGGCGCAGAATTTAATATCGATTATCGTGTACTTTGGTCTGACGGACGTGTTCGCTGGATTAATAACAAAGGCCATATAATTAGAAATGATAGCGGCATAGCAATTACAATGTTGGGTGTTGTTGTTGACATCACTGATCGTAAAATGATTGAAGAAAAGCTTCTTCTTTCTTCTCGAGTCTTTACCGATACCCATGAAGGTATCACTATCACTGATTCCAATAAATTGATTGTTGATGTTAATCCTGCTTTTTGTGAGATAACAGGGTATAGCCGTGAAGAAGTTATTGGTAAAAACCCTCGTATTCTAAGTTCTGGCAAACAAGGCCCTGAGTTTTATACCGCTATGTGGCAGGACATTAATGAACACGGTCACTGGCAAGGTGAAGTTTGGAATCGCAAGAAAAGCGGTGAAGCCTATGCAGAATTACTTACCATTTCAGTATTAAAAAATGATAATAACAAGGCGGTCAATTATGTTGGAGTGTTCACTGATATCACTAGCAGTAAACGACAACAAGAACAACTTAGCCGTATTGCCCATTACGACTTACTGACCAATCTGCCAAATCGAGTATTACTGGCAGACCGATTATCTCAAGCCATGTTGCAGTGCAGCCGTCACGAACAATCACTCGCTGTTGTATTTCTAGATTTAGATGGCTTTAAAGCCGTTAATGATGCCCATGGACATGATGTAGGTGATAAACTCCTGATTGCTCTATCTGTCCGCATGAAAAAGGCATTACGTGAAGGCGACAGCTTAGCCCGCATTGGCGGTGATGAGTTTGTTGCTGTATTAGCTGATTTAGCTAAAGTTGAAGATTGTGAGCCAGTATTAGAGCGATTGTTATTGGCAACGTCTGATCCGGTAACTGTTGGTGATACTATATTCAATGTATCAGCCAGTATTGGCGTCACCCTCTACCCGCAAGATAATGTGGATGCCGATCTACTAATGCGACATGCCGACCAAGCTATGTATAAGGCTAAAGAATCGGGTAAAAATCGTTATCACCTATTTGATACCGCTCAAGATGACGCTGTTAAGATGCAACGGGAAAGCCTAGAGGCTATTCGCAGCGGATTAGATAATCAGCAATTTGTACTCCATTATCAGCCGAAGGTTAATATGCGCACAGGATCGGTGACGGGTGTTGAGGCGCTTATTCGCTGGCAACATCCAGAAAGAGGCCTATTAAACCCAATCGAATTTTTGCCTGCCATTGAAAATAACCCCATGAGTATCGAGCTAGGTGAATGGGTTATTGATACTGCACTAACACAAATTAGCCAGTGGCAAGGAATGGGATTTAATCTCCCTATAAGCACTAGCGTGAATATTGCAGCAGTACAATTACAGCAGCCTGATTTTACCGATAGGCTAGCTACACTGTTAGCAGATCACCCCGAAGTTGAACCGCGTTATTTAGAGTTAGAGGTACTGGAAACAAGTGCCTTAGATGATGTACATCATGTTTCAACAGTCATGAATGCCTGTATGGCGCTGGGCGTTAAATTTTCCTTAGATGATTTTGGCACCGGCTATTCGTCCCTGACTTACCTTAGACGATTACCAGCCAGTTTAATTAAGATAGATCAGAGTTTTGTACGAGATATGTTACATGATGCTGATGATTTAGCCATTGTTGAGGGCGTGATAGCCTTATCTAAATCATTTAAACGTGACGTGATTGCAGAAGGCGTAGAAACGATTGAACATGGCACCGCATTATTACAGCTAGGGTGCGAATTAGCACAAGGTTATGGCATTGCCAAGCCAATGCCTGCTAGTGATATTCCTAAGTGGATTAGTGATTGGAAGCCTGATTGTAGTTGGCAAACTTGAATAGGCTGTAGGTCTATTTGAACCCGGTCAAAATTATGCTCATGTCGATTCTGACCTTAACGCGCTATTAATTTTTTTATGCTTAGCAATTAAATACTGATGAGGAGTTTGTTAAGGTTTTTAGATATCAGTTCTTTGACCTTAACTCTGTAAGCCCTGGTTTTGTGAAGCTACCAAAATAAGTAATTATTATCAAAAATGAATTCTAACGCCTAACTGAACATTAACGCCCTCTTTTCCATGCGCGATAAGATCACTATTTTGAGTAGTGTTATCAGGGTTTAAAATATTTTCGTCCAAAACGTTACGAACTACTGCAAATAAGTCAAAACTCGATAGTCGTGCGGTATAGTTAATGTTTACAATGCTATAACTGTCTAAGTTATGACGTGCTCCTATATATGAAATAGTACCTCCGATGCTATGTACGTCCCCAATATCAGTATTTGCACCGATACTAAGTGTTAGCTTAGGTGTGTTAAAAGCAGCAGGATCGTCATGAATAACCTTGTTACCTTCTTTTTGATAGGCCAAGTTTACAAATAATTTACTACTATCGCTGGCCATTTGAAAATCAACTTCTGCACCTTTACGGTTAAAATTAGTTTCATTATAAAATGAAACCGTACCGGAAGAATCGATAAACCTTCTGAGAATAAAATCTTCAGCTTCTAAAGAGTAAATATTGACTACAACCAATACGTTTGATTTTGAATAGGAATAGGCTATATCTGTGGTTTTTACTATTTCAGCTGTTAACGTATCGTTCCCTATTACCGTTGCATCTGCATTGGTTGGGTTGATGCTCGTTTGTGTTGGGTTAGGAGAATTAAACCCAGTAGAGTAGAGAGCTTTTAATGATTGGTATTCGTCAATTTTATATACTATCGCCGCCCTCGGTGTGGTTTTTTTACCACTTCTCTCATTATCTGTAAATCGTCCGCCAATAAGAAATCGCCAGTTTTCGTAGTTATAGTCTAATTGAGTGTATGCTGATAATTCATCTACTTTACCTTTCTCAAGTAATGTCGCAAGAGGTTGGTTTGGCTTGTCAAGAAAATAGAAGCGGTAAGCTCCGGTTGATCGAGTTTCCTGCTCAACGCCGGCCACTAAATTTACTGAGTCGTTTAAAGTGTAAGCAAAGTTACCACCATATCTAAACCTGTAGTCGTCTTTACCATCATTATCTTTTGTGGCTAAAGCATCAACTCCGGGAGCAAAGAGGTTATTAATCGTCAAGTCAAAGGTGTAATAATTATAGTCGGAAAAAATAGTCGTTCGGCTATTCTCAGTGCTCCAGCTATTCTCTATATGAATTAATTGGCCTTTGCTGTCCAAAATGAATGGTTGTAAGGTGTTTTTGCCAGTGACAACATCGTTAATGCCCACTGTTGTATCAGAAAAAGCTTGAAGTTGAAGGATAAATTCATCACTGTTATAGCGAAGCAACCCTGATTTTCGTTCTAGATAGCGGTCGACTTCACCTGTTACTAATCCAACACCGGGAAAAACCTCGTTGTATGTTGCACTATAGCTATTTTCTGTTCTGTATTCTGCCGCCAAAACAATTGCGGATTCACCTGAGAGCGCTCGACTGTAATAAGCACTACCTTCATAAAGGTCATTTCTACCTATTTTAAATAATGCAGAATTCTCACCAGTATCCTTTCTTGTTATGACATTAAATACACCACCCGAGGCTTGAGTTCCGTAAAAAACAGCTCCAGGGCCTCGTATTACTTCCACATGAGAAATTGACTCCCACGGAATTCCTTCCATTGGAATTAGCGAATGAGAAGGTTGGTGATAAGGAACACCATCAAGCAAGAAAAGTACTTTTTGATTAAATATTTCATCTATGCCCCGTATTTGCACCGAGGCAAACCCTGGTAGAGAGTCTTGAACAATGACGCCAGGAATGAAGTTAAACATTTCTCTCAACGTAGTTATGCCCATTTTTTCTAGATCGGTACGATTGTATCGTGAAACGATGGCTGGTGTTTCAATGACAGTTTCAGGTTCTGTAGAAGCAATTGAAACCCTAACTTTCAGTAACTCTTCTAAAGTTAAGTCAAATAGTGAATTGGAGTCTTCAGTCTGTGCAGAAGTGTAGGGTATGGAGCATAATATTAGCGAAATCAAAATACAAATTTTTTGCTTCATAATCTTTCCGTATTTTCATTTAAAAAGTATGTTAAGCCGTTGTTTCAGACTCGAATCGTAAGTCATAGAGCAAGTTTTATGTCGTTAGGCTATTATACCGGGTTGCTAAGTTCATATTTTAAGATAGACGTTCCTATATTCTAGTTTTAAGCTTAGCTCAGGATTATAAATTTTGTATATTTGAATATGGATAGTTTGACGCAAATGGGGAAGTGTCGTTCTTCACATTACATAGCGATTTAGCTGGGATTATGGTTTCAATTTGAGAAGTGACATATCTATTAAGACAGTTACTGCAACTTTTATTAAATATTATAAAACAGGGATAAACATATCTATTAGCAGTACAAATAACGGTGCTAGAATGGCCGTCAGTAAACCACTGATGACTAGTGCAATAGAACTAAAGGCTCCTTGTTCATTTCCAACCTCCATTGCTTTCGCTGTTCCAATAGCATGCGCACTACACCCCATAGCTAACCCCTGTGCTTGAGGGTTTGTTATTTTACAAAGCTTGAGTAAGCTAAAACCACCCAATGCACCTAACAAACCAACAGCAATAACAACAGCTGCAGCTAAAGAAGCTAAACCACCTGTTTCGTTGGCAACCGCCATGGCAATTGGGCTAGTCACTGATTTTGGTAATAAAGAAAGTAATAAAACTTTATCGTTAGTTAATAATAATGCGACAGATAAACAAGATGAAATAGCGATAACTACCCCCGTACAACAACTTATAATTATCGCAAAAAACTGCGCTTTAATTTGTGTAACTTGGTGAAATAATGGAATTGCTAAAGCTACTACTGCGGGCTCTAAAAGCCAGATAAAAGCTTGATTTGCTTTCGCGTAATCTTGGTAATTAAGTGACGTTAAACTAAAAAGGCTTATAAAAAATAAAATACTCACTAAAAGTGGATTTGCTAGTGGTGTTTTGAAAGGGTTTAGCAGTTTTTTTGCCGCTAAAAATATTAGCACGGTAGCAATAAGGTAAAGATAGATCATTTGCATAACTTTTGATAAATAAAACCAACACTTATTAAAACAGCGATGGTACTGATAACACTACTCACTACAATGGTTAACCAATGTATTGATAATAGTTCTGAATACTGTAATAAACCCACACCAACAGGAACAAAAAAAAGTGTTATGTAATTAAGTAGGAAACTTCCAGTAGGAAGCAAATAATGTATAGGGATAAGGCGAAAATTTAAAGTGAGAAATAATAATATTAAGCCAAAAATACTACCTGGAATTGGCAAATGGCTTATATGTTGTAACCATTTTCCAAAATACAGAAATGTTAATAAAATTAGGATACTTCGTAATATTTGGACAATATTAATAAAAATTCTGTTATTCATCGAGGTTACTACTTCCATAGTTCATCAAAGGTATATCATTGTTTATTGTTCTTTATTGGGAGGGAAATTAACATAAACTAGCCGTAATAATACAATTTTAATTAGATACTTCATTATTTGTATTATGAATATAAAAAATAGTATCGAAAGATCAATAGACTCTAAGTTTATAATTGCGAAAGAGTGACATTTACCTACAAAGTTGATCAATCAAGTTAAAATAAATCACTAGCTTCAAAAAATGACTTCTTGTGGACTTAGTAAATTGTTTAGTTGTTCGTTTTTTATTTGTTTTGGTTATTAATAAAACAGTAATCACAGTATGTAAGTAGGTAGGACTAGAGAGTAATTAGTCGGCTAGCTACGACTATATGTACCATGCAAAATTTAAGATTAAAGCTTAGGACATTGTTCTCGTCTTTGATAATAGATTGGTAATATAAAAACCCTACTTTATGTGTAGGTATATTCATCCTTAAGACCTACATCTGAATGGCGCATTTGGGAATATAATATCGCTGAGTATTTTAGTTATATAAAGGAAATAAAATGAAAAGCAAAATATTGAGTATGTCAGTTTTAGCAGCGACCATCTCTTTTACTTCGTTTGCGAAAGCTGATAATGAAATGATGATGCAAGCAGCAGGGCAAGAGATTTTTAAAAAATGTAGCGCATGTCACTCAGCAGATGGCAGCAAAAATACATTTGGTCCTAGTTTAGTTGGAGTTATTAATCGTAAAGCAGCATCTTTGCCTCGTTTTGCCTATTCTGACGCATTAAAGAAATCGGGTTTAACTTGGACTGAAGCCAACCTTCGTCGATGGGTTGCAGGTAATGATATTTTAGTGCCTGATACTCGTATGCGTCATGTTCAAATTACAGATGAGGCTGAACAAAACTATTTGTTGGCTTATCTTAAATCATTAAAATAATGATGAATATTTGTGAAAAAAGAGCTTTGAATTTACTTTGAAGGCTCTTTTTTACTTTTATGATCATTAATTTTTTAAAACAAAGTAAAATAATTGTCCTTTCTTTATATAATTAGTAAATCTGATTACATCTAGGCTTTCAGGTGTAGACCATAATAAAGAACAAGTTTTCACTGAAACTATCCAAAAGGCTACATAAAAGCAAAAAGCCCTGCAGTGATGCGAAGGCTTTTAAGTTTATTAATTTACTTTTGAAAGTTATTCACCTTCAGGATTATATATCCAAAGGGTGTTATTGACATGCTTACTGGTATCTTCACCAATTAAAACACGACCATCATCCATTACGGCTAAGTTGTCAGGGTTTGAAATGGCATCTACATCGCACTTATTGCCATTAGCATCGCCATCAGCATTATAGGCACCACCAACGACGACTGGTTCCATACGATTAACATTAAAGTCTGAGTGTAAACCAAAGCGATAAACTGCACCACATTTGGCTGATGAATCAAGTTGAATATCACCTTCGGCATCAACCATACCCTTACCTACTTCAGACATAGCAACATACATGAAAGGAACTGAACCACTGGCAGCACCATCATAGTTAATAACAACGCCTTCCATTTTACGGAACTCAGTTGTAGCACCTTTCGCCTTTGCAGCACGCAAGGTTTCTAAAAAAGCATATCTATCATCACCCGTATCATTGGTCGCCCAATCGTCAATTTCTGATTGCGTTATATAACTGGTTTCACCTTCAACATAATCTGTTTCAGTAATACCGTTATATGAATTTATCCATGTCTTAATTTGCGTATTGTTACTCTTGCCTAACTCAATCCACTCTATGTTAAAGCCTGCTTTAGCTGGATCACTGGTGGCATCTTGAGTTAATTTTGCAGCATAAAGGGTACCTTCACTTAAATCACCTGCAGTTGTCGCAACAAATTTATAAAAGGCTTTGTTGGAGCCATCATCGGTTGTATAAACAGTTTTCCAATCTGGCATAACAACGGCATTCTCATGAGCAGCACGACCTAAGGTAAAGTGTTTTATAGGGGTAGGGCTAACAGAAGTAGGGTCGGTAATTTCAACAATATAACCGTAATCATATGGATTAGGTAGCGTTGAAGTAGCTAAATAAGTTTGTAAATTCTGAACATCGGTATAGCTTGGGTAACCGTCTAAATATGCCGTATTGTTCCATTGCTCTGTATTTTCTGCTTCGTAGTTTTCTTCAGATGTTAATGGAGTATTCCACGGAGATAACGTACCAAAGCAGTTAATTAAAGTTCCCAAAACGGTAGAAAAATCAACATTGATAACATCGCCAGTAATCCAGCTGCCACTGTTCTCTTTGGTCAACTCAATTCGACTCATCGCGCCAGGGCGATCTTCCCATGCGGTAAATAAATAGCCCGTACTACCATCAGCAGAGGTGGGCACAAAAGCATTAAAATCAGGATCTTGAGATTGCTTTATCTCGGTTAAGCCATCTGACGTTGTTATAGAGCCCAAACCATGAGGTAATTGGTTAGTAAAAGTATCACCTGCATTACCAATAACTTGATATTCGCCTGCGACTAAACGCACAGCAAGTTTTTCTTCATCAGTAGCTGGCACTGTTAAGTCAGCAGTTAATGGATCTAATGTGCTCCAGTCAAAACCTGTTACCACACCTACTTTTGCAGCAGTGTCATTGCCGTCTAAATCAGAAGGATGTTGAACATTAAAAAATAGTTCATCATTATCTGTTAAGAATATACCCGTGATTTCAGCGCCAACAGGCACAGTTGCTAATCGAGTTAACTTAGCAGGAGCAATTAAGTCTTTCCCGTTAGTACCATCTGTTCCATTAACACCATTTGTACCGTCATCGCCATCACATGCAGTTAACATTGATGATCCAAGTATCACAGCTAATAATGCAGCGACTTTAGTCTTTTTTATATTTAGCATTCTCATCTTCCTAAGGTTTTTAATAATGCCATTAAGGTAAGAAATTGTTATGACAATTAAATGACTGAAATATGACTAATATATGAAAAAGAGCTAATTCAAATAACTGTAATATATGCCTTGTATAATTTATTTAGCTTAATAAATTAGTATGCAAATGAGGTTGGTTATGAAGCGTTACGTTTTAATTTTTAGTTTGGTTTGTAGTTTAATTGTTTTTGTTATCTATATGGGATGGGTGGACATATTTAACGATGAAGAGGTTAACGAGTCATTGTTACCACATGTTGCTCAAAGTCTTATTGTTATTCCAACGGCTAATGGCAGTTTGAACGAAGAGGCACCTATTCCACCGCAGTGTTATACCAAAACGGAAGGGGAACACAACCCTTGTTATACCTGTCACCAAACATATCAACTAGCTGAAAATAATAATGACCGTACTAACTTACGTAATGATGGAGCTAATCAAGGTATTTATAATTTTTCTGATGAAGGAGAAATTAACAGCTGGAAAAACCTATTCGTAAACCGTCATAAATGGATAGAACAAATAACCAATGAGCAGATATCTGAATATGTAGATCAAGATAACTACAGTCAATTATCAAAAAATTTGCAACACAAAGGATGGTCAGGATTTATTCCTGATTTGAAAAACTACCACCTTGCCAGTGAAGCTTTTAAAAACAACGGTATAGCAAAAGATGGCAGTGCTTGGGTTGCTTTTAATTATAAGCCATTCCCGGGAACTTTTTGGCCAACCAATGGCTCTACCGATGATGTATTAATACGATTGTCAGCAGAATTTAGGCAACTTAATGGTGAATATAATGAGAGTATTTATTTAACTAATTTATCTCTGGTTGAATTGAGTATTAAAGCATTATCAGAGATAGATATTTTTCCAGTTAATGAACAATCAATTAATAGTGACTTAAATAATGACGGACGGTTAACATCGAAGGTTGAGTTGTTGTTAGCACGAGAGTTTTTTGTTGGTGATGCTAAGCAAATGAAAATACCTAATCAACAATACCCAGTTAACACTGAAATTATGCATTCGGTTCGTTATGTCGGTGTTGATAAACAAGGAAGAACCTACACCCCAAAACGAATGAAAGAATTACGTTATATGACCAAAACTAAACTGCTAACAAATGGGGATATAGACAGCGTTTATCGCCGAGAACGAAAAGAAAAGTTAGATGAACAATTGCCGAGTTATATTCGCGTTACAGATCGTGGTTTTAACAATAAATTTGGCTGGTTAATTCAAGGGTACATTGAAGATTATAATGGTGAATTAAGGCCACAATCATATGAAGAAACTTTATTTTGTATGGGCTGTCATTCAGCTTTAGGCACAACTATAGATCAAACTTTTGCTTTTCCACGTAAAGTTACAGGTAAAGCAGGGTGGGGCTACATTAATCTAAAAGGAATGAAAGATGTACCCTCAAAAGGTCAACAAGAAGGTGAAATTTTACAATACTTGCGGGTTAATGGCGGTGGCAATGAATTTCGCGAAAACAGGGAAATGTTCAATAAGTGGTACAACTCAGATGGTACGGTTAATAAAGAAAGAATAAAGGATAAGGATGTTTTTCAATTGATAA